>Ga0070741_10000451_pt1 | contig 150417 bp, 147 predicted proteins | sample Coa_R1_4_FD_66440 | JGI IMG/M metagenome (GOLD analysis project Ga0070741, IMG submission 66440) | Surface soil microbial communities from Centralia Pennsylvania, which are recovering from an underground coalmine fire - Coalmine... | ecosystem: Environmental > Terrestrial > Soil >... | reverse complement strand
TGCCTGTGCGCGGTGCCGAACTTCTTCCCCGAAGCCACCGTCAAGAACTGGCCGCTCTGGGCGCAGCGGCGGCTGGTGCTCGGCCTCGACTTGCAGGGCGGCTCCTATCTGCTGCTGGAGGTCGATTCCAATTATGTGAAGAAGGAAAAGCTGGACCAGATCCGCGACGATGTGCGGCGGACGCTGCGTGAGGCCAAGATCGGCTATACCGGGCTTGCCAGCAAGGGCGATGCTGTCGAGGTGCGCGTCAAGGACACCGAGCTGCAGGCGGCGCTCTCCAAGCTGCGCGAGCTGTCGCAGCCGCTTGGCGGGCTGCTCGGTTCCAGCGGGCAGCGCTCGCTCGAAGTCACCGATGCCGGCGGCGGGCTGATCCGGCTGACGGTGCCGCCGGCGGCCATCACCGAGCGCATCCGGCAGACCATCGAGCAGTCGATCCAGATCGTCGAACGGCGCGTCAACCAGCTCGGCACGGTCGAGCCGGTGATCCAGCGCCAGGGCACCGACCGCATCCTGGTGCAGGTGCCGGGCTTGCAGGACCCGACCCGGTTGAAGGACCTGCTTGGCAAGACCGCCAAGATGGAATTCCGCATGGTCGACACCAGTGTGTCGCCGGACCAGGCCCAGGCGGGCAACCTTCCGCCCGATTCAGAGCTCCTGATGAGCGCGTCCTCCCCGAAGGTGCCCTATGTGGTCAAGAAGCAGGTGCTGGTCACAGGCGGCGATCTGACGGATGCGCAGACTGCCTTCGATCCGCGCACGGGCGAGCCGGTGGTCAGCTTCAAGTTCAACTCGGCCGGCTCGCGCAAATTCGCGCAGGCGACCACCGAAAATGTCGGACAACCCTTCGCCATTGTGCTCGACAATGAGGTGATCTCCGCGCCCGTGATCCGCGAGCCGATCACCGGCGGACAGGGGCAGATCTCCGGCAATTTCACCGTGCAGTCCGCGAACGATCTCGCGATCCTGCTGCGCGCCGGCGCGCTGCCGGCACCGTTGACCGTCATCGAGGAACGCACGGTCGGTCCCGGGCTCGGCGCGGACTCGATCGCGAAGGGCGAGCTTGCGGCCTATGTCGGCGCCATCATGGTCGTGGTGTTCATGCTGCTGACCTACCGGCTGTTCGGCCTGTTCGCCAATATCGCCGTCATTATCAACGTCGCCATGATCTTCGGCCTGTTGTCGCTGCTCAATGCCACGCTGACCTTGCCCGGCATCGCCGGCATCGTGCTCACCGTCGGCATCGCGGTCGATTCCAACGTTTTGATCTATGAGCGCATCCGCGAGGAACTGCGCGGCGGGCGGAACGCCATCTCGGCCATCGATGCCGGCTTCAAGCGGGCGTTGGCGACGATTCTCGACTCCAACATCACAACCTTCATCGCCGCCGCGGTGCTGTTCTACATCGGCACCGGCCCGGTGCGCGGCTTTGCCGTGACCCTCGGCATCGGCATTATCACCACTGTTTTCACCGCCTTTACCCTGACCCGGCTGATCGTCGCCTGGTGGGTGCGCTGGAAGCGGCCACAAACCGTGCCGATCTAGGAAACGCGGTCGTGACTCATATTGTTCTGATCTCTCTCGGCGTTCTCATTGCCGTGCTCACCGTCGTCAGCGCGCTCGGCATCCTGCCGTCGCTGCGTATCGTGCCCGACGTTACGCATTTCGACTTCACCCAGTTCCGCCGCATCAGCTTCCCGATCTCGGCGACGCTGTCGATCATCGCGATCACGCTGTTCTTCACCCATGGGCTGAATTTCGGCATCGACTTCAAGGGCGGCACGCTCCTTGAGGTCCGCGCCAAATCGGGCACCGCCGATATCGCCGGCATGCGCGCGAGCCTGGACAAGCTTGGCCTGGGCGAGGTGCAGCTGCAGCAGTTCGGCGGCCCGGATGAGGTTCTGATCCGCGTGGCCGAGCAGCCCGGCGGCGATGCCGCCCAGCAGGAGGCGGTCGGCAAGGTGCGGGGCGCGCTTGGCGACAGCGTCGACTACCGGCGCGTCGAGGTGGTCGGTCCGCGGGTATCCGGCGAATTGCTGGCCTATGGCATGATCGGCCTGATGCTCGCCATTGTCTCGATCCTGATCTATCTCTGGTTCCGGTTCGAGTGGCAGTTCGCGCTCGGCGCCATGATCGCCAACGTGCACGATATCGTGCTGACCATCGGCTTCATGTCGATCTCGCAGGTCGACTTCGACCTGACCAGCATCGCGGCGCTGCTCACCATTCTCGGCTATTCGCTGAACGACACCGTCGTCATCTATGACCGCATCAGGGAAATGCTGCGGCGCTACAAGAAAATGCCGATGCCGCAATTGCTGAACGAATCGATCAACTCGACGCTGTCGCGTTCGATCATCACGCACTTGACCGTGACGCTGGCATTGCTCGCGCTGCTCCTGTTCGGCGGCCCGGCGATCCACAGCTTCACTGCGGTGATGATGTTTGGCGTCGTGCTGGTCGGTACCTACACCTCCATCTTTATTGCGGCCCCGATCCTGATCTATCTCGGGGTCGGCACCCAGCGCGCCGATGCGCAGGACGAGCCCGCGAAGAAGGTGGAAGCGCCAGCGAAGTCCGCAAAGAAATAGCGGCGGCATGGACCGAAACTGACAGCTCGGGACTTGACGTCGGGGCGGCGAAGCTCGTTTTCGGATCCCATCATGGCTGACAGTCTCGACGCCCCCCATCTTCCGCGCTCGGCGCCCATCGATGCTTATGGCAAGGGCGGGTTTGCCTTTGCCGGCATGTCGCATCGGGGCTCGCTGTTGTGCCTGCCCAACGCGGTGTGGGCGTGGGAGGTCACGAGCCCTGAGCAGATCGACAAATATTCGCTCGCGCGCGTGTTTGACGCCGCCAATGCCATCGACACATTGATCGTCGGCACCGGCGCCGCCGTCTGGCTGCCGCCACAGGAACTGCGCGGCGCCTTGCGTGCTGTGCGGGTGGTGCTGGATACGATGCAGACGGGGCCGGCGATCCGCACCTACAACATCATGCTGGGCGAGCGGCGGCGCGTCGCTGCTGCGCTGATCGCGGTGCCATGACCGGCGCGGTCTCCGACGACACCGCCGCGGCCGCTTTCTGCGCTGATCTGGTCCGCAGTCACGATTTTCCCCGTTACGCAGCAACGATCTTCGTGCCGGCCGATCTGCGCCGTGCCCTGCTCGCGCTCTACGCCTTCAATGTCGAGATCACGCGGGTGCGCGAGCAGGTCAGCCAGGCCTTGCCGGGCGAAATTCGTCTGCAATGGTGGACCGACATGTTGGCCGGCCACGCTCACGGCAGTGCGGAAGCCAATCCGGTCGCGGCCGAGCTGATGCAGGTCATCCGACTTGCCGAACTTCCCGTCGAGAAGCTGTCGCGGCTGATCGAGGAGCATCAGTTCGATCTCTATAACGACCCCATGCCGACCATGGCGGCGTTGGAAGGCTATCTGAACGATACGTCGGCGGCGCTGTTTGCGCTGGCGGCGCAGATCGCCGGCGGTCCACCGTCGCCTGAAATCGAACATCTGGCGCGCCACGCCGGACTTGCGCAGGGGCTGGTGCGGGTTGTCGCGATGCTGCCCTATGATGCTCCGCGCCGCCAGCTGTTCCTGCCGCAGCAGGTGCTGGCCCAGCACGGCAGCGATCCCGAAGAGGTCTTTGCCGGCAAACTCACGCCGCGCGTGCGCGGCGCGGTCGAACACCTGCTCGCGGAGGCACGCCGACATTGCGACACCGCCTATGGCCTGCTCGCCGATGTGCCTGAACAGCTGAGGCCGGTATTCCTGCCCCTCGCGGTGGTCCGGCGCGATCTAAAACGGTTCTCGCGGGCGGACAGCGATCCCTTCGCATCGCAACCGCCTTCGCGGCTTTCGACGCTCTGGAGTCTATGGCGAGCGTCGCGGGCAAAGCAATTCCGCGGCTAACCGCGTCCGATTATTGCACTATGAACAGGCAGGCCTCGCAACCGACAACCCACGCGCGCGGCCTGCCTGCAACAATCGCAGCGCCGTCCCGCCAAATGGTCCCATGAGCCTTTTGGCGCTCTGGACCTGTTCGCCCCTGGAGCGGTAGGCTGGCCAAAACGCCGCCCAAGCCGGCCATGGGAGGATTTCACGATGCGGGAGTTGACGCCGGAGAGCATTACGGACGCCGTGCTCGAGCAGATGGCGACGACCTCCGATCCGCGATTGAAGGGGGTCATGGCGGCGGCGGTACTGTCCCATTCCGGGCGTGCCGAGCATCCGTTTCGATCTGCGCCTGTCGCGCGAAGGCGAGGCGGACAAGAGCTCCGGGCGCGTCGGTTCCGATCCATCAGGCGATCCTGAAGGAGACTGCCGCACCGGCGCCAGCGGCAAGCTGAGGCAAGGGCGCCAAGCAGCAAACCAAACATAAAGAAACATGAGGGAGTTGGGGGAGTGATGAAGCGCAGAGAAGTGATCGGCTGGGCCGCGGCCACGATGGTGCTTGCGATGACATCCGTTGCGAGCGCCGAGGAGCCGCCGATCAAGATCGGCATGTCGATGCCGCAGACCGGGGGGCTCGCCGGCGGCGGCAAGGCCTCGCTGCTCGGCATCGAAATCTGGCGCGACGATGTCAATGCCAAGGGCGGCTTGCTCGGCCGCAAGGTCGAGCTCGTCGTCTATGACGACAAGTCGAGCGCCTCCGAGACGCCGGCGATCTACGCCAAGCTCCTCGATGTCGACAAGGTCGATCTCCTGTTTGCACCTTATGCGACGGTACCGACCGCGCCGATCATGCCGCTGGTGAAGCAGCGCGGCATGCTGCTGATGGGGAATTTCTCCTTCCAGGTGAACAGCAAGGTCCACCACGACATGTGGTTCAACAATGCGCCATGGGGCCCGGCCGACAGCTGGGCGACCGGCTTCCTGACGCTCGGCCAAAAGGCCGGCGGCAAGACGGTCGCGATCCTCTCGGCCGACCAGGAGTTCGCCCAGAACATTGCGACGACCGCGCGCGACGTCGCCAAGAAGCTCAATCTGCCTGTTGTCTTCGACCAGGCCTATCCGCCAAGCACGGCCGAATTTTCGAGTATCATTCGCGCGCTCAACGCGGCCAAGCCCGACATTGTTTTCGTCGCGTCCTATCCGCCCGACTCTGCCGCCATCCTGCGTGCCGTCAACGAAATCGGCGTTGGCGACAACGTCAAGATCTTCGGCGGCGCGATGGTCGGACTGCAATTTGCCGCGGTGATGGAAAGTTTGGGCTCGCTGCTCAACGGGGTGGTCAACTACAATACCTGGTTGCCTGAACCGAGCATGTATTTCGACGGGACCAAGGCGTTCTTCGAGAAATACAGCAAGCGCGCGGTCGAGGCCAAGGTCGATCCGCTTGGCTACTACCTTGCGCCGTACGGCTACGCGATGGGCCAGATGATCGAGGAGGCCGTCAACGCCACCAAATCGCTCGATCAGAAAGCGCTCGCCAAATATTTGCGCGAGAACACGCACAAGACCATCGTTGGACCGATCACCTTTTCCGAAGACGGGGAATGGAAGGAGAGTGCGACGCTCGAGGCGCAATTCCGCGGCGTCAAGGACAAGAACATGGATCAGTTCCGGTCTTCGGGCAAACAGGTGATCCTGTTCCCGGACCGGCTGAAAACTGGTGACCTGATCACGCCCTTCGAGGATGCTCGCAATAAATAGCAACTAGGCCCAGGGGGGCGGGCTTCGCGAGAGGCCAGGGAGGGTGGTTTCACGTGTTCTCGATGGATTTGCTGCGCGACGCGGTCGTGCTCGGCGTGCTGCTCGGCTGCTTCTATGCAGCCGTCAGTGTCGGGCTGTCGATCTCGTTCGGCCTGCTCGACGTGCCGCACGTCGCCCATCCCGCCTTCCTGGTGCTGGCCGCCTACGGCGTCTATCTGCTCAATGACAGCTATGACATTGATCCCCTGCTGGCTGGGCTTCTGATCTCGCCCGTGTTCTTCCTGCTCGGGGTGATCACATACCGCCTCTATCACGAGACCTTCGAAAGGCGCGGCAGCGATGCAGCGGTGCGCGGCATTGCCTTTTTCTTCGGTGTCGCCTTCATCATCGAGGTGCTGATCATCCTGCAGTTCGGGGTCGATCAGCGCTCGGTGACCGCGTCCTATATCGGCAAGGCCTGGCGCATCGGCGACCTGCGCATTCCGATCCGGCAACTCGTTGCGTTTGGAGTGGCTCTCAGTCTGACGGTCCTGCTCGCGCTGTACCTGTCGAAGACCTTCATGGGCCGTGCCATCCGCGCCGTGGCGCAGGACGAGGAAGGGCTGCGGCTGATGGGCGCCAATCCCGTTAGGATCAAGCAGATTGCGTTTGGCATCGCCACGGCCGTGCTCGGCATCGCGGGCGCGCTTCTGATCGTGATCGCGCCGGTCGAACCGACACTCGATCGCGTCTATATCGGGCGCACGTTTTGTGTGGTCGTCATGGCCGGGCTCGGCAGCATCTCCGGAACACTGATCGCTTCCATCATCCTGGGCGTTGCGGAATCGATCGTGCTGACCATGTTCGGAGCGTCCTGGGCCCCGGCCATCTCGTTCGCGCTACTGCTTGGCGTTCTCGCCGTGCGGCCGCAGGGCCTGCTTGGCAGGTGATGCATGCAGCGTAGCTCCATCCTGTTCTGGGCCGGCGCGGTGGTTTTTTTGGCCATCGTGCTGGCGATGACGCAGCTGTTGCGCAACGAGTACCCGTTCTTTGCCGGCTATGTGATCCTGCAGTTCATCGTGCTGTCGGTCGCGTGGAGCATCCTCGGCGGCTATGCCGGCTACGTCAATTTCGGCACCAATGCGTTCTTCGGCGTCGGCGTCTATACGGCCGTGCTCCTGGTCCAGGCGTACAAGGCCCCGCTGGGCGTGCAGATTGCGGCCGCCGCGGTGGTCGGCAGCCTGCTCGGTCTCGGCGTCGGACTTCTGACGTTACGGATGCGCGGCATCTTCTTTTCCATCGCAACGATCGCGGTTGCGATCGTCATCGAAACCACCATCACCAACTGGCGCTTTGTCGGCGGCGCGGCCGGCATTCAACTGCAGCGGCCGCCGGTGATGGCGCCGTTCGACAGCTATGTGAAATTTCTGTTCTTCGTGCAGGCGCTCCTGGTCGTGCTTGCGGTTGCGATCACGCGCTTCATCCAGAACTCGCGGATCGGCCGCGGCCTGCAGGCGCTGCGCGATGACGAACTCGCTGCCGAATGCACGGGAGTGCCGACGCTGCGGCTGAAGCTGATGGCCTGCGTGATCTCGGGCGCGCTGATCTCCGCCGGCGGCGCCCCCGCCGCAATGTATCTGCAATATGCCAATCCGGACTCCGCGTTCAATCTGAACTACTCGGTGTCGGTGCTCGCGATGTCGCTGATCGGCGGCACGGCGCATTGGATCGGACCGGTGCTGGGGGCCATCCTGCTCGGCACGACGCAGCAGTTCCTGGCCGTGACGATTTCCTCCGAGATCAATGTCCTCGTGCTCGGGATCATGCTCGTCCTGTTCGTCGTCGCCGCGCCGAAGGGCATTATCGGCCTTGCCGGCAAGTGGGTGCGATCAGGAGGTCGCGCATGACGACCTCGGCCGCCACGCACGAGCCGCTGCTGCGCATCGAGGCGCTGACCAAGAGCTTTGGCGGCTTTGTCGCGCTCGAGAATATCAATGTCGACGTCGCCAAGGGTGAACGTTTCGGCCTGATCGGGCCGAACGGCTCGGGCAAGACGACGCTGGTCAATTGCATTTCCGGTGCGCTGCGTCCGAACAAGGGCAGTGTGGTGTTTGCAGGCGACGACATCACGCTTCTGCCGCCGAACCGGCGGTCGCACCGTGGCATCGCTCGCAGCTTTCAGATACCACGCCCGTTCCGCAGCATGACCGTGCTGGAAAACCTGATGGTGGCGCTGGATTTCGCGGGCAATCGCCAGCTCCTAGAAACGGAGGCGCATCGGCGCGAGGCCGCGATGTCGATCCTGACCCGGATCGGGCTTGCCGGCAGAGCGCACGTCCCGACGGCCGTTCTGACCCAGGTGGAGTTGCGCAAGATGGAGCTGGCCCGTGCGCTGGCGACCGGACCGAAGCTTCTGATTTCGGACGAGGCGATGGCGGGTCTCTCGACCTCCGAGGTCGACGAGGTGCTGGATCTCCTCATGAGCCTTGGCGGCGATGACATCGCCATCATCATGATCGAGCACATCATGCAGGCGGTGATGCGCTTCTCGCAGCGCGTGATGTGCCTCGATGCCGGTCGCATCATTGCGATCGGCGCGCCATCCGAGGTGATGGCGAATCCGCGCGTCCAGGAGGCCTATCTTGGCACTTAGCCTGTCAATTGAAGGCCTGGACGCGGGCTATGGCGCCGTCAAGGCGTTGCGCGGCGTCAACGTGCACGTCGGGGCCGGTGAAACCGTCGCGCTGCTCGGCACCAACGGCAATGGCAAGAGCACCTTGATGAAATGCATCATGGGGCTGGTGCGCCCGTCCCGCGGACGGGTGTCGCTCACCATCGACGGCCAGGCGCACGACCTCACGACATTGTCGACGGAGGCCATTGTTGACCTCGGCGTGGCGCTGGTGCCGGAGGGACGGCGGCTGTTTGCCAAGCTGACGGTTGAGGAAAACCTGATGCTCGGCGCGTTCCGCAAGGCCGCCCGACGCGCCATCAGGCACAATTTGACGCTGGCCTTTGATACGTTTCCGGTGCTGAAGGAGCGGAGAAACCAGCTCGCCGGAACGATGTCAGGCGGCCAGCAACAGATGTTGGCGATCGCGCGTGCGCTGATGTCCTCGCCCCGGCTTCTGCTTGTCGACGAGCCTTCGGTCGGGTTGTCGCCGCTATTGGTGTCGCAGACCATTGCCAAGATCGGCGAACTCAAGCGGGGCTTTGGTCTGACGGTGTTGATGGCAGAGCAGAACTTCAACCAGGCGATCCGTATCGCCGACCGCGGCTATATCATTGTCCATGGCGAGATAGCCGTTGCCGCGAGCTCGGTCGACGAGCTCAAGGCCAACGATATCGTCAAGCGGCTCTATCTGGGCGGGGCGGCCTGACGCAGACGGGGGCGCCGTTCAGCTCAAAGGCAGCTTGAGATCGCTCGTTTCGAAATTGAAGCGGTCGCGCAAATTCTTGCGCTGCTCGAGGATGTCCTTGAGGAAAGCACGGTCGGCATCGCTTGCCATCATCGGCTCGATCAGGTCGAGCTGATTCATGGCGACCAGCTGCAGGATCTCGGTGCGTGGCCTGCCGCTGGCATCGCGCGGCAGTGCATGCACCACCTGGATGTGCTCCGGCGGCTTGGGCCCCTTCGCGGCGGCGAGTTCGCTGCGGAGCCGCGCCTCCAGCGCGCTGCCATCGGCTTCGACAAAGGCATAGAGACCGACGCCCGAGCGGCGGTCGGCGAAGGCGACGATCGCAGTGTCGCGCACGTCCGGGTTCTTGCGGATCAGTTCGGCCAGCACCGGCGCATCGTTGACCAGCCTGCGGCCGCCGCCTTCGCGGTCGGTGAAGTTGAACAGCCCGCGGGTGATGGCGCGATAGACTTTCTTGCCGGTGGCGAGCCAGAGATTTGCGAACACGGACTTGCGCGCCAGTATCTTCTTCTCTTTCGGGGTGAGCGCGTGCGGCGCATAGCTGCGCTTGTGCTTGAGCAGATGCCGCAGGTCTTCATAGGCTGCCACGCGAAACAATCGGCTGCGGTGGTTGAAGCAGGCGGCAAGCTGGAAGTCGGTGAGATAGGCTCGTCCGTCGCGGCCTCTCAGCCAGTTCTGCTCCTTGGCGAGATCGTTGTGGCAGATTCCAGCCCGGTGCAGCCGGTGCAGCGTGGCCTTCGCCGATTTGAAGTAGTCGATATCGCCATAGGGCTTGGCCAGATGCAGCGCGACCCCGTCGATGAAGCCACGCACCAGCGCGCGCCTGCCGGCCCATAGCAGTTCAGGACCGACCTCGAGCCCTCGCGCGAGCGTGAGGGCCTTGCGCTCGCGGGCAAATAAATGCCGTGCGAGCGGGAACGACCACCAGGGCACCTGGTCAAGCCGGCGCAGCACGGCATCGCATTCGCCCGACAGCTCGCGGAAGCGGCCGCGTTCGACGGTCGAAAACACATCGCGCTTGAGCAGCACGCCTTCGATCCAGCGCGCCGACAGCACCGCGGCGTCGTCCCTTGGCAGACTCATGGCTTAAGCGGCCGCCGGGATATTGAGATGGCAGGCGATCCAGCGGTCGAGATCGACAAGCGCCCGGGCGCTGATCGCCTGCTTCTTCGCCACCGTCTTCTCATTGCCGCGCAGCCGCGTCCCGTCGGGCTTCTTGGTGGGTACGGCTGCGAGCGGCGGGAATAGCCCGAAATTGATGTTCATCGGCTGGAAGGAGCGTGAGCCCGGCTCGATGGTCTCGACATGGCCGCCGGTGATGTGGCCGAGCAGTGCGCCGAGCGCCGTGGTCGGCGGCGGCGGGGCGAGTGATTGTCCGCGCGCCTGGGCTGCGGCATAGAGGCCTGCGATCAGGCCGATGCTTGCGGATTCGACATAGCCCTCGCAGCCGGTCATCTGGCCCGCGAAGCGCAGCCGCGGCTGCGCACGCAGGCGCAGTTGCCCGTCGAGCAGCTTTGGCGAATTCAGGAAGGTGTTGCGATGCAGGCCGCCCAGCCGGGCGAACTCGGCATTTTCGAGCCCGGGGATGGTGCGGAAGATGCGCTGCTGGGCGCCGTATTTCAGCTTGGTCTGGAATCCGACCATGTTGTAGAGCGTGCCGAGCTTGTTGTCCTGGCGCAGCTGCACGATCGCATAGGGCTTGACCGTGGGATTGTGCGGATTGGTCAGTCCGATCGGCTTCATCGGGCCATAGCGCAGCGTCTCGCGGCCGCGGCTTGCCATCACCTCTATCGGGAGGCAGCCGTCGAAATAGGGCGTGTTCGCCTCCCACTCGCGGAATTCGGTCTTCTCGCCCGCCAGCAGCGCGTCGACGAACGCGCCATATTGCTCCTCCGTCATCGGGCAATTGATGTAGTCGGCGCCGCTGCCCCCGGGGCCGGCCTTGTCGTAGCGCGACTGGAACCAGGCCACCGACATGTCGATGGTCTCCTTGTGCACGATCGGGGCGATGGCATCGAAAAAGGCCAACGCATCCTCGTCGGTCAGCTCGCGGACGGCGTCGGCCAGCGCCACCGAGGTGAGGGGGCCGGTCGCGACAATGACATTGGCCCAGCCGGCCGGCGGCAGACCTGCGACTTCGCCGCGGGAGATCTCTATTCGCGGGTGCCCCTCGATGGCCAGGGTCACCGCGGCGGAAAAGCCTTCGCGGTCGACGGCGAGCGCTCCGCCAGCGGGCACCTGGTTGGCATCGGCGGCGCGCAGGATCAGCGAGCCGAGCTTGCGCATCTCGGCGTGCAGCAGCCCCACCGCGTTGTTGGCGGCGTCGTCGGAGCGGAAGGAGTTGGAGCAGACGAGCTCCGCAAGCCCATCCGTGCGGTGGGCCTCGGTCATGCGGCTCGGGCGCATTTCGTGCAGAATCACGTGCACGCCGCGCTCGGCGACCTGCCAGGCGGCCTCAGAGCCGGCAAGGCCCGCGCCGATAATATGGACGGTTTTGGAGGAGTCTGTGGTCCCGGTCATGGGGCGCAGCGTTAGCGCTTTTTCGACCCGCGCGCACCTGCGAAGCACGTCATCAACGCCGGAAACGACAACGCCCGCACAAGGCGGGCGTTATCCGTATCCCATTCAGTCGAAGATGGTGATCAGCCGTTGTAGTTCCCGGCAGCGACGCGCGGAATATCCGAACGGTCCAAACCGATATCGGCGAGTTCGCGATCGCTCAGGGCGGAAAGCTCAGCAACATTGCGCTGATACTCCCGGAACGTCTGGATCATACGGATGAGCGAGAGCAACATGGTAGTCTCCTTGCAGTTCGATTCAGCTCTTGGAGGAGGCCTCATCGTTGAAATGAATATAGATGAGAGTTCCCTAGGTCGGTAGCGCTTATGTTGCGATGCAGCTAGACCGAAAATGCATGCCCCTGGTAAGGGGCGATTAAGATTTTGGCGCGGTGCACAAAATCCACATCTTCTGCTGCAGGCAAGGCCTAAAATATCCGTGAAATCACGTGATTGTTGCACTTGCGTACTGGTTCGAAATGCCTGTATCATGATACCTTGTTAGGGCAAAGAAAGGTAAGTAATCCGTCGTTTAGGACGAGCTAAGGCATGTCTGATTCGCATAAGTCGTTTTTCTCGATGTGAATTCTAAATCATTTCTTGAAAGGCAAGGTCCGCAGCACAGACCGGTCGCTGGATCGACCAATGGGACGCGACGCTCGCTGCCAGTAATCGGAGGGCGCCTCCGCCTATGCGACCCAAATGTGAGCCTTTCGCATGGCCTTGCGGTCCTCCTAAAGGCCGGTGTTCGCCATAGAGCGCAATCATGTTGGGTTGCACAATTGGAGGCCTGAGAAGCAAGAGTCGGTGCTCTCGCTTTGCGAGTGAATGCTGTTCGACAGTCGCAGCACGGGAAGCAATCGGTGCGTGCATGAGGCTCTGCACACCACGCCGATCACATTTCTATCGCGGGGAATTCATTCCCTGAGTTTTTCATGCCCCGGCAAAATCATTCTGCAGATTCCGGCAATGCCGCTGGGTCTGCTTCAAAAAAACAGGACATAACAATGGTCAAAAAGCTCCTCGGGGCAGCCGCGATGGCTGCAGTCGCCCTTGCAGTCGTTCCGGCCCATGCTGCGAAGATGGGGATGGGATGCAGCAGCGCGAACATGGCGAAGGCGGAGTCAGCGGTGGAAACCATGGCCGATGGCGACGGCAAGTGGGCCGCGGTGAAGGAAATGGCCGCCGCTCAGGATTCCATGCTCAACAACAAGTGGGGCGCTTGCGGCGCGCATCTGTCCAAGGCCATGCAGGCGACGATGGCGAAATAAGCCTTGCCGAAACGGGGGGCCGGTTGCGCTGCGATCGGCCCAACGGCTTCGCCGGGCTACGGCGCATGCACAAGCTGGGTGGCAAAATAAGCGATCGTTCGCGCATAGACGTCGCTCTTATTCCACTGCTGCAGCACCTTGAAATTGGGGCTTCCGGGCTCCCAATCCTTGCCGCGCTGCCAGCCATAGCCTGCAAGATAATTCGCGGTTGACGCCAATACATCGGGCGCGTTGTGCAGGAGGTCGCGCTTGCCATTGCCGTCGAAATCGACCGCATATTTGATCCAGGACGAGGGCATGAACTGGGTCTGCCCGATTTCGCCCGCCCAGGCGCCGCGCATCTCGTTCGGCGCAAGATCCCCGCGCTCGATGATCCGCAGCGCATCCATCAGCTCGGCGCGAAACTCGTCGGCCCGCCGGCAATCATAGGCAAGCGTGGCCAGCGACCGGATGGTCGGGAATTTGCCGGTATTGACGCCGAAATCCGTCTCCAGTCCCCAGATCGCCACCAGCACTTCGCCTTGTACGCCGTAGGTCTGCTCGATGCGCGACAGCACGGAGCCATATTGCTTCATCATGTTGGAGCCGCGCATGAGCCGCGGCGGGACCATGCGGCCGGAGAACTCCTCGAAGCTTTGGCTGAAAACCTTCTGCGAATGATCGCGCGACAACACCGACTGATCCAATGTGACGCCGTTCAGCCCGGCAGTGATGGCGGCCTGCGAAATCCCCTTGCTTGCCGCCTCGGTCTTGAAGTCGGCGAGCCACGCATCGAAGTTTCCCGTGCCGCAATTGGCTGCTGCGAACGCCGAGTTTGCCGAGAGGACCAGCGCGGCGGCCATGCTCAGGGCTGTGAGGGCAAGACGAGGTGTCATCAGCAAAATCCGCAGCCGGTTCCGATTCGCGCCGATATCAACAGGCTGGCGGAATGTTGGGGCGAACCGCGGCCAAAACAAGGCTTTTGTGCACGCGCTCGCTGCCCGAACTATGAGCAAGGCTGCAGGCCTTCATGAACGGCCAATGTGAATACGGTGGTCGTGCAAGCCGCCGGCCATGCGTTGGCCGGCGGCTTGCGCCGACGCCTCACGGATTGTCGCGGCGCTTCCACGGGAACAGGTTGGCCGGGAAATCCGCGGCGGGCTTGCGCGGGTGCACCGGCGGAGGCAGGGGCCGAGCATTGGGATCGATCTCCACCGCCTTGCGATAGAGATGCCAGGTCGCGTGGCCAAGCACCGGAATCACCACGGCAAGTCCGAGGAAGCAGGGGATCGAGCCGAGCAGCAACAGCACCGCGACAATGAGGCCCCAGCCCGCGATCGCGACGGGGTTCTTGGCGGCGACGCGCAGCGATGTGACCATGCCTTCGGCTGCGCTGGTGTGCCGGTCCAGCATCAACGGGAAAGCGACGACACTGGCGCAGAGCGCTACCAATGCGAACAGGAAGCCAACGCCGCAGCCGACGATGATCAGCCACCAGCCTTGCGGCGTGGTCAGCACGCGCTTGACGAAGTCGGAGGCGCCAGTGACGCCTTCATAACCGAAGGCCGCGATATAGATCGCCTGCGCGGTCGCAACCCAGGTCACGAACCAGGCGAGGAGGAGCGTGCCCAGACCCAGCATGGCCCCGAAGGAGGGGGAACGTACGACATCGACGGCATCCCAGGCGGACGCCTCGTCGCCGAGCTCACGACGCCGGCTCAATTCGTACAGCGGCACGGCGGCGAACGGGCCAAGCAGGGCAAAGCCCGCGGCAAGCGGGAACATCAGCGGCAGCACCGAATAGCCGAGCACCGCGCGTGCGATCAAAAGGCCCAGCACCGGATAGATCATGCAGAGGAAGATGGCGTGGCTCGGCACCGCCTTGAAATCCTCCCAGCCCTCCCGCAGGGCCTGGTGCAGGTCGGACAAGTTCATGGATTTGAGGATAGGTCCGGTCGCCGCATCCTGTGCGGCGCCGACCGGCGATGAGACATTGCCCTGGTATAATGTGGCCATGACCGTTAGCTCCCTTGCCGCGGCGGTCTCGTTCGCGCCTCAAGCAAGGCGCTCGCTGCCGCCGTTGGAAACGATCGCGATTCTGGCCAGACGCGAACCGGAGTGGCCAGTCGCGAACTCGAACAAGGACAATACTCCCAAACGCGAGAGTTATAGCTCAACGCTCGGTGATATTTTTCTTTGCCGCGACGCAAACGCCTGAGCGCCGCGTCGCGCGTCATTCCGCCGTCATTTTGCCTCGGCTAAGCTCGAATCCGTCGATTGAGTGCACGACGGGGGGCGGGGGAACCAGAATCCCCCAAGCGGAGTTTGGCAAGGCCACTTGAAGGCCACCTGGACGGGTCGTGGTAGCGGGATTAGAGAGCCGATTGCGGACCGTTGGCGAGCCGTTCAAGCATTTTCCCACAGGGAGCACACGATGAGCATTTTCGGAAAGATCATGGGCGCGATCTTCGGCAGTCACGCGTCCGCCGCGACGCCGGCCGCGCCAGCGGGCGGCAGCTCGAGCGGCGGCGGCGCTCCCGCCAGCAGCGCCTCGGCGGCGCCGGCACCGGCTCCGGCAGCCCCGATCGCTCCGCCACAAAGCGTCGACGTGACGGCCATTCTCGACAAGGCTGTTGCTGCCCACCACGAGAAGCTCGAATGGCGCACCTCGATCGTCGACATGATGAAGGCGCTCGACATCGATTCCAGCCTCGCCGCGCGCAAGGAGCTCGCCAAGGAGCTTGGCTACACCGGTGACACCAACGATTCCGCCAGCATGAATGTCTGGCTGCACAAGCAGATGATGGCCCAGCTAGCGGCCCATGGCGGCAAGCTGCCGCCGGAGATTAAGCACTAGCTCCACTCTGCCGAACGGAAAGGCCCGCGCCGGTGCGCGCGGGCTTTTTCGCATCCGGATCGGGTCTATGCGACCAGGTCCCCGTATTCCGGATGCTTTTGCAAATAATCCACCACAAAGCCGCAGCCCGCGATGACCTTGTGTCCGTCCGCGCGGATCAGCTCCAGCACCCCCTTCACAAGCTCGGATGCAATGCCACGACCGCGCAAGGTACGCGGGGTCTCGGTGTGGGTGATGATGACCGCTGAGGGCGTCAGGCGGTAATTGGCGAAGGCGATGCCGCCTTCGACGTCGAGCTCGAAACGGCTTTGGGCCTTGTTGTCGCGGACGGTCGCCATGATCTCCCGGCTTCTGAACGAGTAATCCCGCAGGGCATCTAGACTGGTGAACCCGGGCTTGCAACGCCGCGACCAATCGCACGTGGCGCTGGGAGATATCGGGCAAATGCATAGGTCGGCCGTTCTCGTGGTCGCAATCGCCTTGGCCACATGGGGCGAGGTCTACACGCTGATGGCATCGGCGGAGGAGGCGTCGGGCCCTACGCCGAGCTGGCAGGCCTGTGTCGATGCTGAGAGCTCCCCGGACGCGCGGATCGCCGCCTGCACCGAGGTTATCGACGCCAAGAGCGAGAGCGGCCGGAGGCTTGCGGCCGCCTATTGCAATCGCGGCCACGGCCGGACCGAGAAGCGCGATCTCGATGCTGCGATCGCCGATCTCGATGAGGCCATCAGGATCGACCCCGGCTATGCCTGCTCCTTCGTCAACCGCGGTCGCGCCTTCGGATTCAAACGCGACTTCGATCGCGCCATCGCCGATTTTGACGAGGCGATCCGGCTCGATCCGTCCTCTGCGCTTGCCTTCAACGGCCGGGGCGCTGCCCGTCTCGGCAAGGACGATGCCGAGGGGGCGTTGTCGGATTTCTCCACCGCGATCAAGCTCGACCCCAAGCTTGCCAAGGCCTACGGCAATCGCGGCTTTGTCTATTTCCGCTTACGCGACATGGAGCGCGCGATCGCCGACTACACCACCCAGATCAAGCTCGCGCCGGATGTGCTTGCCTATATCAATCGCGGCAACGCCTATCGCTTCTCCGACCAGCTCGATCGTGCCGCGGCCGACTACGGTGCGGCCATCCAGATCGCGCCGAAGGACGCGCGCGGCTGGCGCAACCGCGGCCTGATCCGGCTTTACCAGGGCGACAACAAGGGCGGGATCTCCGACTACGATATGGCGCTGCAATACGACCCCACTGATCCCATGTCCTGGAACAACCGCGCCCAGGCCAAGGTGAGATTGGGCGACAAGGACGGGGCGATTGCCGATTTCAAGAAGGCGCTCGAGCTGCGCCCGGATCTCGGCACCGCGCGCGCGGGCCTTTCGAGGCTTGGCGTAACGCCGTAACTCATGCCTTCAGCAGCTCCTGATATTCGGCGTGCTTGTCGATATAGGCTTTGACGAACGGGCATTGCGCGACAACCTTCCAGCCGTTCCTGCGTGCCTGATCGAGCGCGTCCTTGATCAGCCTTGAGCCGATGCCCTGGCCGCCCAGTTCTGCCGGCACTTCGGTATGCTCGAAGATGATCACGTCGCCCTCGCGCTTGTAATAGCTCGCCGCGAGGTGGCCGCTGACCTCGAGCTCGAAGCGGTGTTGCGCTGCATTGTTGATAACCATGTCGCTCATGCCTTCGATTTCCTCTGACCTGTTGCGGTGCGCAACAGAAAATAACGTCGGCCGGGCTTGCAAGTGCCCCGGCTGTTCCCAAGTCCAAATACATCAACATACGTCCCTGATGCGGCCGGATCGGTCGCCCGACAACAAATGTCATGCGGTCCGGCCGCTGGCGTGTGCGTCTTGCGAAGGGAGGTTTGCCGTGTCGGACCGTGGCTTTCTTGACCAGCATCGAACGTGGGAAGATCAGTGCGGCATGCTGCTCGGCGTGCTGATTGCGCTGACACCGTGGTTTCCCCTGCAAGAGGGTGAGGTGCCCGAGGCTATCGGCAGCGTCGTCATCCTCAACACCGTGATGGTCGGCCTTGTCGTGTTCGGGCTTGCCCAGCTCGAATACGTATCGCTGCAGCGCTGGGAGGAGGTCGCGGGCATCATCGCCGGGCTCTGGCTGATCCTCTCGCCCTATCTGCTTGGCTATCACGGCGAGGGCTTGCTCCGCTTCTACCATTCCGCCTTCGGCGCGATGGTGGTGCTGCTCTCGACCCTGCAACTGTGGCAGGACTGGGAGCTGACCGATCAGGACATGCTCAAGCACGGGCAATAGTGCCGCCGCTCTGCCGCAGTGCAGCCTCGTAGGGTGGCAAAGGCGCGCATGCGCCGTGCCCACCATGTTTCCGGTAATCATCAAGCATGGTGGGCACGCTTCGCTTTGCCCACCCTACACTCTACTGATCTTGGCGGGCGAGGCGTCGCGCATCAGGTCTTCTTGATGTCCTTCAGGTACTGCGTCAGCAGCGCGCGGAGCGACCACGGCTTGCCGTCGACGGCGCCTTTGATGTCGTCGATTTTCCATTTGTCGCCTTCCTGGACAAACTCATAACGGATGACCTGGTCGGCCGGGTTGGTCCGCTCCGCGTGATGGCCGGCGAGCGTCACCGCGATAGTGGCCTTGTCCCCATCGAGCTTTTCGGTTGCGAGCGTGAACGACTTGACGTCCGGATCCTGCGAGTTGGTGACGGGATCGAAATCGATCGCCCCGACCTCATCCTTTGGCGTGGCCGCATCCGCCTTGGCCCACAGCGCGACCAGCGGCTTTGAGAGATATTTTGCCTTTGCCGCCTTGCTGTCCGTGACAAAGCCGCCGCCTTGATCGCCTTTGCCCTTGGCGACGCGGGTGTAGATCTCCGTCACGATGCCGACGGGATCGCTTGCCGCCGGCGGCGCGGCGTGCGCGACGGAAACATCGCCGAGCGGGAGGAGAGCGGTGAGGGCGGCGAAAACAAGCATGCGGCGTGTCGGCATTATCATCCTCGAAATGGTTGTGGGTTTGCGTATCGACGAGTCGGTATCGCTGTCTCCGGGGCGGTACATGGACTTGGTGCAAATGCGGTAGAGCGAGGTTCGATATTGCGGTGCCTCGATGCGAAAATGCGGGGGCCCATCTCCCTTGCCCGGACTTGCCCTGCCGCGATAAACAGAGCCGAACCTGTCATCGTCTCAAGGCGGGCGCACCCAAGCGCTCCGTGTGCATGAGGAAACGTTCATGAAGCTTGTGCTGACCCTGCTTGGCGTCGTTCTCCTGATCATTGCCGCCGTCTATGTCCTGGTCCCGGCGGACCAGCTGCCCGGCTTCTTTCCGGGCCATGAGGCCGGCGTGACACGGGTGCATCTCAAGCATGGCGTCGTCTCCGGCGTGCTCGGCCTGGTGCTGATTGCGGCCGGCGTCTTCATGGGGCGGAAATGACCGACAGCAACTCAACGACGCCTCCCGCGGGTGGGCAATTGCGGATGTCGCGCCGGGTGATGAACCTCGCGCACATGCTGACCCAGAACGCGCGCCGGCTTGCTGACCATCCTGGCTTTATCTGGGCCGACAAATCCTGGACGTGGCGCCAGATCGACGCGGAGGTGTCCGCACTCGCAGCCGCACTTGCCGCGCGCGGCATCGGCAAGAGCGACCGCATCCTCGTGCATTCCAAGAATTGCGAGGAGATGTTCTGGTCGATGTTCGCGGCTTTCCGGCTTGGCGCGGTGTGGGTGCCGACCAATTTCCGCCTGATGCCTGACGAAGTCGCCTATCTGGCCGAAGCCTCGGGCGCCAAGGCATTTCTGTGCCATGGTGATTTTCCCGAGCATGCGGCTGCCGTTTCCGGTCCTGAATTCATCTGGCGCATCGGCTATGACGGCACGTTCGGCGAGCGCAGTCTGCGCGAAGCGATTGCAGCCCATGCGGGCGCGTCGGTTGCGAATGCCGCCGTCGAGTATGACGATCCCTGCTGGTTCTTCTTCACCTCCGGCACCACCGGCCGCTCCAAGGCCGCGGTGCTGACCCACGGCCAGATGAGCTTCGTGGTGACCAACCATCTCGCCGATCTCACGCCCGGCACCACCGAGCATGACGCGTCGCTGGTGGTCGCGCCGCTGTCGCATGGCGCCGGCGTGCATCAATTGATGCAGGCCGCGCGCGGCGTCCCGACCATCCTGCTGCCGACCGAGCGCTTCGACATCGCGGAAGCCTTCCGCCTGATCCAGGCGTATCGCGTCAGCAACCTCTTCACCGTGCCGACCATCCTGAAGATGATGGTCGAGCATCCCGCGGTCGACCAGTTCGATCACTCCTCGCTGCGCTATGTGATCTATGCGGGCGCGCCGATGTACCGCGAGGATCAGAAGACGGCGCTGAGGAAGCTCGGCAAGGTGCTGGTGCAGTATTTTGGCCTCGGCGAAGTCACCGGCAACATCACAGTGCTGCCGACCGCGCTGCATCTCGAGGAGGATGGTCCGGAGGCCCGCATCGGCTCTTGCGGCTATGAACGCACGGGCATGCAGGTCTCGATCCAGGACGATCAGGGGCGCGAACTTAAGGCCTTCGAGACCGGCGAGATCTGTGTGATCGGGCCTGCCGTGTTCGCCGGCTACTACAACAACCCCGAAGCCAATGCCAAGGCGTTTCGCGATGGCTGGTTCCGGACCGGGGACCTCGGCCATATGGACGAGCAGGGGTTTGTCTACATCACCGGCCGCGCCTCGGACATGTACATCTCCGGCGGCTCCAACATCTATCCGCGCGAGATCGAGGAGAAGATTCTCACCCACCCTGCGATCGGCGAAGTCGCCGTGCTCGGCGTGCCCGACCCGGTCTGGGGCGAGATCGGCGTCGCCGTCTGCGTGGCCCGCGAGGGGGCCAAGCCCTTGAGCGAGGCCGAGATGGCGGCATTCCTCGGGCCAAAGGTGCCGCGCTACAAGATGCCCAAGCGCTTCTTCTTCTGGGACGCCTTGCCGAAATCCGGCTACGGCAAGATTCCAAAACGCATGGTGCGCGACGAGCTCGAGGCGCGCGGGCTGCTCGACGTAACCAAGCAAGCGAGCTGACGCGGGCAAGCCATGCGCCAGATCAAGCAACCGGGGACGCCGGCCGCAGAGCGCATCCAATGGGTGGAAGCGCGCGGCCGTGGCTTCTCCTTCACGCTGGAAGCGGGCATTCCGCTGCTGGAAGCCGCACGGCGCGGCTTTGCGGCCGAGGGCTTTGCGAGCGGCGTGCTCAACATCAAGGGCGGGACACTCGGCCCGTTCGCCTATGTGATGCCGGCGCTGTCCAACACGGCTGAGAACGCCGCCTTCTACAGCGAGACGTTTCGCCCCGAGGGCAATGTCTGGCTCAAGCAGGCAACCATGACGCTCGGCGAGCGCGACGGCGCGCCATTCTTTCATTGCCATGGGCTGTGGCTCGAAGCGCATTGCAAGGTGAGTGGCGGCCATATCCTGCCTGAGGAGACCGTCGTCGCCGAGCCGTTCGAGGTCGAGGCCTTCGGCATCGAGGGCGCCATGTTCAAGGCCGAGCCCGACCCCGAGACCAATTTCAAGCTGTTCGGGCCGGTCGCGTGCGAGGCGAGGGGCGCCGACGCCGCCTGCCGCGCCTTTGCGCTGCGCCTGCGGCCCAACCAGGATTTTGCGCATGGCCTCGAGACCTTCTGCCGCGAGCATGGGATTGCGCGGGCAAAAATTCGCGGCGGGGTCGGCTCGACCATCGGCGCGCGCTTTACGGATGGTCATGGCATCGACCCGTTCGCGACCGAGCTGACCGTGACGAACGGGCATATCGCGCCGGGCGCAGGAGGCGGGTTGGAAGCGCAGCTCGACATCGCGCTGGTCGACTACACCGGCGGCCTCGCCGAGGGGCGGCTGGTCCGCGGCGACAACCCGGTGCTGATGACCATGGAGCTGGTGCTGGAGGTTGAGGCCCAGGTTGAGGCCTTGGGCTGAACGCGCGCGCGGGTACAACCTGAGCATAAATGTTCTTGTTGTGTTCACAAGGATGTGCCACAACCACAGCGGAGCATGTTCCAGCCAGGTGGTGGGGCCACAGGGTCATGAGTTCGAGAAAACGACGCGACACCAATCTGCCGGCGCCGTATCTGAAGCGGCTCTGGCTCGATCCCGCCACCATTTCCGACCGCGAAGCCTATCCATTCTGTCTTCCTTTCCTCAGCGACGATTTCGAGCTCAATTTCGACCGTGCGATCACCATCATTGTCGGCGAGAACGGCGCCGGCAAATCCACGTTGCTGGAGGGAATTGCGGCGCTGGCCGGCTATGACGAGGCCGGGGGCGGCAAGGGCTACCGGCCGGTCGATCACTCCGAGGCGATCGAAGTGATGGGCGGCGAACTCGCCGCGGCGCTTCGTGCGGCCTGGCTGCCGAAGGTCACTCAGGGCTGGTTCTTCCGGGCCGAGACATTCTTTTCTGTGGCACGCTTTCTGGATGCGACCAGCACGCAGCCGCCTGATTTTCTGTCCTACTCGCACGGCGAGGGATTTTTGCGCTTCTTCAACGAGCGCTGCCAGCGCCAGGGCATCTACATCTTCGACGAACCGGAATCCGCGCTGTCGCCGGCGCGCCAGATGGAATTCCTCAAGCTGATGCGGCAAATGGACGAGGCCGGCCATTGTCAGGTGATCATGGCCACGCATTCGCCGATCCTGATGGCCTATCCGAACGCGACGCTGCTGCACCTGTCGAAATATGGCCTGGAGCCGGTGTCGGTGCGGGAGACCCATCATTTCAGGACGCTGCGCGAGTTCTGCCAGGATCCGACCGGCTTTGTCGAGGCGGCGCTGGCGGAGTAGGCGGGCTGCCGCATTGATCGGGATTGTGGACGGATGGCCTGGATGCCAAAAAGGCGCGAGATCAATCTTCCGGCGCCCTATCTCAAGCGGCTCTGGCTCGATCCGGCGCGCGTCCCCGATCGCGAGGCCTATCCGTTTTGCCTTCCCTTCCTCGCCGAAGATTTCGAGCTGCGCTTCGAGCGCGCCATCACCATCATCGTCGGCGAGAACGGCACGGGGAAATCGACGTTGCTGGAGGGGCTCGCCGCACTGGCCGGTTATAACGAGGCCGGCGGCGGCAAGGGCTACAAGCCGGTCGATCATTCCGATGCGCTCGAGGTGATGGGCGGCGGTTTGTCGAAGGCATTGCGCGCGAGCTGGCTGCCGAAGATCACCAATGGCTGGTTCTTTCGTGCGGAGAGCTTTTTCTCTGTGGCGCGATATCTGGACAAGGTGGCGCTTGACGATCCCTTCGGACCACCGCCGCCGGACTTCCTGTCGCATTCCCATGGCGAGGGCTTTCTCCGCTTCTTCCAGGAGCGCTGCCAGCGCCAGGGCATCTTCATCTTCGACGAGCCGGAATCGGCGCTGTCGCCGTCGCGGCAGATCGAGTTCCTCAAGCTGCTGCGGCGGATGGATGATATCGGCCATTGTCAGGTGATCATGGCGACCCATTCGCCGATGCTGATGGCCTATCCCGATGCCAAGCTGCTGCGGCTGACCAAGCACGGTCTCGAGCCCACCACCTTGAAACAGACCGATCACTACAAGGCCATGCGCGAATTCTTCGAGGACCCGAAGCGATTTGTAGAGGCGGTGCTGGCGGAGTGACGGAGTGTCCCATGAGGGTTCCTTGAAGTTCACCGTGTCTCGTAGTATGTTCTTGCCGTGATCAGGTCTTGGCGGAATTCGGCGTCTCGCAAGGTCTGGGAAGGTCAGCGGCCGAACCAGTTCCGCGGACTCGATTTCGAAGCCGTCATCGACCTGCTCTTGGCCTTGAATGTTGCCAAGTCGCTTGCCGATCTCAGTCCCTTGAAGAGTATCGGGCTGCACAAACTGAAAGGAGATCGGAAGGGCCAATGGGCGATGACGGCAAATGACCGCTGGCGCGTCTGCTTCGAGTTTCACAAAGGCGACGCTTACGAGGTCGAAATCGTGGACTACCACAAAGGTTGATGGCAATGGCTCCTGTCGTGCACCCCGGTCGCCTGCTGAAGCGTGAAATGGCGGCCCGCAATCTCAGTGCAAATCGGTTGTCACTCGACATCGGTGTTCCTTCCGGCCGCATTACCGATATTCTCAATGGTCGCCGGGCGATCACCGCGGACACCGCGGTCCGGCTTGGCCGCTACTTCGGGAACAGTCCACAGTTCTGGCTGGACTTGCAGGGCCAATACGATATCGGCGTCGTCGAGCGGGAAAAGGGCGCAGAGATCACGAAACGCGTACGACCCGCGGATGCCGCGTAGTTGCAGCTGCTGCTCGACTACTTCAGATTTGGCCCGGAGGCTGGAAAAAATCATAATCTGAAAAACAGAAGTGATTTACCCTTTTGGGGGCGCGCCTCGCTATTCGGCGTTGCTGCGCGCTGCGCCAAGCTCCCGCACAATATCCTCCATCCGCTCGAACATCAGATCCGGTGCACGCGCCCGCAGCGCTTCGGCCGAGGCAAACCCCCAGCGCACGGCGCCGCAGGCGATGCCGGCGGAACGCGCTGCTTCGATGTCGCGGACCTCGTCGCCGATCGCGATCACCGCGCCAGGTGTGAATCCGGCGCGCTTGACGACGCGGCGGAATTTCCGCGCCTTGCCGAAGATCGAGGCGCCGCAATCGAAATGGGAGAACAGCGCGGCGAGCGCGCCCAGCTGCCGGCGCGCATTGGCTTCGCTGTCGGAGGAGACCAGCGCCAGCCGGAAGCCGGCCTCCGACAGGGTCCGCAGCATCGCCTCGGCGCCGTCGAACAGCGGGATGTCCTTGATGTGCTGCCCCTTCAGGCGCCGCATATGCCGCGCGATCGCCGGCAGTTTCCAGCTCGGCACCTCCAGCCGCATCAGGATTTCGCGGGAGTCCGCGTGCCGCAGGCTCTCGACGTCTTCGTCGGCAATCCGGCGAAAGGCAAAACGGTCGGCGACGCCGTTCACATGGCGCCGGAACCACGGAAAGCTGTCGGCCAGCGTGCCGTCGAGATCGAAGATGACGAGGGAATAGGGCAGGGAATATTGCATGAGGGGCGGAAACAGCAGGGCACATATAGCAAAAGCACATTACGCCTTTTGTGCGAAGGGGCGTGGAATGGATTATGCTTCGTTTTGGGGACCCGAGGTAAGCTGATTGAACCGTCATCCTGAGGTGCTCGCGTAGCGCGCCTCGAAGGATGAGCGGCCCCGGTGCAGCATCCGGGCCGTCGCCCTTCGAGCCCGCCGCGGAGCCTGTCATCGGGCCGCGCGTTCGCGCGGACCCGTTGGCGACGGCACCTCAGGATGACGGTTTGAAAGATTTCGTGGGCTCTGAAGATAAGCGGGACGTCACTTGAACGATGACGATCGATGTCACCGGCGACGAAAATGGAGGAGCAAGCGTATGTCGTTTTACCGAGGCATGATCTGCGAGAACGTCACGATATCAGGCGACAAGGGTACGCCGATCACGGCCTATGTCGCCAAACCGTCCGGCGCGGGGCCGTTCCCGGGCGTGGTGCTGATCCATCATCTGCCGGGCTGGAGCGAGCTCTACATCGAGACCACGCGGCGCTTTGCCCATCACGGCTATCTCGCGATCTGCGCCAACCTCTATGAGCGCGCCGGCCAGGGCAATCCGGATGACGTCGCGGCAAAGGTGCGCGCCGAGGGCGGTATTCCTGACGCGCAGATGGTTGGCGACACCGAGGGCGCAGTGAAGTGGATGCGGGCGCAGCCCAACCACAACGGCAAGGTCGGCCTGTTCGGCTCCTGCTCCGGCGGTCGCCACGCCTTCATCTATGCCTGCCAGCGCAACGACGTCGACGCTTGCGCCGAGCTGTGGGGCGGCCGCGTGGTGATGGGCAAGGAGGAGCTCAACGAGAAGACGCCGACAGCGCCAATCGACATGACCAAGGACCTGTCGTGTCCGTTGATCGGCATCTTCGGCAATGACGACCGCGCGCCAAGCCCGGAGCAGGTCAACCAGCACGAGGCCGAGCTGAAGAAGCACGGCAAGAGTTACGAATTCCACCGCTACGACGGCGCCGGCCACGGCTTCTTCTACTGGCACCGGCCGCTGTACCGCCCCGAGCAATGCATGGACGCCTGGGGCAAGGTGTTTGCCTTCTTCGGCAAGCATCTGGCGAGGTAATCCCGGCGCTTCATTCCGTCATTCCGGGGCGCCGCGCCAGCGGCGAACCCGGAATCCAGAGGTTACGGCACGAGATTCCGGGTTCGCCCTTCGGGCGCCCCGGAATGACCCGATTGAGAGACAGAACGCCAGCGAAATGAAGAGGCCCATCATGTGCACATCCATCATCGAGATCGCGACCGCCGACGGCATGGCCAAGCGCGGCGACGACTGGTTTCCGCTCACCCACAGCGTGGTCGCCTACGACCACGCCCGCCACGCGCGTGCGGGCGACGTGATCACGCTGGATTTCATCAACACGGGGATGGAGCCGGGGGCGCGTGCCGGCGTCGAATTGACGCTGGAGGCGGCGAAGGAGCTGCGGGCCGCGCTGGATCGGGCGATTGCGGCGGCGGAGTTTGAGGAGGCGGAGGTGCGGGGGAAGGGGGCTGTGGTTAGTGTCGTGCGGGCGGCGTGATGGAATCGTGCGGTGGGCAGAGCGAAGCGAAACCCACCATGCCGGCATCATGGAAAGATGATGGCTCCCATCCTACGCGCTCATCGCCTCATACCTACGTTTATCGTCTCGCTTTGGAAGAAGAGGATGGTCAAGTTTTTCAGCAAACACGAGGCAATGAATTGGTGTGCGGAGAATAAGTTTGCCTTGAACGATCGGGGCTTCCCAGACTGCTCCAGCGCAGAACAGAAATTCGATATACCAATCGATGCGCAAAAGAGAGTCGCCCTCGTAAAGAGGATCATGGGCGAGTTCGTCAACTCGACGAACCTGCTCATTTGGTACGATGATTGGATGGTCTGGGAGTCAGGCCAATGGATGCCCTTGGTTCTTCGCCTTCGCGAATCCTATGGCGAGGGACGCAAGCTCATCGATATTCCAGCACAGCTGTTTGGAAACGGAGAAATTGAAGACGCTACTTCGTTCGTCGTGATTGCCGTGCTGTTCCTCTTCGACTGCTACATCATCTGCTCAGATCAACGTAGAATAATACATTTCTCTCACGACGAATGGGGCCTGGCTAAGACCGTCCCATTGCGACCAACGGATTTTCAATGAAATCCAGCCGCAGTAGGGCGGGGCGAGGCCAGCTCACTCCGCCGCCTCGCTCGCCCCGCCGCTCTTCCGCGGCTTGTCCGCCTTCTTCAGCACCGGGGCCAGAAACTTCCCCGTATAGCTCCGTGGCGCCTTGGCGATGTCTTCCGGCGGGCCCCAGGCGACGATTTCGCCGCCGCCGTCGCCGCCTTCGGGGCCGAGGTCGATGACCCAGTCGGCGGTCTTGATGACCTCGAGATTGTGCTCGATCACGACCACCGTGTTGCCCTGCGCGACCAGCTCGTGCAGCACCTCCAGCAGCTTCTTGACGTCGTGGAAGTGCAGGCCGGTGGTCGGCTCGTCCAGGATGTAGAGCGTGCGGCCGGTGGCGCGCTTGGACAGCTCCTTCGCCAGCTTGACGCGCTGGGCTTCGCCGCCTGAGAGCGTGGTCGCCTGCTGTCCGACATGGATGTAGTCGAGGCCGACACGGTGCAGGGTCTGGAAGGTGTCGCGCACGCGCGGGACCGCCTTGAAGAACTCGGCGGCTTCCTCGACGGTCATGTCGAGCACGTCGGCGATCGACTTGCCCTTGAACAGGACTTCCAGCGTCTCGCGGTTGTAGCGTTTTCCTTTACAGACATCGCAGGTGACGTAGACGTCGGGCAGAAAGTGCATCTCAATCTTGATGACGCCGTCGCCCTGGCAGGCCTCGCAGCGGCCGCCCTTGACATTGAAGGAGAAGCGGCCGGGCTCGTAGCCACGCGCCTTCGATTCTGGCAGGCCGGCGAACCACTCGCGGATCGGCGTGAAGGCGCCGGTGTAGGTCGCGGGGTTGGAGCGCGGGGTGCGGCCGATCGGGGACTGGTCGATGTCGATGATCTTGTCGATGTGCTCCAGACCCTCGATGCGGTCGTGGGGCGCGGCGCCTTCGCTGGCATTGTTCAGCTTGCGGGCGATGGCGCGATAGAGCGTGTCGATCAAAAGCGTCGACTTGCCGCCGCCGGAGACGCCGGTGACGCAGGTGAACAGGCCGAGCGGGATTTCGGCAGTGACGTTCTTGAGGTTATTGCCGCGCGCGTTGACGACCTTAATCGTGCGGCGATGGTTCGGCGGCCGCCGCTCGGGGATGGCGACGAAATTCTCGCCAGTGAGATATTTGCCCGTGAGCGATTTCGGATTGCGCATGATCTCGGCGGGCGTGCCTTGCGCCACGATGTGGCCGCCATGCATGCCGGCGCCGGGGCCGATATCGAGCACATAGTCGGCGAGGCGGATGGCGTCCTCATCATGCTCGACCACGATCACGGTGTTGCCGAGGTCGCGTAAGCGCTTCAACGTTTCCAGCAGCCGAGCATTGTCGCGCTGGTGCAGGCCGATCGAGGGCTCGTCCAGCACGTAGAGCACGCCTGTCAGGCCTGAGCCGATCTGCGACGCCAGGCGGATGCGCTGGCTTTCGCCGCCGGACAGCGTGCCGGAGGAGCGCGACAGCGTAAGGTAATTGAGGCCGACATCGATCAGGAAGGTCAGCCGCTCGCGGATCTCTTTGAGGATACGGACGGCGATCTCGTTCTGCTGCGCGTTCAGCGTCGCCGGCACGGTCTCGAACCATTCGGAGGCGCGGATGACCGACATCTCCGAGATCTCGCCGATATGTTTTGTCCCGACCTTGACGCAGAGCGCCTCGGGCTTGAGGCGATAGCCGTGGCAGGCCTCGCAGGGCACGTCATGGAAATATTTGGCGAGCTCCTCGCGCGCCCACTCGCTTTCGGTCTCGCGATAGCGGCGGTTGATGTTAGTGATGACGCCCTCGAACGGCTTCTTGGTGTCGTAGGAGCGGACGCCGTCCTCATAGGAGAACTTGATCTCGTCCTCGCCGGAGCCGTGCAGCAGCGCGGCCTGCGTCTTCTTCGGCAGGTCCTTCCACTTGGTGTCGAGCGTGAACTTGTAGTGCTTGCCGAGTGCGGTCAGCGTCTGAATGTAATAGGGCGAGGAGGATTTCGCCCAGGGCGCAATCGCGCCTTTGCGCAAGGTGGCTTCCTTGTCGGGGATGACAAGGTCCTCGTCGACATGCTGCTCGACGCCGAGGCCGCCGCAGGCGGGGCAGGCGCCATAGGGGTTGTTGAAGGAGAACAGTCGCGGCTCGATCTCGGGAATGGTGAAGCCGGAGACCGGGCAGGCGAATTTCTCCGAGAACAGGATGCGCTCGGGCCCGCTCTTGTCGTGGATCTTTGCGGTCTTCTTCTTTTCCTCAGGCGCGGCGGCTGCAGGCGCGTCGGCGTACTCGATCACCGCGAGACCCTCGGCGAGCTTCAGCGCGGTCTCGAAACTTTCCGCAAGGCGCTGGCCGATATCCGGGCGCACCACGATACGGTCGACCACGACGTCGATGTCATGGGGGAATTTCTTGTCCAGCGCCGGCGCCTCGCTGAGCTCATGGAAGGTGCCGTCAATCTTGACGCGCTGAAAACCTTTTTTCAGATACTCGGCGAGCTCCTTCTTGTACTCGCCCTTGCGGCCGCGCACGACCGGCGCCAGCAGATAGAGGCGGGTGCCTTCGGGCAGCGCCAGCACGCGGTCGACCATCTGCGAGACGGTCTGGCTCTCGATCGGCAGGCCCGTGGCGGGCGAATAGGGCACGCCGACGCGGGCCCAGAGCAGGCGCATGTAGTCGTAGATCTCGGTTACGGTGCCCACAGTCGAGCGCGGGTTCTTCGACGTCGTCTTCTGCTCGATGGAGATCGCCGGCGACAGGCCGTCGATCTGGTCGACGTCCGGCTTCTGCATCATCTCCAGGAATTGCCGCGCATAGGCCGACAGCGACTCGACATAGCGGCGCTGGCCCTCGGCATAGATGGTGTCGAAGGCGAGCGAGGATTTGCCGGAGCCGGAGAGACCGGTGAATACGACCAGCTTGTCGCGGGGAATCTCGACGTCGATGTTTTTCAGATTGTGCTCGCGCGCGCCGCGAATGGTGATGGCGCGGAGCGAGCTTGGAGACGGTTGGCGTCGCGCTTTCAGAACTTCATCCATATCGGCAATCCAGGCGCACGGGACGCGCGCGTCGTAAGGGGCGCGCCTCGCTGCTTCAGCCGAGATCAGACGCCAGATCAGGTGATGCTGGAACGTAGGAAGAACGGTAAGCAATTTCCAGTGCCGCGTGCAAGTGATCAACGCTTTCCACGGCGTTCCCTCTGATATGGCGGCAGTGGGCAGCAGCAGGCGCGGTAAATCAGGCTGGAGCAAACAAAAAGGCCGGCGCAAGGCCGGCCTTGTCTCGACGCGAAGCTCAAAGCGCCGATCAGAACTTCGCAACCACCGGGCCGCCGAACGTGTAGTTCACGCGAACCGTGCCCATGTCGACGTCCTGGTTGATCTGCTGGGTGCGGTCGAAAGCGCCGGCGGGCGTGACGAGGTTGGCGCTGCTGCTGTTGCCCATGAAGAGATGATCGTATTCAACCGCAACCGACCAGCCCGGCGCGAATCCGACTTCGACACCGGCTCCGACCGCGCCGCCCCAACGGGTCTGCGTGGCGCCATCGAAGGCGAAGCCGACGGGGAACGCACCGACGGCGGTTTGAACGATACCGTTGTACTTGTCGTGAGTGACGGCTGCGCCGCCCTTGCCGTACAAAAGCACGTTGTTCCAGGCGTAGCCGACCTGGCCGGTGAACAGGCCAATGGCATCGATCTTGGTCTGGTTCGCGAACGGGAAACCGCCGAAAGTCCCGATCAGGCTCGTGTTCGAACCCTTCAGATTGGCCCAGTCGCCCTGGGCTTCAAGGCCAAACACCCAATTGGTGAACTGCCAGCGGTAGCCGATCTGGCCGCCGGCCAGGGCGCCCGTGGCGTCGTGACAGCCGTTGCTGGGCGCGGCCGGGATCGGAGTGCCGAGCGAATTTGTGACATTCCAGCAATTGCGGCTCGACCCGCCGCCGGCGTTGAGGCCGATGTAGAAGCCGGCCCAATTGTAGATCGGCGCCACAGCGGGTGCCTTGGTGTAGACGTGGCGCGCGGCGAGATCCGCGGCAAAAGCAGGAGCGCTTCCCAGCGCAGCGAGGCTCACTCCGACCAGCAAGGCCCTTTTCATGTTTGTCCCAACCCCCTTCTTCCAAAAGGTTTCTAAAGACCGCCAGTCCCAGCCGGCAGTTGACTCGTCAAGCTCGGGAACTTTAGCGGAAGTGGTTTGAAAATACCGTCGCCAAAATGCCACAACTGAAATCAATACGCGCAACCTCTGCGTGGCATCGGGATAAAGCGCCCAATCAGCAAAAAGGCCGGCGCGAGGCCGGCCTTTTCGTCAGAGCTGAGAGGTTGCGAGATCAGTACTTCGCGACGACCGGGCCGCCGAAGGTGTAGTTCACGCGGACCGTGCCCATGTCGACGTCCTGCTTGATGCTGTCGGTGCGGGTGAAGCCAACGCCGAGCGCCGGCGTTGCAGCGAAGGTGAAGCTGTGGTTGCCCATGAACAGATGGTCGTATTCGAACGCAACCGACCAGCCCGGCGCAAAGCCGATCTCAATGCCGGTTCCGACCGTGCCGCCCCAGCGAGTGTCCGTCGACTGGTCGAAGGTGACGCCAGCTGGCACACCGACGGCGGTCGTCGCCGTCGTGATCCCGGTATACTTGTTATGAGTGACGGCAGCGCCACCCTTGAAGTACCAGAGCACGTTGTTCCAGGCATAGCCGACCTGGCCGGTGAACAGGCCAAACGAGTCGATCTTGGTCTGGTTGGTGTAGGGAACGGTCGCGGCGATTCCGATCAGGCTGGTGTTGGACCCCTTCAGGTTGGCCCAGTCGCCCTGGCCTTCGAGGCCGAACACCCAGTTCTGCATCTGCCAGCGATAGCCGATCTGGCCACCCGCCAGTGCGCCGGTTGCATCATGGCAACCTTCGCTGGTCGCGGGGATCACGAACCCGATAATGTTCGTCATATCCCAGCAGTTGCGGCTCGAGCCACCGCCGGCGTTGAAGCCGATGTAGAAGCCGGCCCAGTTGTAGATCGGCGCAGCGACGGGCGCCTTGGTGTAAACGTGACGCGCGGCGAGATCCGCGGCGAATGCAGGAGCGCTTCCCAATGCGGCGAGGCTAACTCCGACCAGCAAGGCCTTTTTCATTTCGATCCAACCTATTGTCTAAAGGCCGCCGGCCGCAACCAGCAGCTGATTCATCAAGTGGGAAACATCTAGCAAACATGGCCGTGCAGTACCGTCACCCGAATGCCACAACCATGGGCAAACCGTGCAACCTGCATGATGTGAATGGGATGAAAACAGGCGGCAACTGACCAGCAAAAAGGCCGGCGCAAGGCCGGCCTTTGCAGCGAATTCGCTCGTTATGCCCGATCAGTAGCGCGCCACCACCGGGCCGCCGAAGGTGTAGTTGATGCGCACCGTGCCGATGTCGACATCCTGCTTGATGCTGTCGGTGCGGGTGAAGGCGCCGGTGCCGAGAGTCGTGAAGTTGTTATTGCCGCTGCCCATGAACAGGTGGTCGTATTCGACCGCAACCGACCAGCCCGGCGCAAAGCCGACCTCGACGCCGGTGCCGACCGTGCCGCCCCAGCGGGATTCGCTCGCTTGGTCAATGGTGGCGCCGACGGGCGCGCCGCCGAAGCCCAAGCCGATCCCGTTGTATTTATTGTGGGTGACCGCCGCACCGCCTTTGGCGTACCAGAGCACATTGTTCCAGGCGTAGCCGACCTGGCCCGTGAACAGCCCGATCGCATCGATCTTGGACTGGTTGGTGTAGGGCAGACCGGCGGCGATCCCGACCGCGCTCGTGTTGGACCCTTTGAAATTGGCCCAGTCGCCCTGGGCCTCAAGGCCAAACACCCAGTTGGAAGCTTGCCAGCGATAACCGATCTGGCCGCCGGCCATGCCGCCGGTCGCATTATGACAGCCCTCGCGCACCGATGGCGAAACGATCAGCGCGCCCACCTGGGTCATATCCCAGCAGTTACGGCTCGAGCCGCCACCGCCATTGAGGCCGATATAGAAGCCGGCCCAGCTGTAGATCGGCGCCGGCACGTAGGCGGGCGCCTTGGTGTAAGTGCGCGGAGCCAGATCCGCCGCCAGAGCAGGGGCCGCGCCTACGGCCGCCAGACTAACCCCCAAAAGCAAGGCCTTTTTCATTTCTTGTTCTCCAAGCCAGGTTTTCAAATTCCCCGTCGCCGCCGCTGTCCAGGCAGCTGATCGGTGCGACTCATCGCAGGGACAACTGAATCACTCGTAAAAACGGCGTTGCTTGAAAGTCACAGCCGAGGGCAAATCGTGCAGCTGTTGGGGCGGAAGAGCGCAAACAAAAAGGCCGGCGCTTGGCCGGCCTTCCCGCAAACTGTTTCGATGTCTGGAAGGATCAGTACTTCGCCACCACCGGGCCGCCCCAACGGTAGTTCACGCGGACCGAGGCCAGGTCGACATCCTGCTTGACGCTGTCGGTGCGCGTCACCGCTGCGGCCGGCGTTGTGAACGTCATGGTGTGCGTGCCCATGAACATGTGGTCGTATTCGACGCCAACCGTCCAGTTCGGCGCGAAGCCGACCTCGACGCCGGTGCCGACCGCGCCACCCCAGCGGGTCTCATCGGAGCTGTCGAGCAGCAGACCGGCGATGTAGCCGTGGTAGCGATCGTGCGTAACGGCCGCGCCACCCTTCACATACCAAAGCACGTTGTTCCAGGCATAACCCACCTGACCGGTAATCAGGCCGATGGCGTCGATCTTGGTCTGGTTGGTGATGCCGGTCAGCGGGGCAAGCCCAGCCGCGCTCACATTCGAGCCCTTGAAGTTGGCCCAATCGCCCTGGCCTTCGACGCCGAACACCCAGTTGGCCGACTGCCAGCGATAGCCGAGCTGGCCACCGACCATGCCGCCCGAGGCATCATGGCAGCCTTCGGACACATTCGGGACGGTCGGACCAGCGACTGTCGACGTGTTGGTCCAGCAATTATGGCTGAAGCCGCCGCCGCCGTTCAGGCCGACATAGAAGCCGGTCCAGTCATAGACTGCAGCGATCATGGCCGGGGCCTTGGTGTAAGTCCGCGCCGGCAGATCCGCCGCGAACGCAGGAGCGGCGCCCATGGCGACCAGCCCGACCATCCCCATCAGAAACTTCTTCATTCCAAAAATCCCCCGGCTTTTCTTGCGCTTCCGTTGGTCCCCAAAAGCGCCTTCAAGTCAGTCGCGACCGCCCATCTGATCAAAATGTCCGACCGACTATAGCCGATTCAGACGCCAAGACCGTCTCTGAAATGCCACACTCGGCCTAGAAGTGCGCCCCCGCCTAAATGAATGTTTTGCAATGGATTTCAGGGTATCCGGGCAGGCCAGCACTGCAGGCGGGGGCGGGTCGGGGCAGGGCGGGAAAAGAGACTGGGATCGGGGCGCGAAATTGCTCGGAACAAAACTGGAACACGCGTCACGCGGCTGCTATATATGGGGATAATTGCGGATTGGCGCGGCGACCGTGCGCGGCGAGCGTATAGGGTCGCCCGCAAAGATGGGCCGCCGATGACCGGCCGCCCCCGAATATTCAGCGTGGAGAGTGGCGATGGCGGGAAGCGTGAACAAGGTGATCCTGGTCGGAAATCTCGGCAAGGATCCGGAGATCCGGCGGACCCAGGACGGCCGTCCGATCGCCAATCTGAGCGTGGCCACGTCCGAGACCTGGCGCGACCGCGCTACCGGCGAGCGCAAGGAAAAGACCGAGTGGCATCGGGTGGTGATCTTCAACGAAGGTCTCGCCAAGGTCGCCGAGCAATATCTGAAGAAGGGTGCCAAGGTCTATGTCGAGGGCCAGCTGCAGACCCGCAAATGGACCGACCAGAGCGGCGCCGAGAAGTATACCACGGAGGTCGTGCTGCAGGGCTTCAACTCAAACCTGACCATGCTGGACGGCCGCGGCGGCGGGGGAAGCTTCGCCGGCGATGACATGGGAGGTGGCAGCGGCGGCGGCGATTTCGGCGCGATCGGGCCGTCCTCAGGATCCTCGGCGCCGCGCCGCGCGCCCGGGCCAAGCGGCCCGCGCAACAACGACATGGACGACGACATCCCGTTCTAGATCGCACCATCCAGCACCCAACGTGTTCGGCGTGGCGACCAGGTTCGCCACGGTTCTTTCTCGAAGTGGCTCAGCCGCGCGGCGTGACAAGCGCAGCGCTGCCTCCGCCAATGGCCGACCAGCCAACCTCCTGCGCCTGCACGCGCTCTCTGTCGACAAAGAGCCGCGGCCATCATTGCCGGCCGCCATCCGCAAAGGTGAACCTTCGCTCCTGCTTCCGGAAAGACTGCGTCGCAGTCGCATGTGTTGCACGATCAGCGTCCCATAATGCCGAGTGCATGCTGGTCCCCACAGAAAGCTTGGGCATGAGACGGACTTTGCGCAATCAGGCGCGTCCTCTTTCTGCAATTTGATTCAGATCATTTCTCTCGCGGCAGGCGCAGGCTACGTTTGATACTATGTGTTGCGTAAGCGTGATGAAGATTGGCAATGAAGCCTATCGCGAGCCTGTTGAGGAAACACCAAGGGGCCAACGAGGCTTTGCTCGTCAGCCGTGCCAAGACAGCCGACTATTTCATCCTGCTATCGCGTGCATTGGAGGGCTTGCCTGATCAGAGCCCGGAGCGGCGCGCCGAACTTTACGAATCAGCCCGCACTGCCCTCGCCGTGCGCTTGAAAGCGGCGAATCCACCGATCTCGAGGGCGCAGATCAAGGCCGAGCAGCGCGCGCTCGACGACGCGGTTGAGGCCATCGAAGCGCGCCCCGTCAAGACCGGCGCTGCTCAGGTCGAGCAGGGGACGGACCAGCCCGAGACCCCCGCTCCCGTTGCCTTTCCGGACATCGAACCAGACCGATCTGTTTCATCCAGGGATGATGCTCGTTCTATTTCACGTAGCGAGAAGCAAGAGATGACCACGAGACAATTTCAATCCACGTTTTCACAGCGCATCGTCGAGGAGAAGCCCATGTCACGACTCGATGAAATCAATCGAGCTTTACGCAAGCTGCAAAGCGATTCCTTCGGAGTTGAGGCCTGTGCTCTCATTTCCGAAGACGGATTGATGATCGCCAGCGTCCTCGCAGCCGACATGGAGGAAGCACGGGTGGCGGGCATGACCGCGACGATCCTGAGCCTGGGTACCCGCGCCGCGACCGAACTCGGACGCAGCCATCTGCAGGAGGTCATCATTCGCGGCGAGTCCGGCTATGCGGTGCTCGTCGGTGCCGGCCGCGGCGCGCTGCTGCTCGCATTGACGAACGCGAACAGCAAGCTCGGCTTGATCTTCTTCGACATGCGCGAGGCGGTCCGCTCGCTGCAGAAAGTTCTCTGAGACAGACATCATCAAGTCAGCGGGCGCGCAAGTTTTGAGCTGCGCCTGCAGGAGTCAACGTTCATGGCCAATACCGTCCTGTACGACGACGGCGTTCACAAAAACATTCTGCTGGAGGACTTCAACGCGGGCGATCTCGCGGTTCAGGCCAATCAGCATCTGATCATCCATGACCGCGTCGGCATGTTGCTCGATCCCGGGGGACACAAGGTCTATGCCAAGGTGCTGTCCGAGACCTTCAGCGAGCTTTCGGGTGGACGGTTGAAATACCTGTTCCTGTCGCACCAGGACCCGGACATCGTCGCCGCGATCAACGGCTGGCTGATGACGACCGATGCGGAGGCCTATATCTCGTCATTGTGGACGCGGTTCGTGCCGCATTTTGGCTTCGATCACATTGTCGCCGAGCGGCTGAAACCGATCCCGGACGAAGGCATGGTGTTCGATCTCGCGGGCTCCAAGCTCTACGCGCTTCCCGCGCATTTCCTGCACAGCGAGGGCAATTTCCAGCTCTACGACCCGATCTCGAAGATCCTCTATAGCGGCGATCTCGGCGCATCGATCGATGTGAACCACAGGGTGGTCCGCGATTTCAAGGCACATATCCCTTACATGGAGGGCTTCCATCGGCGTTACATGGCCTCCAATCGCGTGCTGAAGGCCTGGGCGAACATGGTAGGCCCGTTGGACGTCGAGATCATCGCGCCGCAGCATGGCGCGCTGTTCCCCGACGCCGCAATGTGCCGGCAATTCGTGGAATGGTGTGCACGCCTGGAGTGCGGCATCGATCTGATCACGCCGATGTTCAAGGTTCCTGCTGGCTAGCGATGGTGGATCGCTCATCGACCATACGAGGTCCGACGCTCGCGAGCCTGGTTCAGCCCGTCCCCCTGCCGGCGAAAGCGCCGCACGGGTTCGATCCCTGCTACGTTGCAGGTGAGGATGCGCCGTTCTGGCTTGCGATGGGCTTTGCGGTCCTTGGCACGCTGTTCGCGCTGGCCTTGGCGTCCGCTTGGCAACAGAACAGATTGAACACGATCCAGACGACGGCGGTCGCGGCGGCGCTGCCGCCTGAGCTGACACGGCCGGAGCCCGATCAGCAGCCCGAGCCTCCTGCTGTGCCGGGGCGGGACGCACCGATCCCTTCGCCGCAGGCGAGGCTGGAGCCCGCGAACCCTTTGCCCCGCGAGGTGAAGCCCACCGAGCCTGCGATCACGCCGGCGGCTGTTGCTGCTCCCAGCGCGGCGCCGCTGCCGATGCCCGACCGCAAAGCGGGGAGCGATTGCTTCCATCCGCTGAGCATTCCGTTCGACCGCAACAGCGTGCGTCCGGCTTCGCGTGACATCCGCAAGCTGCTTGGTCCCTTGCAGCGCTGGTTATCCCGGCATGGCGATGCCATCGTGCTGATCGAAGGTCATTCCGACGCGACCGGGACCGAGGACCACAACGTGCTGCTGAGCTACTCCCGCGGCAAGGCGATCGCGAGCCTGCTCAAGAATGAGGGCATCCCGGTGCAGCAGATGACGATCCGCGCGGCCGGCCCCGGCGAAGCTGTCGGGGACGCCAGGGCGGCCGCGCGCGACCGCAACGCGGTCCTGCGCATTGCCGGTGTCGAGGATTGCGGGGATCGCGAAACAGCGACGAAGAGACCATGACGATCTTTGCGACCAGCACGAGCATTGTTCTCATCCTCGGCTTTGCCACAGCCATCCTGCTGCTGACCGCGGGTTATTTGTTCGGTGCCCGGAGCGGAAAGTTGGCGCGCGACAAGCTGCGCCATCAGGCACAGGCGCAAGCCGCGGACCTTGAGCAGCTCAGGGACCGAACCAGCAAGTCGAGCGCCGAAGAGGACGTGAGCCTGAGAACGACGATCCAGGACGTTTTGGCGCCTCTGGTGGAGCGCGAGCGCATCTCGCTCGACCTGGCGCAGCTCGCAAGCCAGGCTGGCCATCGGCGTGATCTGGTGCCGTTGCTTGACCGGATCGCCGAGGTCGGACGTTTCGAGACCGTCCTGCTCGCCAATGAGGAGGGGCTGCCGCTGGCCGCCAACTCCGGCTCCAAACACCTCGATCGGCTCGCAGCCGCCTCAACGCGGCTCGCGCTGGTCGCCGACCAGATTACCGGCGGATACGGGATTGCGCCGCTTTCCGTCATGCTGCGCGATGCATCCGATGCCACGACATTGTGCCGTATCTTTCGGGTGCAGGACCACAAGCTGACGCTGACCGCAATCTCGAACGATTCCCGGCTCGCGTCGGTCGCGCTCGATCCGGCGCTGGCGAAGATCGAAGTGGCGCTTTCGACGTCCGCCGATCGACAAGGCGCCTAGACGAATATTGTCAGCACTCAGGCAAATGCGTGGGCGGGAAGGTACTCATAACGAGGTGGATGTCGGGTTCCGGCCACCCAGCAAGTTTCATGGTCAGTCGGAGAATGAACGGTCGTGGTCCGGACCGGCCCTGCAATGTCGCACGTCTTGTGCTATCTTAGTATCCGCTTTGTGCAGCACTGCGACCGCCGCAGGAGACGATCATGGGCAAAACTTCGCAGACGGGGCTCCTCATTCCACTCTTTCCCATTTTCTTACTTGGCATGCTCCCAATGCTCGTGCTTCCGCTGGTCGGGTTTGTGGGTCTTGCGATAATCGCGGCGCTGATGATCGCATGTGCGTTCGCCGAGTATTTGCGCGTGATGTCGGAATACAGCGAGCACACCATCGTACGGGGGTTTTTGGCAGCGTCGGATCGAGCCCGCTGCCTTTCGTCGTTGAGAGCGGGCTTACGCTTGGCCAAAAGCCTAAGCGCGGCTGGGGGCTGCATGGCCTGCATTGCCGTTGCTGGTATCTACTGGCACTAAGGCGCGCCGGAATTCATCAGTTCGATCCGGCGGCGTGTCCGAAGTTGGCGGTAGACCGAAAGCGGCCAACGCGCGCCAACGACCCAATTGAGACAGCTCTGAGGTGGAAGTTGCTGAGCAAAGCACATAGTGGCTTGACCGCTGCAGTGTGAACTCGATAGCCTCAAGACGTCCATGGAGACAGTAGGCTAGTGGATATTTCGTCCTGACAGAGACTTTGACCTTCGGGCTTCCGCTGAGGCCCGCCTTGGATGGCCCGCGCGACATCGTCGGCCGTCATTCAAACGTCTGGACGAAACATGCAAAACCCGAAAATTGTACCCGAGCCGCGCCTTGACGACGTGCGCGCTGCTCTTAAGACCGTGTTCGGTACTTGGAACATAGGCGCTCTTCAGCAGCTGAGAGGCGGTGTTTCGGGGGCGCTGATCCTTCGCTTTCAGCTGAGAAAGCGGGACTATGTTCTGCGTATCGAACCTGAACGCGTCGCACTCCAAGACCGCCAAAGGGGCTTTTCATGCATGACTATAGCCGCGGCAGTCGGCGCCGCGCCAGCAGTTCATTACTCAGATCCGGCGACCGGGCTGTCGATCATGGATTTTGTACCTAACAGACCACTCTCGCTGCATCCTGAGGGACCTGTAGGAGCGGCGCGCGCCCTTGGCAAGCTCACGGCGAAGCTAAGATCGAGTCCACCGTTTCCGATCATGATCGACTATCCAGAGCTGATTGAGAACGTCATGATCAGTCTCACTAAGTCGGGCCACTTCGCGTCCGGGCAGCTGGACCGTCATGCTGATGGGCTTGCCCTTATTCGCGCGGCGCTTCCCTGGGATGCATCCTCGTTGGTTTCAAGCCACAACGACCCAAACGTACGAAATATCCTCTTCGACGGCGAGCATGTGTGGCTCGTCGACTGGGAGCTCGCCTGGCGAAACGATCCGCTGGTTGACCTGGCGATTCTGACCACAGAAGTGGCGCAAACGCCGGAGCTTGAGGAGATTCTGTTGGAGGCAGCGTTTGGCGCCGCCCCCGATCGGCTCCTGCGTGCTCGACTGAGCGTTATTCGACTGCTTACGCGCCTCTTCTACGGCTGCATCGTTCTCGATAGCCTTTCTGGGACACTGCTCCGGTCGGCATCGAATGAAGATCTTGCAGGACTGACCCCCACAGATTTTCGCGCCGCCGTCGCGGAGGGGCGTCTGGCCTCCGGCTCACTTGATGTGGCCTACGCATTTGCAAAGATGTCGCTCGCTACTTTCATCACAGGGCTCGCGGCACCCGGTTTCCGCGAGGTGCTGGAAGTGGTGAAGCAGGGTTGACCAACTGACACCAGAGGAGTCCGCCTGAGACCAGTCGTGGCAAGCCGCCGGAAATTCCGCGTTGGCCGATACCGAACTTCGGCGATCATACGAATCTTGGCTTCAAGGGGTAGAGCGGAAATGCCGGCAAGGCGGCGCAACGCTTGCTGATGACCCGAACCGGGTTTCGCCGTGGTTCTGATTTCATCCGCTAACGAGGGCGTGTACCGCCCCCTGACACATCACGAGATCGAGGCAACAGACCAAGGCCGCCGTCTCAACGAAATCAGTGAGCTGCGCAGTCAGGTCGATGATGCTATTGTCTTGCAGTGCCCATTTGGGCTGAGCGCTCGCCGTAGCGAAGTGTTTGATGCGGCGTCGACGCTCAGCTGCCATGACAAGGCGCCCGCAAGCTTTCCGGAATTGCGGGAATCGTCTAGGTCTGGTTGCTCATTGGTGCCACTCCCCCTCGGGGCCCGTGAACGGGAATAAGCCGCCCAGATGTCCAGCAGGTCCATGTCTCCGGCGCAGGAAACCCCCGCCGCGCTGTTCGAGGCGGGCCTTCGGCGGCTACGGGCGGGCCAGCTCGGCGAGGCCGAGCAACATGCAAGCAGCGCCCTCGCGCTTGACCAGCGGCACGCCGATTCACTGCATCTGATGGGCATGATCTGTCTTGCCGGCAGGCGCTTCGATCTTGCGATCGAATGGTTCGCCCGAGCGATCCGGCAAAACCCCGGTGCGGCGGATTATTTCTCCAACCTCGGCATGGCGCTGCAGCGGACGCAGCGCTTCGATGAGGCGATCAGGAGCTTTGATCGCGCACTGGTGCTGAGGGGCGATCAGGCCGAGATCTGGTTCCGGATGGGCGAGTGCCTGCAGCAGCAGAAGCGCAGCCAGGAAGCGCTCATGAGCTTCGAAAGGGCGCTCGCGATCGATCCAAATCATGCCGATGCGGCGCGCGGCAGCGCGATGCTACGTCTGGAGGAGGGGCGGTACGAACAGGCCATCGCAGGCTTCGACCGCTTGCTGCAGATCAGGCCGGACCTTGCGGGCGCATTCAAGCTGAAGGGCTTTTGCCTTCTGGAGCTGGATCGACCGGAGGAGGCCCTCGCCAGCAGCCGCAGGGCGCTGGAGCTTGCCCCTGACGATGTCGGGATCCTCGACAATGTCGGATTGGTGTTGCAGCGTCTGGGACGGCACGAGGAGGCGCTCACCTGTTTCGACAAGGCGATCGCGCTCGACCCTGCCTCTACCAATGCGCGCTTCAATCGCGCGCGGTCGCTGCTCGCGATGCTTCGGCTCGACGAGGCCATGGCGGCGCTCGATTCCGTCATCGCCATCGCCCCGTACGTCATCCGGGCGCATTGGAACAAGGCGCTCACCCTGCTTCTGCGCGGGAATTTCGAGGAGGGCTGGGCGTTGCGCGAGTGCGGACGACGAGGGGGCGGCATCCTCGTCGACCGGAATTTCACGCAAGCACAGTGGCTGGGCGAGCAGCCGATCGCGGGCAAGACCATCCTGCTGCATGGCGATGAAGGCCTGGGCGACACCATCCAGTATGTGCGCTACGTCAAGAAGGTCGCGCAGCTTGGCGCGCGGGTGATCCTGCAGGTCGACGACCCCATTCAACCGCTGGTGTCCGGCATCGAGGGCGCGGCGCTGTGCCTGCGAACGGGTGCTGAACTGCCGGATTTCGACATCCATTGTCCACTTTCGGCGCTGCCGCTCGCCTTCAAGACACGGCTCGACACGATCCCGTCCGAGGTGCCGTATCTCCCCGCGCCAGCGGACGAGCTTCGAAGGCTCTGGGAGCAGAGGCTCGGTCCGCATGACAGGATGCGGATCGGTTTGGTCTGGTCGGGAAGGCCAACGCACGGCGACGACCGCCAGCGCTCGATGCGGCTGCGCACGATGTGCAAGCTCCTGGACGTCGATGCGCGGTTTTTCAGCCTGCAAAAGGAGCCAAGGCCCGCCGACAGGCAGACGCTGCGCGAGCACCCCGACATCCTCGATTTCTCGGGCCATCTTACCGACTTCGCCCAGACCGCAGCCATGCTCTCCTGTCTGGACCTTGTCATCACCGTGGACACCAGCGTCGCGCATCTTGCGGGCGCGCTGGGCAGGCCGACCTGGATCGTGCTGGCCTATGCGCCGGATTACCGCTGGTTGCTCGGCCGCGACGACAGCCCCTGGTATCCGACGGTGCGCCTGTTCCGGCAAACCGTGATGGGGGACTATGATGAGGTGCTCGATCGCGTGCGTGAGGCGCTGAAAGCGCAGGCTGCTGGGCAGGGTTGGATGCCATCTCGCACATAACGATTGCGAGCGGCGGTCCCGGCCCGTTTTTCGAGCTGTCGGGGCGGGCGTAAGTTACTGGAAAAACGAGCGGAAAAAGGCTCCATCCGGAGTGCGTGGGGGTGGTGAAACCCGACCCCATGCGCTATATGATTCCCTTGAGAAAACTGACCGGATTTCCCCTTGTCTGACAACGACGACGAAAAGCCCGGCGAGCCGTCGGGGCCCTCCGACATTCGCCCGATCTCCATTCTCGATGAGATGAAGAAATCGTACCTCGACTACGCCATGAGCGTGATCGTGGCGCGTGCGTTGCCTGACGCGCGCGACGGGCTGAAGCCGGTGCACCGGCGCATCCTGTATTCGATGTATGAGCAGGGGCATACGCCGGACAAGAAGTACGTGAAGTCCGCGCGCGTGGTCGGTGACGTCATCGGTAAGTATCACCCGCATGGCGACCAGTCGATCTACGACGCGATGGTGCGCATGGCGCAGGATTTCTCCATGCGCGTGCCGCTGGTCGATGGCCAGGGCAATTTCGGCTCCGTCGACGGCGATCCCCCGGCCGCCTACCGATACACCGAAGCAAGGCTTGCCAAGCCCGCCATTCCGCTGCTTGACGATATCGACAAGGACACGGTCGATTTCGCGCCGAACTACGACAATTCGGACAAGGAGCCGTCGGTCCTTCCGGCGAAATACCCGAACCTGCTCGTCAATGGCGCCGGCGGCATCGCGGTCGGCATGGCCACCAATATCCCGCCGCATAATCTTGGCGAGGTGATCGACGCCTGCATCGCGTTGATCGACAATCCCGCGCTCACCATCGATGAGCTGATCAACATCGTTCCGGGGCCGGATTTCCCGACCGGCGGAGTCATCATCGGTCGCCAGGGCATTCGGTCCGCCTATCACCTCGGCCGCGGCTCCATCATGATGCGCGGCAAGGTGACGATCGACACCATCCGTAAGGAGCGTGAGGCGATCATCGTCACGGAGATCCCCTACCAGATCAACAAGGCGACCATGGTGGAGCGGATCGCCGAGTTGGTCCGGGAGAAGAAGATCGAGGGCATTGCCGACCTGCGCGACGAATCCGACCGCGACGGTTTTCGCGTCGTCGTCGAACTGAAGCGCGACGCCGTTCCGGAGGTCGTGCTGAACCAGCTCTACAAATTCACGCCGCTGCAGACGAGTTTCCCCGCCAACATACTGGCGCTCGACGGCGGTCGTCCGCAGACGATGAACCTGAAGGATCTCTTGACGATCTTCATCGCCTTCCGTGAGCAGGTTGTCACGCGGCGAACCAAATATCTGCTGAACAAGGCGCGCGACCGCGCCCATATCCTGGTCGGCCTCGCGGTTGCGGTCGCCAACATCGACGAGATCATCCGCGTCATCCGCACCTCGCCCGATCCTACCACCGCCCGCGACGCCTTGATGGCGCGCGACTGGCCGGCGCGCGATGTCGAGACCATGATCACGCTGATCGCCGATCCGCGCCACCAGCTTGCGGCCGACGGCACCATCCGCCTGTCAATGGAGCAGGCCAGGGCGATTCTTGACCTGCGGCTGCAGCGGCTCACGGCGCTTGGGCGCGAGGAAATTTCGGAGGAATTGGACAAGCTGAAGGTCGAGATCAACGACTATCTCGACATCCTGCGTTCGCGTGCGCGTGTGCAGGCGATCATCAAGACCGAGCTCGCCGCGGTCAGGGCGGAGTTCGCCACGCCGCGCCGCACCGTGATCATCGAGCAGGAAGGCGAGGTCGAGGACGAGGACCTGATCCAGCGCGAGGACATGGTCGTCACTGTCTCTCACGCGGGCTACGCCAAGCGCGTGCCGCTATCGGCCTATCGCGCGCAGCGCCGGGGCGGCAAAGGCCGCGCCGGCATGCAGACGCGGGAGGAGGATTTCGTCAGCCGCCTGTTCGTGGCCTCCACCCATACACCGGTGCTGTTCTTCTCCTCGCGCGGCCAGGTCTACAAGGAGAAGGTCTGGCGGCTGCCGGTCGCAGCGCCCAACGGCCGTGGCAAGGCCTTGATCAACATCCTGCCGCTGGAGCAGGGCGAGCGCATCACCACGATCATGCCGCTGCCGGAGGATGAATCCTCCTGGGCGCAGCTCGATGTGATGTTCGCGACCACCGGCGGCAATGTCCGCCGCAACAAGCTGTCCGATTTCATGGATGTGCGCCGTTCCGGCATCATCGCCATGAAGCTCGACGAGGGCGAGGAGATCGTCGACGTGCAGATCTGCACCGAGCGCGATGACGTGTTGCTCACCGCCGCCGGCGGCCAGTGCATCCGTTTCCCCGTCACCGATGTGCGCGTGTTCACCGGCCGCACCTCGATGGGCGTGCGCGGCATTGCGCTCGGCGAGGCCGACAAGGTGATCTCGCTCGCCATCCTCCGCCACATGGATGCCGATTCCGAGGAGCGCGCGGCCTACTTGCGCCGCGCCAATGCCGTGCGCCGCGGCGGCGCCGAGGAGGAGACCTCGAGCGATGCCGAGGAGGCCTCTGGCACCATGGAGCTCGGCGAACAGCGCTATGTCGAGATGTCCGCGGCCGAGCAGTTCGTGCTGACCATCAGCGAGAACGGCTACGGCAAGCGCTCCTCGTCCTACGAGTACCGCACCACGGGACGCGGCGGCAAAGGCATCGTCGCCATGTCGGTCAACGAGCGCAACGGCAAGCTCATCGCCTCATTCCCGGTGGAGGATTCCGACCAGATCATGCTGGTCACCGACAAGGGCCAATTGATCCGTTGCCCGGTCGAGGACATCCGCATTGCTGGCCGGTCGACCCAGGGGGTGATCGTGTTCGACACCGCCGAGGACGAGCATGTGGTCTCCGTCGAGCATATCGGCGAGGACGCCGAGAACGGCAATGGGACCGGAAACGGGGGGTAGGGAGGCCACCCTTTTCCATTGCGCAGACCAGTCGTCCTGAGGCGCGAGCGCAGCAGCGAGCCCCGAAGGGCGACGGTTCAACAAGTGTTCACGCGCTGTCAGAGTGATAGGTCGTCGTTACGGCGTCCGATCCGCAGTCACCAGGCGCGCCTGCCGGACGTCCTTCCTGGTGCCGGAGGTGCGCAGGCACGCGGCCTCGAAATTGGGCCAGGCCCGCCCGGAGCAGTCGCGGCCGATCGGGCGGATGTCGAGCCGGTCGCTCTTGGCGAGCGCCTGCGGGACGCTGGCTTCAACCTGCGGCGCAAAACCGGGCAGAATGGTGAGGGCAGCGGCGATGGCGGCAGCCACCGCGACTGCAGAAAGAGCTTTGATCATGACGGTCCCCTGCGACAGGCCTTGGATTGGCCCGTCATTTCGTTGGCTGGTTCTTAACCATGAGTCGTTTCGAGCGGCCTTCACCACAGGCCGAAATTGGTTTCATCCGGGGCTGGCTCTGTTTCGTCGCGCTGACCTGACGAAACAAAGCCGCCCTGCTTCGTAGTCGGTGCGTCCGCCAAACCGGTTCATTGGCCGACCAGGCGGCCGGTTCCGGCCGGAGGCCGAGGCGGCGCTGGAACCCGTCCGGCTTGCCCGGCCGCCGCGGGCGCGGTAGGACGGGCGCATGCCGCGTATTGCCCTCTATCCCGGTTCCTTCGATCCCGTGACCAACGGCCATCTGGACGTGGTCCGGCATGCCGTGACCCTCTGCGACAAGCTGATCGCTGCCGTCGGCGTCCATTCGGGAAAGAAGCCGCTGTTCTCGACCGAGGAACGGCTCCAGATGACGCGGGACGTGTTTGGCCCGATCGCGGCCAAGGCCGGCTGCACCTTTGATTGCGTGACCTATGACAACCTCACCGTCACCGCCGCGCAACAGAACAGTGCGACCATCATGATCCGGGGACTGCGCGATGGCACCGATCTCGATTACGAGATGCAGCTTGCCGGCATGAACGAGACCATGGCGCCCGAGGTCCATACCGTCTTCATCCCGGCGTCCGCCCATGTTCGCCCCATCACGGCCACGCTGGTCCGGCAGATCGCCGGCATGGGTGGCGATGTCTCGGCCTTCGTGCCGGGGCAGATCGCTGCAGCACTCAAGGCAAAATTCGCCGGCTGACCGCACAGCGGCGCTGACAGTCCAACTCACCCGCTTCTGGAGTTTTCGATGATCCGAGCCTTTGCCGTTTTCCTCGCACTGATCCTGGCAGCGCCCGCCTTTGCCCAATCGCTGCCTGCCGGCCTCGACAAGGCCAATGCGCTGGTCATCGACACCACCAAGGGCCGCATCGTCATCAAGCTGCGTCCCGACATCGCGCCGAACCATGCCGACCGGCTGAAGCAGCTCGCGCGCGACGGCTTCTACAACAACGTGCCGTTCCACCGCGTCATGGACGGCTTCATGGCGCAGACCGGCGATGGCCAGAATTTCAACGGCACCGGCGGGTCGAAATATCCGAACCTGAAGCAGGAGTTTTCCAACGTCCACTTCAAGCGCGGCATCGTCGGCATGGCGCGGCGCGGCGACAGCGTTGATTCCGCCAATTCGCAGTTCTTCATCATGTTCGCGGACGGCGGCAGCCTTGACGGCCAATACACAGTGGTCGGCGAGGTCGTGCAGGGCATGGACGTGGTCGACAAGCTGAAGAAGGCGCCCCCGGGCTCGCCTGGCGGCACCGTCACCGATCCCGACAAGATGGTGAAGGTGCAGGTCGCCTCGGATATGAAATGAGCGGCATCACATGGCCCGCAGCGGCGGCAGACTGGGGATCGTGATCGCCGCGACGCTGCCGCTTGTGCTGTTGCCGGCGGCGAGGTCCGAAGACGGACGGGTCAATACCATCCGGGAGACGATCGAGCGGCTCTACACTTGCTGGCGGCCCCCGCCATTGTCGCGAGCGAAGCCGATGGACATTGCGGTCATTGTGAGCTTCAACCGCGCCGGGGACATTCTCGGCCGGCCGCGAATTACCTTTGAATCGCCAGAGGCCTCGGATGCCGACCGGCTGGAGTACCGTGTTGCCGTGATGGAGGCGTTGCAACGCTGCACGCCAATGCCATTTACCGAAAGCATGGCGGGTGCTGCGGCCGGCCACCCGTTCTGGATCCGGTTCCACAATTCAAGTCCCAAACCCAAACCGACAGAGAAACAAGCATGGCTGTTACCGAAAATACTTTGATCCTTGAAACCACAAAGGGCCCCGTGACCATCGAGATGCGTCCTGATCTCGCGCCCAACCATGTCGCCCGCATCAAGGAACTGGTGCGCGAAGGCTTCTACGACGGCATCGTGTTCCATCGCGTGATCGACGGCTTCATGGCGCAGACCGGCTGCCCGCATGGCACCGGCACCGGCGGAAGCGGCCAGAAGCTGAAGGCCGAGTTCAACAAGGAGCCGCATGTGCGCGGCACCGCCTCGATGGCGCGCGCGGCCAACCCTGACTCCGCCGACAGCCAGTTCTTCATCTGCTTCGACGATGCCTCCTTCCTCAACGGCCAGTACACTGTCTGGGGCAAGGTGACCGAGGGCATGGAGAACGTCGACAAGATCAAGCGCGGTGAGCCGGTCAAGGATCCCGACAAGATCGTCAAGGCGCGGATGGCCGCCGACGCGGCGTAGTTTCTGCACCGTCATTCCGGGGCGGTGCGAAGCACCGGACCCGGAATCTCGAGATTCCGGGTTCACGCTTCGCGTGCCCCGGAATGACAGCGAATGTGTGAGAGCGCATCGCCCCATGCGCACCGACCTTTTCGACTTCGACCTGCCACCCGAACGCATCGCGCTGCGTCCCGCGAGTCCGCGGGATTCGGCGCGCCTGCTCGTGGTGCAGCCGGACGGCGGGCTGCGCGACCAGGTCATTTCCGACCTGCCGGATTGGCTCGCAGCCGGCGACCAGATCGTGGTCAACGACACCAAGGTGATCCCGGCGCAGCTTGCGGGGCGCCGCATCGGGCGGGCCACCGAACCCAAGATCGAGGCGACGCTGATCAAGCGGATCGACGGCTCGCGCTGGCAGGCGCTGGTGAAGCCGGCCAAGAAGCTTTTGGAGGGTGACAGCATCCGGTTCGGCAATGAGGGCAAGGTCTGCCTGCTCGGCAACCTCGATGCGACGGTCGAGCGCAAGGGCGAGGAGGGCGAGGTGACGCTGTCTTTCGCCTTCCACGGTCCCGTGCTCGACCAGGCCATCGCCGACGTCGGCCATGTGCCGCTGCCGCCTTATATCGCGAGCAAGCGCGAAGTCGACGAGCGCGACGAGGCGGACTACCAGACGATGTTCGCCAGGAGCGAAGGCGCCGTAGCCGCGCCGACCGCGGGCCTGCATTTTACGCCCGCGCTGGAAGCGGCCTTGCGCGAACGCGGCGTTACCATCCACCGCATCACGCTGCATGTCGGGGCAGGGACCTTCCTGCCGGTGAAGGCCGACGATACCGCCGGCCACAAGATGCATGCGGAGTGGGGCCAGATCACAGCCGAGACGGCATCGGCGCTGAATGCGGCCCGCGCGAAAGGTGGCCGCATTGTCGCGATCGGCACGACCTCGCTGCGCCTGCTCGAAAGTGCAGCCAGCGAGGACGGCACGATCAGGCCGTTCGCCGAGGAGACCTCGATCTTCATCACGCCCGGCTATCGCTTCCGGGCGGTTGATATCCTGCTCACCAATTTCCATCTGCCGCGCTCGACGCTGTTCATGCTGGTCTCGGCGTTTGCGGGACTGGATACGATGAAGCAGGCCTATGCGCACGCGATCGCGAGCGGGTACCGGTTCTATTCGTATGGCGATGCATGTTTATTGGTGCGGGGCGAGCGATCGTGAGACCCGCGAGCGGACCCGATTGAGGGTCATTCGCTTCTGCCTTCCCGCCTGATCGCGAAGGAAACTGCAAACGATCAGGCGCGGGCCCCGCGCAGTTGCGCCTTCAGTTGATCTTCATTCGAAGTTCACGCCTCCGTCACGGGATCGTTATCCGATCAAGGTTCATTCGCGAGGCTGTTCCCAGCGGTCATCGCGAAAAGGGAGGGGCGTGCGCTTGCATGCCCTACCGACCCGTTTCGTCGCATTCCTTCCCGGCTGGGCCACCACGGCTTGTCATCATTGCTTCAATCATTACGGGGCACCTCGAATGAAGAAAACTGTCATCTCACTGCTGGCCGGCATCGCAGCGGTTTCGCTTGCCGCGACGGCTTCCGCCAACGAAGGTCCGGTGCCGCATGGCATGCGGCATCTCGACCATGTTTTCCTGATCATGATGGAAAATCACGGCTATGCGGAGGTCATCAACAACCCCTATATGCCCTTCACCAACAAGCTGGCGGGCAGCGCCGGGCTCGCCACCAACTATTTCGCGGTTGGCCATCCGAGCCTGACGAACTACCTGGAGGTTGTCGGCGGTTCGAATTTCGGCGTGTTGAACGACCATTCGCCGGACTGGCACAATACGAGCTGCCAGACCAACCTCAGCACCGGCCAGCCCTCGTTGGATGAGAGCTCCTATCCGAACATCTGCCCGATCACGGGCAAGGGGAAGGATGCGGCGACGCCGGCGATCGACACCAGCAACCTCGAAGGCAACAATCCGGGACCCGTGATCAACATCAACGGCTCGGCGTTCTACCAGCAGGCGCCGACGGTGGCGAAGACGATCGCCCACCAGATCGTCGCGAAGGGAGGCAGCTGGAAGTCGTATCAGGAGAGCCTGCCGCCGGATGGCGCCGACAACGTCAACAGCGCTGACGGCGTGTTTTCGAATCTGACCCCGCCGCCGAGCGCCCTGAAGGACAGCGTGGTGGGCCTGTATGCGGTGAAGCATAATCCGTTCGCCTACTTCCTGGACGTCCAGAGCGGGACGCAGGCCGGACTCAGTCTGCGGAATGTCGTGAGCTTCGACGGCAACACCGGACTGTTCGCGGACCTCTACAAAGGCCAGGTGCCGACGTTCTCGTTCATCGTGCCGAACCAGTGCAACGACCAGCATGGCCGCAGCGGTGCCGGCCCGCAATGCGATTACGATCCGAACGACGTCGGCGCCCAGCAGGGCCTCAACCCGGCACTGATGTATCAGGGTGACGTGACTCTGCAGAGGATCGTCGGCGCGATCAAGGCCTCGCCGGCCTGGACCGAGGGCAGGAATGCGATCGTCATCGTCTGGGATGAAAGCGACTACGCCAACGCCCCGATCACCAACCAGGTCACGCTGATCGTTGATACCAATGACGACTCGCATGGACACACCAGCGGCCGGTTCTACGATCACTTCTCGCTCTTGAAATCGATGGAGGGGGCGCTCGGACTGCCCTGCCTCAATCATGCCTGCGATGCCACGACAGACGTCATGAGCGACGTTTTCGACGGCAAGTAGCAGACGTAGCGGACGTAGGGTGGGCAAAGGCGCAACGCGCCGTGCCCACCATCTTTCCACAAATGACGTTGTTGGTGGGCACGCTTCGCTTTGCCCACCCTACAATTTCCGCGGCTTACGCCATCACGCGTTCCGGCAGCAATTCCGCGATCTGCACAGCGTTGAGTGATGCGTCGCTGTTGTTTCAGGCACGCCGCCGTAGGGTGGGCAAAGGCGCAACGCGCCGTGCCCACCATCTTCCACAAGTGACGTTGTTGGTGGGCACGCTTCGCTTTGCCCACCCTGCAACTTCCGCGGCTTACGCCATCACGCGTTCCGGCAGCAATTCCGCGATCTGCACCGCATTGAGCGCGGCGCCCTTGAGGAGCTGATCGGCAGCGACGAACATCGTAATCGAGTGGCCGGACGTATCGCTCAGATCGCGCCTGATGCGACCGACCAGCACGTCGTCCTGGCCGGAGGCGTCGACCGGCATCGGGAAGTAGTTGTTGGCGCGATCGTCCACGACCCGCACGCCCGGCGCGACCGCGAGAATGTTGCGGACTTCAGCTTCGGTGATCGGCTTCTCGCATTCGATGGTGATCGCCTCGCAATGGGCGCGCAGCACCGGCACGCGCACGCAGGTCACGCCGACGCCGATCTGATCGTCCTCGAAGATCTTGCGGGTTTCTTTGATGACCTTGGTCTCCTCGTCATTGTAGCCGGTCTCGGGGTCGATTGCGGTGTTGTGGCTGAACAGGTTGAAGGCGTAGGGGTGCGGCATCACCTTGGGCGGAAACACCTGGCCATTGAGATAGGCGCGGGTCGACTGCACGAGCTCGTCCATGGCGGCAGCGCCTGCGCCGCTGGCGGCCTGGTAGGTCGCGATGATCATGCGCTTGATGCGGTTCTTCTGGTGGATCGGCCACAGCGGCACCAGAGCCGTGATCGCGGCGCAGTTCGGGTTGGCGATGATGCCCTTGTGGTCGCGGATGCGGCGCGCGTTGATCTCGGGGATCACCAGCGGCACGTTCGGGTCCATGCGGAAAGCCGAGGAGTTGTCGACCACGACCGCACCGGAGCGAACTGCGATCGGTGCGTACGTCCTGGAGATGGAGCCGCCGGCCGAGAACAGCGCGATGTCGACGCCTTCGAAGGAGCGCTCAGTGAGCTCCTCGATCGTCACCTTCTGCCCGCGGAAATCGACCGTCTTGCCGGCGGATCGGGCGCTGGCCAGCGCCTTCAGGCGGCTCGCACGGAAATTGCGCTTGTCCATGGTGGCGATGAATTCGGCACCGACTGCGCCGGTCACGCCGACAATGGCTACAACGGGATCGTTCTTCACGTCTCTCTCCAGTCAGTTGAGCTTGTGCTTGAGGCAATAAAAAAGCCCCGGACCTGATCAGGCGGGGCTTCGGTTCGAGATGTCGCGATGGTCTGTATCCGCCTACGCGCGCACGCCTCCGAGGCCCGGTCGGGCTTTGGTCGTTTTGGTCGTGCTTTTGGTCGCAGCGGTCATGGCGCGGGAACATAGGGGGGCGGTGCTGCCCCGTCAACGGCTTTTCCGTTCGATCAGCGCGCCGAAAAGGTTGAATCCGTAGGGCCTGTCACGCCATAAGCCGCTCATGACGCTTCCCAACCATTTCGAACTGCTCGCGACCTGCGGCGCCTCCCGTACCGGCCGGCTGACCACTCCGCACGGGGTGGTGCGCACCCCTGCGTTCATGCCGGTCGGCACGGCCGGGGCCATGAAGGGGCTGTACTGGCGTGAGGTGCGCGATGCCGGCGCCGACATCGTGCTCGGCAACACCTATCATCTGATGCTGCGGCCCGGCGCGGAGCGAATTGCAGCCCTTGGCGGCCTGCAGCGCTTCACGGGCTGGGGCGGGCCGATGCTGACGGATTCCGGCGGCTTCCAGGTGATGTCGCTGTCGGAGCTGCGCAAGCTCACCGAGCATGCGGTCACCTTCCGCTCCCATATCGATGGGGACAGGATCGAGCTGTCGCCGGAGCGCTCGATCGAGGTGCAGCGCCTGCTTGGCTCGGATATTGCCATGCAGCTCGACGAATGCGTGCGGCTGCCGGCCGAGCGCGCCGACATCGAGCGCGCGATGCAGCTGTCGCTGCGCTGGGCGGAGCGCTCAAAGCGCGCCTTCGAGACAGCACCTGCCGGTTACATGCTGTTCGGCATCGTGCAAGGGGGCGACGTTCCGGAGCTGCGCAAGGTGAGCGCGCGGGGCTTAAGCGATATCGGCTTCCATGGCTATGCCATCGGCGGGCTTGCAGTCGGTGAGCCGCAGACGGTGATGCTGGCCATGATCGAGGAGACCGCGCCGCTGCTGCCCGCCGACCGGCCACGCTATCTTATGGGCGTCGGCACGCCCGACGATCTCCTGGAAGCGGTCAAGCGCGGCATCGACATGTTCGATTGCGTGCTGCCGACGCGCAACGGGCGTCATGGCGTCGCGTTCACGCGGTTCGGCGCGATCAATCTGCGCAATGCGCGGCATATCGATGATCCGCGGCCGCTGGATGAGGAGAGCGCCTGGCCCTCCACGCGTGAGACCTCGCGCGCCTATCTGCACCATCTCGTCCGCTCCGGAGAGACGCTCGGCGCGATGCTGCTCTCCGAGATCAACATCGCTTACTACCAGCGGCTGATGTGCGACATCCGCGACGCGATTGCGCAAGGCAGGTTCACCGAGTTCTACGAGGCGACGCGCCAAGGCTGGGCGCGCGGTGACATCGCGCCACGCGCAAGCTGACGGATCACGCGCGCGTCCGCATCCCATGCCGGGCATCAAGACTGCGGCGCGAATTGGATATCGCTAGAATTTGACTGAGGGAGGCTGGAACGGTCGGCGCGGGGCGCGCGTTGGATCGCCCCGCGGCAGTATTAATTGCACAAGATGCGCTTGGCCGCGTGCTTGGTGACGAAGCCGTATCCGCAGGTGTCGCAGGTCCAGAGATAGCTGATCAGATGTTCCGACAGATAGGCGGACGCTTCGGCAGCAACCATGGAGTCGGCGCACACAGGGCAGGTCGGCAAATCGCTTCCCCGGGGATCGGGGTGCGGCACAATGGTCGACAGGACTTCAGCAAGAGCTGGCATCGTGACCCCTTCTGCGTTCCAAGGCTTGGCGCAATCTATACACCAAATTCCTTGACGATGTAGCAACACAAATGCGTTGCTTTTGCGTTATTTGGTCGCGTTAAGTTTTTGCAATGCAGCGCATATTTGAGTTGAACCCTTCTCGCTTGCACTGCAGCGCGCAACGTTCCTAACACCGTCGACGCGGTTGCGATTTGCGCGAGAGCAAACAGAACGGCGTCAGGGATGCATCACGCGCGGGCGGTGCCGCGAGAGCGGCAAAACTCCCGATGCTGTGGGCAAGACCATCCTGGCCATCGTGCCGCCGTTGGCGAACGCGCTATATGTGAATCGCCTGATTTGAAGGAATTGAGTGATGCCCGATCAGCCGAGACGGCCAAGAACCCTGAAAGACGCGCGCAGCGAAGCGGAGGCTGCGTTCAAGAAGGTGACCGCGAAAGTGGCCGAGGCGCCGCCGAAGAAGACTGCTGTTCCCGGCGTGAAGGAGCAGGTCACCTTGCGGATCGACCAGGACGTCCTGGAGCATTTTCAATCCGGCGGTCCGGGCTGGCAGGACCGCATCAATGATGCGCTGCGCAAGGCGGCGGGGAAGTAGGTTGGGGTGTCGCCCCAGATATTGGTCCTCATCCTGGGGAGGCCGCGAAAGCGGCCGTCTCGAAGGATGGCCGCTGGTGAGAGCAGGGCCTTCATGGTTCGAGACGGCGCTACGCGCCTCCTCACCATGAGGATCGACAAGAACCCCGGCATTAAGCCGGGGCTTTTTCTGCCGAAGTCTAAGCCAGCTCAATGGCGGAACATGCCGCCCATCATGCCGCCGACCAGACCGCCCATGAACGCGCCGGGGTCGCCACCGCGGCGGGAGCCACCGCCGCCTCCGCCGCCGCTGTAGTGGCGGACATGGCGGGAGCCGCTGTCGGATGAGGAGTCGTCGGAAGAGGTCTGGGTGGTCGCAACGATCTCGGAGAGCAGCGCCTTGTGCTGCAGCTTGTTGAGGTAGCCGCTGACCGGATAGCCGCGGGCGGCCTGCCAGCGCTTGATCACCGAACGGGTCTCCTCATCGAACTTGCCGGTGACCTTGGTATCGAAGCCGAGGCCGTTGAGACGACGCTGCACGTCACGGCGCTGGCCACGGTCGAGGCCGATCTGGTCCTCGGTGACCTGGCTCGACTCCTCGGTATACGTGGCGGGATCGACGGCGGTCAGATTGCGCGTCATATCCTTGTCTTTGGGCGCGGCTGTCCCCTCGCCAGGATTGAGCTCCGCCAGCCGTGCCAGTGCCAGCGAACGGAACTGGCCATTCGGATAGCTGGACAGATAGGCGTTAAGCTCCTCCGGCTTCTTGGAATCCTTCACCGAGCGCCAGAACTCCAGCTCGACATCGGTCCCGGCGGTGGTGGAGGCGAGTGCAGGCCCTGACGACGCAGGCGCTGCCGCGGCGCTCGCCGGTTGCGCAGCTGCCGGATTGAGATAGACCGAGCCGGTGAGATTGGTGTGCCCCCAAGGCAATTGACCCTTGCTGGTCTCGTCGCTGACCTGGGCGCGCACTTCCGTCATGGCCTGCTGGATCTCGACGCCGGGCTCGGTGATGTGGGCAATCAGCGCGCGGGTGAACGGGCTGTTGGTGCCTTCCTGCCCATCCAGCGCGGTCTGGCCCGGGCCGGTGGCGAACGCAATCAGGGTGCCTTCGCCCGACTTCATCTCGGCCAGCCCCTGGCCGACCGCGACGCTGCGAGTGGCGTTGGCCTTGATCTTGGCGGCGAACGGATTATCGCGGCAGGCGTCGAGGAACACGAGCTTGACCTTGGCATCGCCCATGGTCTGGTCGAGGGTTACGTCGACATTGATGGCGGCGCCGAGCTTGACGTCCATTTCCGATTTGATGTCGGCATCGACAGGCAACAGGTAGTTGGTGCCGGAGATCGCGATGCCATGGCCGGCGTAGTAGAACACGGCGACGTCGGCGCCTTGCGCCTTGCGGCCGAAGTCGAGCAGCTTGGCCGTCATGGTGTCGCGGGTGAGGTTCGTGCCCTCAATCACCTCAAAGCCGACATTGCGCAAGGTCGCGGCCATCGCCTTGGCGTCGATTGGCGGGTTCGGCAGTTGCGCCACGTTCTTGTAGGCGCCATTGCCGACCACGAAGGCCACGCGCTTGTCGGCAAGTGCTGCGTCAGCGGAGAACAGCGTGAGAATCAGGGACAGGATGAGGCTCGGGTAGCGCATCGCAAAAAATCCCCCAGCAAAATCGAAATAAAACAAGCAAGCAACGATTGCGTACAATTTACACGAAAACGCGGTCTCTCGTGCGACAAAAATTGAGACTTGCGCTCGTCCGCAACCGTGCCTTCTGAGATCGAGACTAACGTGCAGGGTCCAGATGATTGCGTGATCTGGATCACAATTTGGCCGGCGGCGTTTCGGACGCAGACTTGGCGGCAGCCTGCTGCGGCGCCTTCAGGTTCAAGAGATTGCCGGCGAGGATCAGCGCGGCGCCAAGGCCGGTGAAGAGATCGAGCCGCTCGGCATAGAGCAGCCAGCCGGCGGTCGCGGTCAACGGGACGCGCAGGAAATCCATGGGCACCACGACGGTCGCATCGGCATAGCGCATCGCACTGGCGAGACAATAATGCGAGAAGGTGCCGCAGATGCCGATCACGATCATCCAGGTCCAGCCATGCGCGGTCGGCCAGGTCCAGAGATAGAGAGTTGGCGCGAGGCCCGCGGTCGATTGCACCACCAGCATCCAGAAGATCACGGCCAGCGCGCTTTCGGTTCGGGTCAGCGATTTCACCAGCACCATCGAGATGCTGAAGCCGACCGCAGCGCCCAGCGCAATCAATTGCCCCGGATTGATGTCGCCCGTGGCGGGACGAACGATCACGATGACCCCGACGAGGCCGAGCAGGATCGCAAGCCCCTTCCAGGTGGTGATGCGCTCGCCGAGAAAGCCGGCCGCCAGCATCGCTGTCCAGATCGGCATGGTGAACTCGATCGCCACCACCTGGCCGATCGGTATCAGGGTCAGCGCGAAGAACCAGCCGAGCTGGGCGCAATAATGGATGACGTTGCGCGCGGCGTGCTCGCGCAGCCGCGTCGTCTTCAGCGCCGCGAAGCCGCCGGCGCGGTAGATCAGCGGCGACAGCAGGAGGAAGCCGATCAGCGAGCGCACCTCCATCAGCTCGAACACATTGAGCTCGCGCAGCGCCTCGCGGCCTGCGACCGCCATCACCAGGGTCAGCGACAGCCAACCTGCCATCCACAATGCGGCCATCGGTTTGGAGGCGGTGTTGGGCATGCTCGGCCGCTGGGGCAGGGGTTGAGGGCAGGCCGGTATCGGCGAGGGTGGCCGCTTTTGCAACCCGCTCATAGGTCCGCCCTCATATGCAGGCGGGCAAAGATCGTTGTGGGAGAAGGGGCGGGATCGTTGTAGCTACTCTACCGTCATTCCGGGGCGGTGCGCAGCACCGAACCCGGAATCTCGAGGTTCCGGGTTCGCGCGTCGCGTGCTCCGGAACGACAGACTCAGGGAGGAAAAATACATCATGCGTATCCTGCAACCGGCCGAATGGTCCAAGCCGCGCGGCTTTTCCCATGGTGTCGAGTTCTCCGGGCCCGGCCGCTGGGTTGTGCTGGCGGGACAGACCGGCGGCGACGACAAGGGTGACTATGCGCCCGAGATGGCGGCGCAGGTCGCGACCGCGCTGAAGCGGATCATCAAGCTGCTCGCCGAGGCGGGCGCGGGCCCCGAGCATATCGTCCGGCTGACCTGGTACCTGACCAGCCGCAGCGAGTATGAAGCTGCGGGCGCGGGCATCGGCGCGGCGTGGAAGGAGACGCTGGGGCGCAATTTCCCGCCTTCGACCCTTCTCTACATTGACGGCCTGGTCGATGCCCGTGCCAAGGTCGAGATCGAAGTGACGGCATTCGTGCCGGGGGCTTGAAGGACGCACAATGAACAAGACTGGCCGCAAGACATCAGCCGATTTCGTGACCGCCTTTGCCACCGGCTGGCCCGAGCAGGAACCGCATCTGTTGATCCTGTCGCTGACCACGGCCAAGGGCGTGCAGGATTTTGCGCTGACCAAGGATCAGGCGCTGCTGATCGCGAAGACGATGAATCAGACAGCGGAGCAATTGGCGAAGCCGAAGGGGAGTTAATCTCTTGCTCCGTCATTCCGGGGCGATGCTTACGCATCGCCCCGGAATGACGGCGCCAGATTGAGGCCAGCCCATCCCAGCCGCCGGCTTTTATCCGATCCGGCGCACCCAGCCGAACTCATCCGCGATATCGCCGCGCTGGATGCCGACGAGCTTGGCCTTGATGGCGGCCGTGATCGGGCCGGTCGTCCCGTCCGCGATCACGATGTCGCCCTTGCTGCTCTTGATCTTGCCGATCGAGGCGACCACGGCGGCGGTGCCGCAGGCGAACGCCTCCTTGAGCCTGCCGCTGGCGGCGTCCGCGCGCCACTGGTCGATGGAGTAGCGCTCCTCGCGGACGTTGCGGCCGTCCTTGCGTGCCAGTGTGATGATGGCATCGCGCGTGATGCCCGGCAGGATGGTTCCGGTGAGCGGCGGCGTCAGCAGCGAGCCGTCATCCATCACGACAAAGACGTTCATGCCGCCGAGCTCCTCGACCCAGCGATGCTCGGCCGCATCGAGGAAGACCACCTGGTCGCAGCCATGCTCCATGGCCTCGGCCTGCGCGAGCAGGCTCGCCGCATAATTGCCGCCGCATTTGGCGGCGCCCGTGCCGCCCTCGGCCGCGCGGGTGTAGCGGTCGCTGAGCCACACGGTCACCGGCTTCTCGCCGCCCTTGAAATAGGAGCCGACCGAGCTTGCGATCAGCATGAACAGGTATTCGTGGGAGGGGCGGACGCCGAGGAAGGCTTCGGTGGCGAACATGAAGGGCCGCAGATAGAGGCTGCCATCGCCCTTGGGGATCCACGCGGAATCGATCTTCACCAGTTCGTCCACCGCCTGCAGGAACACGGCTTCCGGCAGGTCCGGCATCGCCATGCGTGCGGCCGATTGCTGGAAGCGGCGGGCGTTCTGCTCGGCGCGGAACAATGCGATGGAGCCGTCGCTGAGATTATAGGCCTTCAAGCCTTCGAAGATCTCCTGCCCATAATGCAGCACCGCGGCGGCCGGATCGAGCGTGACGGGCGCGCGCGCGGTGACCTCGGCGTCGTACCAGTCGCGATCCTTGGTCCAGCGAATCGTCACCATGTGGTCGGTGAAGACCTTGCCGAAGCCGGGATCCTTCAACAGGCCGGCCCTGACATCGGCCGCCACCGGCCGGTCCGAGGGACGCCGGGAGAAGCTATAGGCGGTCTTGGAATGGGCGTTCATCGGACATATCCCTGCAAAGCGCGCGCGGTTCTCGCGCGGGGAATGGTTTCGATAAGCCCTGTACGGCCCAAGTCAAGCATAGCGCGCGCTAGCGCGAGAGCGCGATGTTTGCGGCGCGGAACTGGCTGTCGGCCCGCATCGAGATCGACTGACGGGCGCCGCGGGTCGCCAGCGCAATGCTGGCGTTGAAGCCAGCCGTCGAGGCGACCACCTGGAAGTTGCCATTGCCGCCGCGGCCCTGCAGCGTGCCGCTGATATTGCGGCTGCTTTCGCTCCAGCTGCCGCTGACAACGCCGCCGGCCTCGGCGACCACGCGGGCGTCGAGATTGAAGCGATAGGAATCGCTGGCGCAGGTCAGGGTGAGTTTCATCTCTGGCCCCGCCACGGCGTAGATCGCGCGGCAGCGGATCCGCTCGGTCGAACCGTCGTCGAGCGTCACGGTGCCGCCGCCGGCCCAGCGGCCGGCCATGCCGGCGAAGGGGCCCGATTGCGCCTGCGCGGGAAGGGCGCTCACTGCCGAGCCAAACAAAACGGCGGCTGCCAGGAGCAGCCGCCGCGCGGCGGTCACGATGTTGAAAGCTGCTTCAACCTTATTGGCGCGACGCTTCCCAGCGACCGCTGCACGGGATGCCTGCTGATGCCCCATTCCACTTACCCGATCCGGCATTGCCATTGAGTTGTCCGTTCGCATAAGCACCGTTGATCGAGACCCGAACGAGGCCCTCACGTCCGATGCTGCCGGAGACATCAGCTCCCGACGCCGAAATCTTACCGTCGCTCACGGTGAGCGTCGAGCTTGCGGTCGGCTCGCAGCTGCCGCTCTTGGTCACGATCGTGACATGCCAGAGGCCATCATAGGGGTTCTGGGCGAAGGCCGGGGTGATCACGCCGACAGCGAGAACTGAAGCACAAACATACGCAGCAATGCGATGGGCACGCATAATTCAAATTTCCTTCAATGTGGGCTGATGGACCGGCTTATCCCGGCCAAATGTGACGAAAATATGCTGCGCTGCCACAATTTGAAATATTAACGTTATTTCAATAGGTTAATAGCGAGATCGAGTCTCGTTCGAGACGCCGGATTCGGTGGAAAACGCGCCGTTTCAGGCGGGTGTCCGAAAGCGGTGAGTCCTAGTGCGGAGAAAGGCTCGGCGCCTTGGTCGCGAACTCCTCGTCCTGCGGCTTGGCCGGGAGCTCGTTATAGGTCTTGGCGTAATCGATGACGCGCGCGAGCAGTTTCTGCCCCAGCGGCGCCAGTGCCCGCTCCCACAATTCGCGCGCGGTCTCGCCCTTCTTCACAAAGCACCATTCCTGCGCCGCGATCGCGCCGGCATCCATGCGCTCGGCCAGATGATAGACGGTACCCCCGGCGATCGGATCGCCTTCCTTGATGGTCCATTCCACTGCGGCCATGCCGCGGTGTCGCGGCAGAAGGGAGGGATGATAGCCGATGCCGCCGAGCTTTGCCGCGGCCACGGCCTCCTTGGTCACGCGCGCATGGCTGTGCGCGGCGACGATCAGGTCGGTGCTGGGCGCGATCTCGGATGCCACGACGCGCTTCGGATCGGCCTGCACCACGACTTCAATGCCCGCGGCCCGCGCGGCACCCGCTAGGCGATCATCTCCGTCATGCACCACGACGCGCGCGATCTCGACCCCATGCTCCCTGAGCATGTTGAAGGTGGTCACGCCGAAATGGCGGGAGCCGACGAGGGTGATCCGCATGGTCGTCCTTTCACGCAGCGGGAGGAGCTTTGGCGCTCGATACCACGCCGTTTCGGGCCCGGTGGTCGTTGCCACCGGTGTTATCAACAAGCGGATTTGGGAATCGAGATCAAGTTTTTCGCAAAATGCACGCCGACGAACAGCGGGTCACAGTTTTTAAGTCGGGCGAAGACAGTTCTTTAAGTCTCTGATGCCAATATGAAAAGGCCGCACCGCCGAGCGGCCTAATAGCCGGGCGCCGCGCCTTTCAAGCAACCTACCCCAGGGCACGCGCGCTCGGCTATTTGCCGTCGACCTTGCGACGAGGCTTCTGCTTTAGGCCATTCCCGCTGATGTGACGAGCCTCAATCGGAACTTTCCGCGGCGGCTTACCGGTGGCCCAGCCCGTACCAGATCATGGCGAGCACCGCGATCAGGAGCGCGCCCATGATCAGCCGGTGCCAGATCCCTCTCATTGCGGCTCTTAATATTCTTCCGATGATTCCAGGCGCTTGAGGGCGACCATCGCCTCGCGGCAGAGCTGGGCAAACCAGATCAGCAGGATGCTGCCGAGCAGAAACAGCGTGAAGCTGTTGTAGTCGGCAAGCGTCAGCGGGCTGAATTCGAACACCGGCGGAATGAAAGCCCACCAGACGATCGGAACGGCGAGCAGGGCCGCGCAGGCGCCTGCGGGAACGCCGGCGAGCAGGCTCGCGAGCAGGACGGCGGGAAGGAAGGTTGCGAAGTAGACGGTCGCGCCGAGGCAGCCCAGGAGCTCGCGGAGCGCGATGGCCAGGCATACTACGGCGAGCGCGACCATGAAGGCCGCAGGCGACCAGGGCTTGAGCTTCAGGATTCGGTGAGTGGTTTTCACACTGTCACGATCACGCAACGCTTCGCCCCCCGGGCTTCTTCGATCGAGCAAGCCGCCCCAACCGGCCGCGTGCACTAGGGTTAGCGCCGGTCAAACCGTTCTGCAACAGCCATGGAACTGCTGCAGCGCCGCGAAGCAGGTGCCGCAGAAACTGCGGGATCGCTGGTCGCCCACGAAGCAGCGCGGACATTCTCATTGCGACCATGCAATGGGCTTGAGTGAACTAGTGAACAGATCGGCGGACTGCACTGCTCTAGGCTTGATTCTGGGCTCCGGCGGGTGACGCCCCGGAGACTCGCTTGACTGAAGCCCCGCTCGCGCCCGTCGCGGCGGGGATTTTTCTTGTCCGACGCGAGGGGTCTCGCTTGTCTGGTGCGGCGTGCTAGACTGTTCCCTGCGGCCATACAGCGCACGGAGAAGACATGAGGAAGCTATTCGCAGCAGCCCTGGTGTCGGGGAGTGTCGTGTCGGGGAGCGTTCTGCTCGGGACTGTTCTCGGCTTTGCAGCGGCGAATGCTGCCGACGGCTGCGGTCCAGGGTGCCACAGCACCATTTCCGGAGCCTGTGTGGTCGATGGCTGGGGCTTCCTGCCGCCTGGCATATCCAACGAATGCCCCGCCGGCGCCAGAGCAACGCCGCGCTGCCCCAGGGGCTTTGTCTTCAAATACAAAGCCTGCTTCCCGAGCTAGCTGCTCGCGTTCGTTCGAACTGCCTTGTACGGGTTTCGGTTAATGAGCCTGGTAGGCATCGATGGCGTGCGCCAGGAAGATGCCCACGCTGAACATGCCGATCACCGCCGTTGCGACCTCGATCATTGTACTCGTCCTTAACGCCTGTCCCTTTTGCTCTTTGGATAAGGTCTTAGGGGCCTCCCGGTTTCAGGACGATTTCGTCATTCGTTAAAAATGGTTTCGTCTGCCGTTTTTGGCGGCGGAATTCGCCGCCAGCTCCCGGGTTCCGCCGGTTCCTTTGCCTGCCCGACCCCGTAGCAGCCCGGATATGTGTGCAGTGCAATAGCCGGGCGACTACGGGGTGGTTTGGCACGTCCTTCGCATCTACTTGCCCAGGGAAGCCACCGATTCCAGCCCTGGAGCAAGCATGGGTGAAGTGATTCGATTTGTGCCGAAGGCCGAGCTCGAGCGAGCCCGCCTGATCCGCGAAGCCCGCGCGATCTATGACAGCATCTTTCCGCCCAACGACCGCGTCCCGGGTGAGCGGCGCGACCGCAGCGACGAGCGGTAGCGCCAAGGCCGCGGGTCGGCTGTCCGGCGGCCATGCAGGTCGTGTGCTTGTTGTTTGCTCATGGCCAGACGCGCGGGTGAGGCGAGGGCCTGTCGTGCCGCCGCGTGGGTTTCGGGTGGGGCGGGCGAGGCTCCTCTGGCCCGGTTTTTGCTCAAAGCCGGGCGGGCAGGAACGCAAGAGAGGAGGGGTTGCCGACACCAACGCTGGAACCCTTCGCAATGTCCATCCGGATCACAACGTCCACAGCCTTTGCCCTTCTATTCGTTCTCCTGCTGCCCGCTGCCCAACTGGCGCACGCCCGCGACCCCGATGGCCGATATGCCCACTCGCCGCTGCACGCCTGGTTCGAGCAACTCGCCAGCAAGAAGGGACGCTGCTGCTCCGACGCCGATGGCCGCGCGCTGTCGGACGTGGACTGGACCTCCCATGACGGGCACTACCGCGTGCAGATCGAGGGTGAATGGGTCGACGTGCCCGACGATGCGCTGATCACCGAGCCCAACCGCGCCGGCCCGACCATGGTCTGGCCGACCTGGCTCGACGGCCATCCTCAGGTGCGCTGCTTCCTGCCAGGCAGCATGGGCTGATCGCAGCACAGGGCGGCCTCGAGCATGATCCGGAAAAGTGTGCAGCGGTTTTCCGAAAAGATCATGCTCAATCAAAGAGCCAAAGCGCGATGACGATTCATCCTGATCTCATCGCGCCTTAGTCTTCGCGCGCCGCGACGGCCGTCATGTTGTACTTCGCCTTGTAGTTGCGGCCGCCTGCTCGAGACTGAAGAGCATCCGCTCGCGGCCGAGCGTCTTGTCGAGCGGTACGTGGACCGGCGGATTGGCGACAACATAGGCCATCGCCACCAGCGACACGGCGACAGTGATGAGAATTCCCTTGAGCGTGCCAAACAGCACGACACCGCGGAGCAGCGCCGCAATTCAACCACTGATTTTCATAAAGCCGCCGAAAAATTTCAGGGCGTACGTGGTCAGCCGGATACAGGAGTTGTGTGCTCCAGATGCTAGAACCTCTGCGTGATCGTCGTCCCAGACGAATTAAGCAATAGATTGGAATGTGTGATGCGTAAATTGCTCTCTGGCGCCGCCTTGCTGGCGTTGACGGCCGCGCCTGTATTTGCCGCAGACCTCGCAGTCAAGGCTCCCGTGGGCATTCCTCCGGCTCCCGTGTTCTCCTGGACAGGTTGTTTCATCGGAGCGCATGTTGGAGGCGTGGTCAGCGAGGACCGAACCGCCAACACGCTCGGAAATTCGGCCAGCTTTAGTTCGACCGGCTTCGTCGGAGGCGGACAGGCAGGTTGCGACTATCAATTCGCAGGCGGCTGGGTGGTTGGTGCGGAAGGTCGAGCCGCGTGGACAAGCCTGCAAAACACCCATGCGGGCTCCATTATATTCCCGGCTATCGGGGTGATCTTGCCCTCGCATTTCACGCTCAAGAACGATTTTCTGGCGTCAGCCACTGCGCGGCTCGGCTACGGCTTCGCTGACCGCTGGTTGGTGTTTGTCAGAGGCGGCGCCGCCTGGACGAATCAAAAGGTCGATGATGCCTTCATAAGGCTCAATGGGCTCGCCGTTGATCCCAGCGCCAGCGATACAAGGACAGGTTGGACCGTGGGCACCGGTGTGGATTGGGCCTTCGCGCCGCATTGGTCGGCGACATTCGAATATAACTACTATGACTTTGGCAATGACAGCCTCTTGCTCACCGACAACGTCGGCACGCGAGTGACCATCTTCAGCCTAAAGGACAAGATCCACGCGGTGACGACAGGCGTGAACTATCACTTCTGACAGCGAGCGTCGTTGTCGTCGCCCTCGGCGTCATCAACGCCAGTGTGGCCGCGATCCCGCCGCATTTACCGGCGGGAAAGACTTTGTGCCGTTAAATGCGGCATGGGGTTGCTACAGCTGGAAGTTCGAGACAAGTACGGGAAGCCGTTGCCGCAATATTGCGATGACTTCCTCGATCAAAACTTACCCGTAGATCATTCGCGTCTGGCGCAATCGCTGCTGCAGCTGATCCGCAGTGACGGCCAGCCGGCCGTGCATAGCGTCCACGTGCTGCGCGAAGGCCGGGAGATTGGGTCATGGTCGCTGGATCGGGAGGGCCTGGGGGCGGTGGTCGCTGCAGCTAGAGAGCTTGACGATCGCAAGCTGCGCCCACGGCCGAAGCTTCGCCTGGTACGTTCGAACGGCCGATAGTCGGCTTGAGGCTGCTCTCATCGGCGCGTTGGTCCAGCCGAGCGGTGCCCAACTAGCCAGATGATAGCGTCTTCGGCGGATCGTACATGTCGAAAATCCGGTTGAGCCCGTAAACCGCGCCGACCGACAGCAGGACTCCGACGATCAGAGCGGCCGTGGTCGCCAGCACGAATTCCTTGACGTCGATTGCTTTTCGAGACATCGGCCCTCCGCAACAGCTGGGCCTACCCCAAGTTGAGCCAATCATGTTTTCACTGATTCGCAAATGTGGAACAGTGCCCGTCACAGCTCTATGCGAATTCTGGGGAAAGCTGATGTCGGGATTCCGACAAAGCCAAGGCCTCGCAGCGCCAACATCGCGCAAGCAAGACCGCGGAAAACCTAGAGTCGTACTCAGCCGCCGCGATCCGGTTCGGCCATGACCCTCAGACGCTGCGCCTGCGCGCGCTCGTCCTCGATCCTGAAATAGCGCGCCACCGCATCCGCGCCGACATCGAGCGGGTGGCGTTCGCCCAGCTGCCGATCCCGCAACATTCGCAGCTTGTCGGCGCCGCCATCGCCGGCGGAGGCGAGCAGCGTGCCAAGTGCCATCAGGCAAACGGTTTTTGGCGTCGCCACGGCAGCCTCCCCATTTTGTTTTGTGGTTTGGAAGGAGCCTAGCTAATTTTACTCGATTTGATGAGTGGTGCGGTGAGAACCGAAAGCGAGCCTTCAGATGCTTGCCTTGCCGGCATCGCCGGACCATACACTGGCCGATGACGGCTTATCCGATTGCTCTATGACCGGGACTGGCCCTGTCGGGGGATGATCTGATGGAACTTGGCGCGGACATTGCGACGACACTCAACCGCATTCTCGATGCGGCCGCCGACAATCTCACATTTGCAAAGCTTCTCGTTAAGCTCGGGCTCGATCCCAACAACATCACCTATGACGCGCTGTTCAACCGCCTGCTCGAGCTGGTGGTGGCCAACATCAACATTGCGAGCCTGTGCGCGCTGATCGGCGCAATCTTTTTCGTCGCCACCTTGCTGACGCGGACCATGGTGCCGCTGCGCGTCTCCAACATGGTCAGCAATCTCTCCTTTGCGGCCTATGGCGCGCTGGCCGGCGACATCAAGACGTTCCTGCTCTATCTGTTGCTGTTCCCGATCAACGCGGTTCGCCTGCGCCAGATGCTCAAGCTGGTCGAGAAGGCGCGCACGGCAACGCAGGGCGACATGTCGATGGAATGGCTGAAGCCCTTCATGACCGAGCGCAGATATCGCCGCGGCGACGTGCTGTTCAAGAAGGACGAGCCGGCGAACGAGATGCTGCTCACGGTCACCGGGAAATTCCTGGTCAAGGAGATCGGCGTCGAGCTGCCGCCCGGAAACCTGATGGGCGAACTGGGATTCCTGACGCCCAACAACCGGCGCACCGCGACCATCGAATGTCTCGAAGACGGCCAGGTGCTGTCGATCACCTATGACCGGCTGCTCGAGATCTACTTCCAGAACCCGCAATTCGGCTATTACTTCCTCGTTCTGACCAGCCAGCGTCTCCTCGAGAACATCGCGCGGCTGGAAGAGACGCTTGCACAGGAGCGCGCGGCAAGGCTTGTGGTGGCAACGAGCGGTTCGTTGCAGCACGTTCCAGGAAGCTGACATTGCCGCCACATATCGAAGCCGCTCGAGAATTTGGCGTCAAGCGTGCCGCCTTTGCCGCGACCATCGGCAACATGCTCGAGTTCTACGACTTCATCACCTACAGCTTTTTCGCCATCCAGATCGGGCACGCATTCTTTCCGGCGCAAAGCGCCTATGGCAGCCTGATGCTGTCGCTGGCGACCTTTGGCGCAGGCTTTGTCACGCGTCCCTTGGGCGGCATCGTGCTCGGGATCTATTCCGACCGGGTCGGGCGGCGGCCGGCGATGCTGCTCAGCTTTGCGCTGATGGGGCTGGCGATCCTGACCATCTCGCTCACGCCGTCCTACCATGCGATCGGTCTTGCCGCGCCGCTGATCGTGATCGCCGCGCGGATGGTGCAGGGCTTTGCACTGGGCGGGGAGGTCGGGCCGACCACGGCCTATCTCATGGAGATCGCCACGCCGGAGCGGCGGGCGTTGGTGGTGTCGTGGCAGCCGACCAGCCAGGAGATCGCGGCAACCGCGGGCGCGCTGGTTGGCGTGATCCTGAGCAGGACAATGGCGGCGGAGGCGCTCGACACCTATGGCTGGCGCATCGCATTCCTGATCGGCGCGGCGTGTCTGCCGGTGGGTTTGTGGATGCGCGCCTCGTTGCCGGAGACGATCCCGCAGGGCGGAAGCGGGGAGGCGCGGGAGCATTCCGGACATCTTGTGCTCGCGCGCCGCCATCTCCGTCTGATCGTGCTGGCGCTGATGATCCTCGCGAGTGGCACGATCTCGACCTACGTGACGCAATACATGACCACGTTTGCGCAGAACACGCTGCATGTGGCTGCGCCCTTGGCGTTTACCGTGTCGGTGGTGAGCAACGGCCTGCAGATCGCAGGCGCGCTGCTGGGAGGCTGGCTTGCCGACCGCTTCGGCCGCAAGCCGGTGATGGTCTGGCCACAGTTCGCCGCACTGCTTTTGACCTATCCGGCCTTTCTGTGGATCGTCGATGCGCCCGGTCCGCTGTCGCTGCTGTTCGGCTTCGGCGTGCTGTCGCTGATCGGCTCGCTGCCGTTCTCCGCTTTCTACGCGACCTTCACCGAGGCGCTGCCGCAGGAGATCCGCGGCGGCGTGTTCGCAACGATCTATGCGGTCGCGATCGCGAGCTTCGGCGGCACCGCCCAGCTCGTGGTCACCTGGCTGCTGCATGTGACGGGAGAGCCGCTGGCGCCGTCCTGGTATCTGCTGCTGGCTGGGGCGATCGGGCTGATCGCGATGGCGCTGATGCCGGAGACCGCGCCGGTGAAGGTGGGGCGGAGCTAAGCTGCGAGGATTACCCGTCGCCAAAAGCACAAGGCCCCCAGCGTGCTGCCGAGGGCCTCTTGTGTATTTGCGGGGATCCTATTGTGACCGCTTCGCCTCCTTGAGGTGTTCGACGAACATCAGATAGGCGGGCACCGCGACCAGCAGCAAACCCACACCGAACGCAACTCCTTCAACCATCATTTGCGATGTCTTCCTTCACTCATCGGGCCTAACGACAACCCTCTGAGCGTTCCTCTGACGCTATATATAAGAGCTCGCTGCAATGCCGTGCAGCCATCGAAAGCTTAAATCTGCGTAAAACGGAACAGTGAACTGCCCGTGCAAGCGGACGCCGCAGAGGCGATCATTGTCGCTTGCCGCAGAGAATGACGGCCAGCGGCGGGTTGCTCTGCCCGGGCTTTGCATCACAGCCGGCGCCATTGTCGCCCAGCGTTCGCGGCGCCTCCGCGACGTCGCCAGCGGTCGCGATGCAGGTTGCGCTCACCATGGTCTCGTCGGCATTGCACATCGCGGGGCGGGCGATCCCGCCATCCATGCTCGAGCGGACGACACGAAACTGCGGCGGCGGTGATACACCATCGCGTCCATCCTTGCCCGGAGGCCCGGGCGGTCCCTGAGGCCCGGGCGGTCCCGCAGCCCCGACCGGCCCAGGATCGCCTTTGTCGCCCTTGTCTCCCTTATCGCCCTTGGCACCGCAGCCCGACAGCACCAACGCCGGGAGCAGCACGCAGATGAGAATCCTCGATCGTCTCATGATGGGAACCTTGGGGGGATCGCGACCGCGCTAACGCCCGCCGGGGTGAAGAGTTCCTGCCGGGTTCCATGGAGATGACGTAGTTGTGCTTTGCCGGGCGGGCCGAGTGTGAACCAGCCCACGGACAACTCCGCTTCGGCCGCTTATGATCTGATGACGGCGGGGTCTGCCCCCCTCCCGACGACCGCCGTCAGCGGTCCCCGCCGTCCGAGCCGGCAGGGGCCGCTTTTTTCGCCCGCTGACAGCATCGATGGCGCAGCGACCCTCACACTCGCAGCAAATCAAATCGCGCGGCCGCTCTCGCCGGGCACGAATTGCGCGAACACGCTTCTGATCCGTTGCTGCGGCGTGACATCTCTGTCGCGCCGATGGCCGCCGGACGGCCGGTCTGCGATTACACGCGGTCCGCCGGTCACGAACGATTCCGTCGCCAGCCAGCGCGCGGCGGGCAGCGCGTCTGTGCCAATCCAGTCGCTGCTGATCGCGCTCGGCGGCATGGCATGGTCGTCAGGACCGAAAACAGCGGCACTGACGAGCAGGCACAGAACCAGCATCGGGACCGCGAGCACAAGTTCTCTCAAGATGGGCATTTTTGATCCGCGCCTCTGTTCGTTGCCGACATTGAGGCGCGCCCGAGTGAAAGCCGCGCTAAGGTGCGCGCTGGAGTTCAGAACGTGATGTCCTGGGCGTTAGACATTTCGATAGGCTTTTAGACAATCGCCCGGCGCGCAGAGCGGCGTCTTGAAACGCAGACGCCGCGCTGGCCTGTACGATCTCGATCGCCTTAGGATTTTTCCTCTAGCTGGGAATAGTGGCGCAGACATCGAGTCCAAAATGGACCAGGGCGAGCGTGAAGACGAGACCGCCCAAGCTGAAGGCGGTGAGCAGCGCAAGATCAGAGACACGGGTCGAGGAGCGGACGAAGCTGTACACAATTGCGGTCATGCCAAAATTCCCAATGTGAAATGAAACGCCGGCAGACTACACACCGCCGGTTTCTCGTCTGTGTCATCGCCTGGCGAATTTGGCTTCCTTGGAACCAGCCTTCGTTAACCGGGGCGGAGCCTCTTTACGGCACATAAACCATCGGCCCTGTCTCGCCGCTGCGGCCACAATTGGCCCGCAATATCGGCCGAACAGACGGGCATGGGTATTTCCTGCGCCAATCGGCCGGTCACTGCGCTTGCGGCTGCGACGCTGTTGCTGGCCGCCTCGCTCGGCGGCTGTGCAACCTCAACTCCCACGTCATCATTGATGGACGCGCGGGCCGAGATGCCGACGGCTCCGAAAACGAGCAGCTACCTGCCGGTCGAAGATCTCCCGCCTGACCGCCAGACCATGACCTCCGACCAACAGGCGAAGCTCAAGAACGACCTGATTGCCGCACGCGCGCGCCAAGAGGCCGCCGAGAAAGCCTCGAAACAACAATAGGGAGCGCGCGGGCTTCGGCCCGGCGCTTGTGTCATGACCAGGGCGGCTCTGTGTCCGTCAGCGCGTGATCGGCGACGGTCACGCCTGCCCAGTGCAGGCCGGTGAGCAGCACGGTCCTGACCCGCGCGCGATCGAAGGCGAGATCCTTGAGGTTTGGCGGGTGCACATCCGATGGCGAGCCCTTCAGTTGAATGGCCACGTGCAGGTGCTGGCAAATGTGCTCGACAATCCGATCGACCTGATCGTCAGTCATGTTCGACCTCGCTACCGATCCCAGCCTGGAGCATGATCCGGCAAAGTGCGAAGCGGTTTTTGCGAAAAGATCATGCTCAATCAAAGAGCTAAAGCGCGATGACGATTCATCCTAATCTCATCGCGTTTAGTCAACGAGTATCAGGCTTTGCAGGGCCTGTGTCACGAGCCGCCGGCAGGTTGACCCAGCCGGATTTGTCGGGATCCTCGGCCGCGCCTCATTGACACGATGTTCTCTATATGTTCTCATCCTGCCATCCGGCGCAGGAGAACACAATGGACAACCGCATCAACGAGATCCGCCAGGTCATCAGGGCATTGCGCGTCAGCATGCGCGAAGCTGAGACCATCATGCGTCAGCAGATCAATCGCGACGAGGACTGCACCTTTGTCGCCCGTGAACTCATGAAAATGCGCGTCGTCATGAGCGGCCTGGTGCACGAAAGGGCTGCGCTCGGCGACAGTGAACCGATCGTCGTGAGCAGCAGTTTTGTGCCGCGCCGGCGCGATTTTATGGTGGGTCGGGCGTGTTAGGTGCGCTCTGGCCAGCCTGCAGGCAAATCTAGTGGATTAGCGGGTTCCGGGTGTGGCGCGCTCTGGCTCGTGTTACGGGCGACTCGGCAGTTATTTTTTCACATCGATCGCCGTCGTCAGGCTTTCCGGGCCGGTAGACCGTAAGCACGCCCTTGCGCGCCAAGCGTTTCAGCGTGTTCGCATCAGGCGCCAGGAATGGACTTGGCGGCTTTGTCGAGTGTCAAAAATCGCAAAATCACGCGGTCTTCGGATTAGCAGGAGAAAATCACGCACTAAGGACTTGCGCTCAGCCATTTATCGAAATCGCTGAACTGTGAACTGAGGACGGACAACTCAGAGCAGAGCGCCTAGTGGATTAAGGAGGCACGACGATCACGTGCTCCTTGCAAGAGCTAGCGTCGGACGCCAGCAGCATCTCGCGGGCGCGGTCGGTTCTTCATTCACTTGATCCAAATGCCTAGTGGTGCGTTCAAGCCAACGATCCTCGTGGCATTTGCGTGGCCAATGGCAATGCCTAGCGATGTGAGGCTCAACTTCGGCAGGAGCGTGTTCTCCCACGCGTCAAAAACGATGTCAGCATCAGGTGCGACGCTGTTGATCCGCTCGCGAGCATTATGAGTTCTGCCTTCCAAGAGGTTCCAGGCGTTCTGAAGCTCATTGTCTGACAGGCCTGATTGGGCTGTTGCTTCTTTGAATGCTTGAACGTTGAGAAATTGAAACTGCAGCGTCGCGTTGTCGTTCAGGCAAGGAATTACCCATTGATCAAGGGCGTTCTTTTTGCCGTCGGGGAGGTGGTTCTGGAGTTCTTCTCGGGTGAACCCCTCGCTCAATACTCCTGAGTAGTTGCGTCGAAGCGCCGTCAGAAGGTCTAGTGCGCCCATTTCGATGTTGGCGCAAGACTGAGCTTGCAAGTGCCAGAAGGATGCCTGTTCGCGGGACACATTCTTTGCAAACGGGACGAGTTGGTTCTGGATGAGGTCCCCAAGTTGTTGGATATTGCCGATGCCGTGGTTGATGGTGTATCGAACCAGATAGCTCAGCGAGAGGGCAGCAAATTCATCGGCTGTTAGGTTTGCAACTTTCGTTGCCGCCTCGGCGAGGTTAATTGCCAAACGCGTTCGGCTTGTCTCAAGTGACCTGCGAGCGATCAGGTCCACGAGCGTGTCGCGCACTTCGGGATCGCCCGATCGTGCAACGGCCTTCTGCGCGTCATTTAGCATATACTGAAAATCAGGATCCTTGAACGCTTCAGGGTTGGCTTTTCCGGGCTGCGCGAAGCGTTTTAGAACCTCTTCGCGAAAGGCGTTCATTTCCCGCTGAGCCTTATCAAAAGCCGCGTCTGTAAAGCTCACCACCGTCTTCGCGATGGCGACCATTATCTCAGACATCTGTTCCGGCGAAACACCGCCGTGAATAGCGATGTTAGTGTTTTCGCCCGATTGGATCGCAAATCCACCAGTGCCCACGTCCTGGGTCTGTCGGTTCATTTACCGATGCTCGTATCACGGCCGGACTGGATGCCCATCCCGCCTCTGCCGACACTCTGTCGTTGGGCTTGATAGCGCTTCTTTATCTTCGTCGTCACGAAGGCTGCGAGGATTACTGCAACAATGATTGCCGCCAGCCCGATGCCTTGATCTACGGTCATCCGCATCCTCTCAACCAATCGTAAAGCCACACGACAATCGCAATTGCCGCTTGAAGTCAACATAACGTTGTACGTTTTTGACTTAGGCGCGCCTGACGCTGCAGCTATCGTTTTAATCCGAGTTCGACCAACCGCCGTATCGCCTCCGACAGCTTCGGCTTATCCGGCTGAGGTTCAGCCCACCTGACGATCTCAGCTCGCAACTCCGGCGATCCCGGTGATGCCGACGTGGTCCGATGCGTTTCCAGTTATTGGCCAGTGACAACGGCGTGCCGGGGTTCGGCATCTATCTGACATCGAAGGGCAGGACAGTTTGGGCCCTTCAGTACAAACGGAATGAAGAGACCATGGGGTCCTGCACTGCAAAAAAATATAGTTATTTCAGTTGTTTATTTGGTGAGCGCGCTGGGGCTCGAACCCAGGACCCCGTGATTAAAAGTCACGTGCTCTACCGGCTGAGCTACGCGCTCGCTCCATGAAGGTGCGGCTTGGTCGGTGTCACATAACGCGCTTGGCGGCGTTTCGGACCAGGCTCCGGCCCGCGCTGTGTAGGGGCGCATCTGCCGCCGGTCAATAGTTGCGGCGCGCCCGGTTGCCCGGCCAAGGCCACGATTTGTGGATTTGTCAACGCTCGCAGGGCGTCGGAAGGCCCGTTGGAGAGGCGGAACGCGCGGTCGGGGCCGGAATGCACAAATTCAGTGCTTGCCACGCGGCAGGCCTTAGCCGTCGCGCGGCACCTCGCTGCCGACCTGGTGGGAGGAGGGGGCGATCGGCAGCGTCACCGGGCGCAGGCCGATCAGCTCGGCGGTGCGGACGGCGGTGTTGCGCCAGAAGGCGAAGGAATTCACCCGCGACAATTCGAGGGTTGCGATCGCCACCGCCGCCAGGAAGGGCAGGCTCTGCAGCACCAGCACGACCGCGAAGACGTCGATTTCGGGGATCTGCTTGGTGTTGGTTGCCACCAGCACCGCGGCGCCGGCGAGCAGGAGGGCCGCGATGACGGCTTCCCAGAAGGCCTGGAACTCGATCGACATGCTGGACAGGCCGCCCTTGGACGTGCGGGCGAACGCCAGATGTTCGGTGATCAGGCCCTGGGCGACCGCGCGGCACACCGTCCATTGCACGCTCATGGCAGCTAACATGGCGCCCAGCATCTGTCCGGTCTTCACCGGCACGCGCAGCCGATACATCACCAGGAAATGCGACAGCGAGACCACGAAGGCCGCGATGATCGGCAGCGTCAGGATCTTGTCGGGGATCGCGATGTCGGCGAAGGCCACGATCGGCGTCCAGATCAGGTTGAGGATCGCAACCACGACGCCGAGGCTTTCGGCGCCGAGCCAGTTCAGCCAGCCGAGCGAGAACTCGCGCCGCTGGTCGGGGGTGAGCCGGCTCGCGCCGGGCAGGAAGCGCCGCCAGTGCTTCTTGACGATCTGGAAGCCGCCATAGGCCCAGCGGTGGCGCTGCTTCTTGAAGGCCTCATAGGTGTCGGGCAGCAGCCCCTGGCCATAGCGGTGGTTGGTGTAGTGGGTGAGCCAGCCGAGCTCCTGGATCGCCAGCCCAAGATCGGTGTCCTCGCAGATCGTATCGGAGGACCAGCCGCCCGCCATGTCCATCGCCGCACGTCGGATCAGGCACATCGTGCCATGCACGATGATCGCGTTCTCCTCGTTGCGCTGGACCATGCCGATATCGAAGAACCCGGCATATTCGCCGTTCATGATGTAGTGCATCAGCGACAGATCTTCGTCGCGATGGTCCTGCGGCGCCTGCACCAGGCCCACCCGTGGATCGGCAAAGGCGGGCACCAGATCCTTCAGCCAGTCGGGCTCGACGACATAGTCGGCATCGATGATGCCGATGATCTCGGCATCCGCGGCGGTGCGGTCCATGGCGATGCGCAGTGCGCCGGCCTTGAAGCCCTTGATCTTCTCCGCATTGATGAACTTGAAGCGCTCGCCGAGCGCCCGGCAGTGATCCTGGATCGGCTGCCAGAAGGCGGGGTCAGGCGTGTTGTTGATGATGATGACGCATTCGTAGTTCGGGTAGTCGAGCCGCGCCAGCGCATCGAGCGTCTGCTTGAGCATTTCCGGCGGCTCGAAATAGGCCGGCACATGGATGGAGACCTTAGGCGCGGCCATGCCTTCCGGCATCACGGGCATGGTCTTGCCCTTGACCAGGAGCCGCTTCGGCGGGCGGCCGAAGGCAACCGCTGCGATCTCGTCGATCCGCGCCATCGCAATCAGGGTCAGCGGCACCAGAAGGGTGAGACCGAGCGTCAGCGCAAACGCCGAGCCGAAGATGAAGTAATGCGCCTCCCAGAACGCGAACACCGTCGCGGCCCAGGCGCCGATGCCGTTGGCGGCGGCCGAGAGCATCAAGGCCTGTTGCACGGTCGGGTCGGGCAGCCGCAGGATCGGCAGCGACAGCAGGATGCCGACCAGCAGCGCGATGATGGCGAGGCTCCAATAGTTCGGATAGACGATCGGCCCGGTCCAGGAAAATTTCGGCTCGAGCGAGGCGGTGAGGATGCCCCAGTACGGGCCGACGCCGCCTTCGAAATATTTCCAGGGCCGGTCGATGCCTTCGACGATGTTGTATTCCATGTCGATGGACTGGGCGCGCGCGACGAAATTGCGCAGCACCTTGGCTTGCTGGAAGGCACCGGGGTCGGCGTTCATGAGATTATAGCCGGAGCTCGGCCAGCCGAACTCGGCGAGCATGACCCGCTTGCCCGGATATTGATTGCGCAGACCCTGATAGCGCCTGACGGCCTCGTCGACGGCCTCCGCCGAGGAGATATGGTTCCAGTAGGGCAGCACGTGGGCGCCGATGAAATCGACATTGGAGGCAAGCGTGGGATGCTCGGCCCAGATGTTCCAGATTTCACCCGTGGTCACGGGAATGCCGTTGACCGACTTCTTGACGCGCTGGACCAGTCTGACCAGACGCTGAACGTTGTTTTCCGCAATCGCCCATCTCAGCGCCTCGGCTCGCTTGTCCTCGGGCTGCACTTGCGCGTCGCGAAGCCGCTGGGCTTCTTCAAGCTGGATTCGGTCGGCTTCCTGGGCAATGAGCCGCTGGGTGTCTTCGAGAAGCACCCGTTCAGTTGTTTGCCCGGGCTGGCGTCCATCCTGCCCTGGCTCGCGCCCATCATCTTCAGGGTGCCGCACCAGGTTCTCGATCGGGATTTGCTCGCCGCGGTAGATCGTTTCGTTGCCGACCACGACGCCGATGACATTGCTGTTGCGCCGGGCAAGCCTGATCACGGCGTTGATCTCGGCCTCGTTGCGCTCCCTGTTGTCGCTGATCCAGGCGCCCACCGTCACCTTCAGGCCGAGCTCGGCGGCGATCGGCGGGACCAGCTCGTTGCCTTCGGTCGACGAATACAGGCGGACCGCGCGGGTGATGGTCGCGAGCTGCTTCAGGTCGGTGCGAATCCGGTCGGGGTCGGACAGAACGTCGACGGTATGACCCGGCTCGAACGGCGCGTAGGAGACGCTCGGCAACAGCCCCTTGAAGTCGGGAGCTTCCTGCTTCTGTTGGAGCACGCCCCAGAGCGCGGCGTGAACGCCGCTGACGAACAGCAGAACGGCAACGATGGCGCGCATCGCGAGGAGACCAGGCGGGGCGAGGGGTTAAGAGAAGCGAACCTGTCCCCAGGGTTCGGCCGACGGGACGGCGACTTTGACTTTAGGATAGTGCTGCCACGCCATTAAACAACTGGTATGACGCCGTGGCCGTTTCAGGGCGCTTATCCAATGCCGGATGATGCGCAAGCGTTCCTGAACCTGCCGTGAACTCGCTTAATCGCAGCCGCGCTATTTCGACGCCGGCTGCGGGGAGGCGGCCGGCTGGGGCGAGGCGGCTGGCGCGGGCGCGGCGGAGCCGGCGGTCGCGGGCTGAGATGCGCTAGGTGCAGCCGCTGTCTGCGGCTGGGCGTTCGGATTGATCCAGCAGGCCTGGACGTGATTGCTCAGGCTGTTCGGCACCTTGTCGTCGATCTGGGCGAAGAAGCGGGTCAGGCAGCGGAACGCCGCCTGCACATGGCCGCCAGGACAGCCGAACCGGTCATAGAGATCGAGATGGCGGAAGGCGGTATCGAGGTCGTCCCGGTACATCAGCTGGACCACGCGGCGGCCAAGCCAGACGCATTCGGGATTGCCGGCCGGGCCGTTGATGGCCTGCGCGGCTTCCGCGAATTCATCGATCTTGCGCTGATTGTCCTTGCTCGCCTCGGCCGGATTGGCAGGCGCCTGCTTGCCCTGGTCCTGGGGGTGATTGTCACCGGTCTGGGCCGAGGAGGGAGCAGCGCTTCCGAGGCTTAAGAGAACAACGAGGCCGGGAATGGCGAGACGGCGCACAAAGGATTTCTGAAGCTCAAGCACCCGTCGACGCATGGATTCCCCAATATTCTTAAAAACCTTCCGCTGCCTCTAAGCCATCGCGGATGCGGCGGTGATGCCGTCCAAATGGGTCCCCAATGCGGCAGAGACATCTCGCTTGATCCCATGACCTGTATTTCGGAGTTTGTCCAGCAAAGCCACAACTTTATCGTCTGATGAGCAAAGGGCCGCGGCCGAGACCTCAAAGGCCTCGGACCGACGCCTGGTGTCGCCCCGAGGCGCTGGGCTAGCGGCATAGCGCCGCGTTCGGCAGCTGCCTGTGGCTTATTCCCAGGCGCTTTGCAGGCCACGTTGCGAGCCCCTTGGCAGAGGGCCGGCTTTTCGGCTAATTGCTGCGTCCCCCGGCTGGAGGATGGAACTGATTTCTTTTCGTACGCCACTGGCGCTGTTGCTCATATCCTTGGGTGCGATTGCTGCCGTGTGGTGGTGGTTGGCCACGCCCATCACGCTTGCGCGCGCGCCGATCGACCCCAACGCGAAGCTGCAATGCGTCTCCTATGCGCCGTTCCGCAATGGGCAGACGCCGCTTAATTCCTCGACCGTGATTTCGGCCGAGCAGGTTGAGCAGGACCTCGCCCAGCTCGCCAGGGTCACCGACTGCATCCGCACCTATTCCATCGAGAACGGCCAGGACATCATCGCAGGCCTCGCCAGGAAGGCTGGGCTCAAGGTGATCCAGGGCATCTGGCTGTCCAGCAACCGCTTCAAGAACCTGAACCAGATCTCGACCGTGGTCAGGCTGACCCGGGAATACCCCGACACGATCACGGCCGTGGTGGTCGGCAATGAGGTGCTGCTGCGTGGGGAGATGACGGTCAACGATCTCGCCGCCATCATCCGCTCGGTGAAATCGCAGGTCGCCGTTCCCGTCACCTATGCCGACGTCTGGGAATACTGGCTGAAGAACCGCGAAATCGCCGATGCGGTCGACTTCATCACCATCCACATCCTGCCCTATTGGGAGGATTTTCCGATCCGCGCCAAATTCGCAGCTGCCCATGTCGACTCGATCCGCCAGCAGCTCGCGGTGGCCTATCCCGGCAAGGAAATCCTGATCGGCGAGACCGGCTGGCCGAGCGAAGGGCGCATGCGCGAGGGGGCGCTGCCCTCGCGCACCAACCAGGCGAGGGTCGTCTCCGAAATCCTTGGCCTCGCGGCCCGCGAGAATTTTCGCGTCAATCTGATCGAGGCCTATGACCAGCCCTGGAAGCGGCAGCTCGAGGGCACCGTCGGCGGCTATTGGGGCCTGTTCGATTCGGTGCGCCGGCAGCTGAAATATCCGCCCGGCGAGCCGATCAGCAATTTCCCGCTCTGGAAATGGCAGATGGCCGCCGGCATGGTGCTCAGCCTGCTGGTGTTTGCGGTGGCCGGGCTGACCTTGCGCCGCCGGCCCTGGACGCCGCGGCCCGCCGCATGGATTGCGGTGGCGCTGTCGGCGACCACCGGCGGCATCCTGCTCGGGGTCGCCGCGGACAAGATGTTCTACGAAAGCTACGGCGCAGGCGGCTGGGCGCAATGGGGCGCGCTGCTGGCGGCCGGCATCGCCTCGCCCTTGCTATGCGCCCATGCGCTGATGTCGGGACGGAGCCTGCCGACGTTCCTGGACCTGCTCGGGCCGCGCGACGACAAGCCAAGGCCGGTCATGACCTACCTGCTCGGGATTGCGCTCGCGATCAGCGCCGTGATTGGCAGCCAGACCGCGCTCAGCTTCGTGTTCGATCCGCGCTACCGCGATTTTCCCTTCGCCGCGCTGACCATGGCGGTCATACCGTTCGCGCTTCTGACCATGAATCGCCCGCAAGAAGGTCAGCGGCCGATCGCCGAAGCCGTGTTCGCGGGCCTGTTTCTGATCTCGGCGATCTTCACCGGTCTCAACGAGGGCAGGGACAATTGGCAGTCGCTCTGGACCTGCGCGATCTATGCCCTGCTCGCCCTTACGCTGTGGCGGGCGCGGGCCGCGCAAAGCCCAAAATAAGCAGGCCGACCGCAATTCCTGAGAGCGACACGTTGTAGAGCACGATCCCGAGCCCCGCCGCGACCAGCCCGCCCGTCAGCAGCACGATCGACGGGCGAAGGACGTGCAGCACCGCGATCACGATCGCCACGATGCCGAACACCGAGTTCTTGAACAGCACGGTCGCCAGCGCGCGGCCCTTGCAGGCCATGGTCTGCAGGCCGGCGTCGCAGGCCAGCGCCACCGGTGAGGACTCGATCGCGAGATAGCGCAGGTACAGCGCGTAGCCGATGGTGAGGAACCCGACCACCAGGAGCCATTGCACTTGGTATGGCGTGAGCCGGAACGGGGTTTTCTTCATGTCTGCCTGACCGAGGTGCTTGGGTAGTGTCCAGCCCGCGCGGGATGTCCGCCGATGGCGGGTGAAGACCTACACCCAAGGCCCTGCAAAGACGAGGGGAAAACGGTAGATGCTAGCACCGTCATTCCGGGGCTTTTCGAAGAGGCGAACCCGGAATGACGGTGCCTGCGATTTCGCTTATTTGTGGCCGAACAGGAGTAGGGTGGGCAAAGGCGCGCTTGCGCCGTGCCCACCACCAAGCGCGCGAAACGCGATGGTGGGCACGCTTCGCTTTGCCCACCCTACGGTCTGACGCCGCTATTTGCGCCCGAACAGTGAGGAGAAGGTCGAGGTTGGCTGCGGCGGCGGTGGGGGCGGCGCTGGCTCCTCCTTCTTGGCGTGCCTGGACCAGCCGCGGTGGGATGCGGCCGATCTCGGATCGGTCTTGCCTTCAGTCTTGCCTTCAGTCTTGCCTTCACTCTTGCCTTCAATCTTGGCCTCGACCTTGCCGTCGGCTTTTGCATCGGCCTTGTCGTCGGGGCTGGCCTCAGCCTTCGCGTCCGATTTGCTGTCCGAAGCCCTGATCGTCGGCAACGACTGTGCCTCGTCGGCCTTCATGGCCAGGCGCTGGCCGTCATAGACCGTGGTTTCGCAGGCACGCCTGGTCTCGGCCAGCACCGCACAGATCCTGGCCGCAGCGGCTGCATCCTGGAGCGGGCCCGCGGCAAGATGAAGCTGCATGCCGAGGCCGGTGCGGCCTTCCCGGATGACGACGATCGGGTTCAGGGCCCCCAACTCGGCGTTCACATGCCGCACGCCGCGCCAGAGCGCGCGCAAGCCGCCGAGCGAGTTGGCCGTGCCGAGGTCGACGGCAAAATCCGTCCGCTTCACGGCGACGCTGCCGAGCTCGGCCAGGGGCTCGTCCGTCGCATTGGCCGACGCGACCACTTCGGAGGCTGCTGCGGGCGCTGTGTGAGGCCCCTTGTTGTCGGCCTTGGCCTCCACCTTGGCCTCGGCCATCTTGATGTCAGCCGCCTTGGCCTCGGCCGGCTTGATGTCGGACAGCCTGGCGTCTGCAGCCTTGGCGGCCTCGATCAACTTTGGCGCTGCCGGGTCCGGCGGGCCCATGATCGATTTGCTCATCAGCGAGGCCGCCGTAGCGGACGATGCGGGATTCGGCGAGGTCGTCGCCATGGTCGCGGGGCCGGTGTTTGCCGGCCCTGCGATGCTTGCCATCGCGGCGGTCCCGGACGCGTCTGATTTGCCCGTATCCGCACGCTTGTCCGGCGCTGTCGAGGACGCGGTCGTCGTAGCGACGGGGGCGAGAACCGGCGCGGAAGCAGGGGACTGCGTGGCGGCATTCTGCTGCGGCGGCTGTGGCGTCCCCGCCGGCAAGATGGAGGCTTGCGCGGCTGCGGAGGCTTGCGGCCCAGCCGATACCGAAGGGGTCGCTGTCGTCTGCCTGGCCAGCGCGCCGGTCACGGAATCGAGCCCCTGCTCGATCACGGTGACGCGCGAGAACAGCCGGTCCCGGTCGCTGTTCAGCGTCTCGATCGCGGAAGCGAGCCGGCGCGTCTCGTTCTGGCTTTCCTTGGCGATCGATTGGATCTGTTGCGCCTGGCGCGCGAGATCGGCGGCGGCGAGCTGCTCGCGCCGCACGCCCAGCGACCATTGGTTGGACATCACCGCAACCGTCACGGCGCCGACCGCGGCCGCGCCCCAGCTGCCGATCCGCCAGAGCGCCCGGCGATCGAATTCATTCTCTTCGGCGAACAGCCCGGAAAGCGGGCTGTCGGTCCTTTCAGACTTCCTTTCGGCCTTCTTGTCGACCTTGGGGGCGCCCGCCAATTGGCCCGATTGCTTTGTCATACGAAAGGGAACCTCACGAATCACAGGCAAACATTAACAGGATTTGGCCACCCTTCTTGAATCCCGGAGATTTGCGGGGCGGGGAAAACCCATTATGACGGCGCGGCTAGTGAACGTTTCCGACAAAGGACTTCGATGACCGCCCGATCCAACCTGACCGTGGTGCTTGCTGCCGGCGAGGGTACGCGGATGCGCTCAAGCGTGCCCAAGGTCCTGCATCAAGTCGCGGGCCAAACGCTGCTGGCGCATGTGCTTAGGGCCGCTCCTTGCAGCGAAGGTTCAGCGCTTGCGGTGGTGGTCGGTCCCCAGCACGAGGCGGTGGCCGATGAGGCCAGGCGCCAGCGCAGCGACGCCACCGTCTTCGTGCAGCGCGAACGGCTGGGGACGGCACATGCGGTGCTCGCGGCGCGTGAGTCGATCGCGCGCGGGGCTGACGATGTTGTGATCGCCTTCGGCGATACGCCGCTGATCTCGGCTGCGACCTTCGAGCGGCTGAGTGCGCCCTTGAAGGAGGGCGCGACGCTCGCGGTGCTCGGGTTTCGCGCGCAGGATCCGACCGGCTACGGCCGGCTGCTGACCGACGGCGGCCGGCTGGTTGCGATCCGCGAGCATGCCGATGCAAGCGCCGAGGAGCGCAAGATCGCGCTGTGCAATGCCGGCGTCATGGCGTTCACCGGCGACAAGGCGCTGGCGATTCTTGATCGGATCGACAACGCCAATAGCAAGGGCGAATATTATCTGACCGACGCCGTCGAGATCGTGAACGAGATGGGCTTGGAGGCCGTGGTGATCGAAACCAGCGAAGACGAAGTGCGCGGCGTCAACACCAAGGCGCAGCTTGCCGAGGCCGAGGCCGTCATGCAGGCGCGGCTGCGCAAGGCGGCGCTCGAGGCAGGCGTGACCATGGTCGCGCCGGAGACGGTGTTTCTCGCCGCCGACACCACGTTCGGCAAGGACGTCACCATCGAGCCGTTCGTGGTGATCGGTCCCGGCGTGACCATTGGCGATGGCGCGGTGATCCATTCCTTCTCGCATCTCGTGGAGACGTCGGTCGGCGCCCGCGCCTCGGTCGGCCCCTACGCGCGGCTGCGCCCGGGCACCTCGCTCGGCGAGGGCGCCAAAATCGGGAATTTCGTGGAGACCAAGGCAGCGCGGCTCGAAGCCGGCGTCAAGGTCAACCATCTCTCCTATATCGGCGACGCCGAGATCGGCGCCGCCTCCAACATCGGCGCCGGCACCATCACCTGCAATTACGACGGCTTCGCCAAGCACAAGACGCTGATCGGCAAGGCCGCCTTCATCGGCACCAACTCCTCGCTGGTCGCGCCCGTGAAGATCGGCAACGGCGCCTATATCGGCTCGGGCTCGGTGATCACGCGCGACGTGCCCGACGATGCCATGGCCGTCGAGCGCAGCCCGCAGAACAACCGCGAGGGGGGCGCGGCGCGGTATCGGGAGGCGAAGACGAGGAACAAGAAGCCGAAGGCGTGAGCGTCGTTGGTCCGGCGTCGGGCAGCTCTGCACATGCAGGGCCATCGAATGTGATCTGCGGGTCCTTCTGTCGGTTGTTGCACCGTCACTCCGGGGCGATGCGAAGCATCGAACCATGGTGCGCAATTGCGCACCTGAGAATCTCGAGATTCCGGGTTCGCCCTTCGGGCGCCCCGGAATGACGACGCCAGCGAATGCCTTATCCGCAACGTTAGAGGTCGGATCGCATCGCAAGGCGCGTTCAGGTGATCATTCCAATCGTCTCAGGCTGCGGGTGACGCATCGCCGTATCCTCGGTCGGCGGCATAGCCGCGATCACCCAGCTGATTGCGGCGTGGCGATTTACCAAACAACTCGACAGGCGGCTCGGTGACCCGTGACGACGCTGCAGGCGGAGATCGAAAACCGAGCCTCGCATGCCCGTCTGATCTCCTAGCGAGGTCAGCTTTCGGAGAACAGAGAACCACTTGGTGGGGGCCAAAACGTCGCGATTGACCCTGAGCGGAATTGAGCGGCGCGGCCTAACGGGCCAAGAGTTTCGCAGTCAGCATACTGAGCCAGATGATGCAGAGAATGCCAGAGACACTGGCCGAATAAATTATCATCTGCCGATCCTCTGGGTTCCCAAACGGAAGGCAGGCGAGACATCCGAGACAGACGAGACCGAAGAAGGTGCTTAGGGCAGACTGGGCTTTGACCGACATCGCCTTCGACTGCTGCTGGTGCATGCCGACCAAAGTCATGCGCTCGGCAGCGAGTGGAAGTGTTGCGATGAGAGGCCGTATCATCAGATACTCGACGAAATGTGAGATCGCGATGTAGGCGAGCAAGCTAGCCATCGTGACTTCGAGGAAAGAGTAGCCATTTGCGTGATGCGGTAACCAGAAGATGGCGACAACCATCGGGACTGCTAGGGGAAGGCGGAGGTAACGGCTCAGCCTGATGCGGTCAGCAAGCGCCGTCCTCTGTGTATCAGTCACCAAATAGGTGGGACGCGGACCGAAAGTTAGCCACGGTCTAGGAGCGCCAAACACCCAGCCGTCTGCCGTTGATTTGAAGTATTGGCCCTCAACACCGAGCGGCAAAAGTCGAAAGCTACGCAGCATCTGCGTTCTCTTCAAAACCGAGTGCCAAGGGTCCAGTTCATAGGTTGTAGGCTTTGATCGCGTCAACCAACGCCTCGGCACGTGATTGATTTTGGGTGAATACGCGGGTGGCTGAAGCCCGGCGGCCTACGCTTAGGTCACCAAAATTGTGCAGCTGCCGTGGAATTTGCCCGTTTCTTCTGTATGTCCGCCTCTGGCCCGCTTAGCGGACCTGCCCGCGCTGTCCGCTTTTTGGGGCAAGCCAGACGTCCGCATTCTCGAATGGAAGAGCCGCCATTGCCTCAGCCGCAATGCCCGACGGCGAAAATCAATACTGGCGACGTGTTGGAGACCGGCGAGACATTTTCCAAGTCGGCGAAGCTCAAGCTGTCACCAAGCGCCTAACAGTCATGTGCGTTCGGGACGCCGAGATGGTCCGCAACCCATTGATGGCTGTGCGCGCAAAGCTCAATTTCACGCGCGAAATCAAATCCATCAGCCCGTCGCGATAATCCGCCGCATCCCGCCGCCCTTGCATTTTCCGATAATCCGAACCATCCCCATCCCGCCTCGGCACAGAGGGACGGTTCGCGGTCGTCACGAACGTGAGGCGGGGAGCGGTGGACGCGGACGTGGCTGTTGACGAGCGCCACGGAGGCGGACGGCGAAATCGTGTGGTCCTGGCGCCCCAAAGGCTGGCGCTAACCTGGCGATGATGCTTCGCATCGCGCCGGGGACGGTGGCAATCGGCAAGGTTCACCGAGGAGAGCGCGCTATAAGCCGTAAACCACTGCGCAGGGAAGGCCGGTTGTCACCGCCTGTACCCTGAGGTTTTCGCGCTCTTTGCGCAATTTTTTGCGCGAGGGCCCCGGGTGCAGCGGCCACCCGGTCTTCCCTGCACCCTCTGACTTCGAAAGAGGGTGTATGATGAGAGCAAAGCTCGGGCGGAATGCGCCGCGAGGATGCGGGCGCATGTTTCTCCCACCGTCATTCCGGGGCGCCCGAAGGGCGAACCCGGAATCTCGAGATTCTCAGGTGCGCAATTGCGCACCATAGCTCGATGCTTCGCATCGCCCCGGAATGACGGTGCAAAATTGGCGTGGACAGGTGCAGCGAACGCTACCCCTCGTCGTCGGAAAACTCGGAGAATATCGCCCGGGTCAGGCGCCAGCCGCGCGGCTTGGCGCGCTTGACGGGCTCGGGCGAGGGATGCTTGACCTTGAGCATCGCGGGCGATTCACGCTCCTGGCGCGGCGGCGGCCAGTGCGCGAGATGGGTGCCGGCGGTCTCGCTCGGCCGCACATGCATGAAGCTGACGGTTTTGGGATCGGGAGATTTGTTGCGATTGCCGCTCATGGCCAGCACCTCCGCTTGAGGCACCATCCTTTGCCAAAAGCATTGACGGTGGGTTAAGCACAGGGCTGCGAATGTGCGGGCGAATGCCTGTCCCGGGCCACGTTAAGGTTTCGGTTTAAGGTTGTCGCAATCGGCAATAATTATTGAGTACCTTCGAGCGATCGAATTTCGTTAAGAGATTCCCTCAGGGCTTGAAGATGATTTGCATCAGCAGCAGGGGATATCGATCCGGATGTGCGGGATTGTAGGCATTTTGGGGCGCGCGCCGGTTGCGGAGCAACTGGTCGATTCACTCAAGCGGCTGGAATATCGCGGCTACGACTCCGCCGGCGTCGCGACGCTGGAGGGCGACCATCTCGAGCGGCGGCGTGCCGAGGGCAAGCTGAAAAATCTCGAGAAGCGGCTGCGCAGCGAGCCGCTGGACGGCCACACCGGCATCGGCCACACCCGCTGGGCGACGCATGGCAGGCCGAACGAGACCAATGCGCATCCTCACGCGACAGAGAATGTCGCGGTGGTGCATAACGGCATCATCGAGAATTTCCGCGAGCTGCGCACCGAGCTTGAGAAGCAGGGTGCGCAATTTGCGACCGAAACCGACACCGAGGTGGTGGTCCATCTCGTCGAGTCCTACCTGAAGAAAGGCTACTCGCCGCAGGACGCAGTGAAGGCGTCGCTGCCGCATCTGCGCGGCGCATTTGCGCTCGCCTTCCTGTTCAAGGGCCACGACAATCTGATGATCGGTGCCCGCAAGGGCTCGCCGCTCGCGGTCGGCCATGGCGACGGCGAGATGTATCTGGGATCGGACGCGATTGCGCTCGCGCCCTTCACCGACACCATCACCTATCTCGAGGACGGCGACTGGGCCGTGCTCACCCGCGATTCAAGCGTGATCTACGACGCGCAAGGCGCGACCGTGCACCGCGAGGTGCTCAAGTCGGGCGCCTCGTCCTTCCTGATCGACAAGGCGAACTACCGCCATTTCATGGCCAAGGAAATCCACGAGCAGCCGGAAGTGGTGGGACACACGCTCGCGCGCTATGTCGATATGGCCCATGAGCGCGTGGTGCTGCCGAAAGAGCTGCCGTTCGATTTCCGCGACATCCAGCGCATCTCGATCACCGCCTGCGGCACCGCGAGCTATGCCGGCTTCATCGCCAAATACTGGTTCGAGCGGCTGTCGCGCATTCCGGTCGAGCTCGATGTCGCCTCGGAATTCCGCTACCGCGAGGCGCCCTTGCGCAAGGGCGATCTCGCGATCTTCATCTCGCAATCGGGCGAGACGGCGGATACGCTCGCCGCGCTGCGCTACGCCAAGTCGCAGGGGCTGCACACGCTCTCCGTCGTCAACGTCCCGACCTCGACGATCGCGCGCGAAAGCGAGGTCGTGATGCAGACGCTGGCCGGACCCGAGATCGGCGTCGCCTCGACCAAGGCCTTCACCTGCCAGTTGATGGTCCTGGCTTCGCTTGCGGTTGCGGCCGGGGCGGCACGCGGCGAATTGTCCGGTAGCGACGAGAGCAAGCTGGTGCAGGGGCTGATCGAGATTCCCCGGCTGATTTCCGCGGCGCTCGCGACCGAGCCGCAGATCGAGAAGCTCGCCCGCGACATCGCCAAATGCCGCGACGTGCTCTATCTCGGCCGCGGCACCTCCTATCCGCTGGCTTTGGAGGGCGCGCTGAAGCTGAAGGAAATCTCCTACATCCACGCCGAAGGCTATGCCGCGGGCGAGCTCAAGCACGGCCCGATTGCGCTGATCGACGAGACCATGCCGGTGGTGGTGATCGCGCCTCACGACCGCGTGTTCGAGAAGACGGTGTCGAACATGCAGGAGGTCGCCGCCCGCGGCGGCAACATCATCCTGATGACCGACGCCAAGGGCGCCGCCGAGGCCACCGTGGATTCCCTGGTGACCATCGTGCTGCCGGACATGGCTGCGACCTTTGCGCCCATGGTCTACGCCATCCCCGTGCAGCTCCTGGCCTATCACACCGCCGTGGTGATGGGGACGGACGTGGACCAGCCGCGCAATCTTGCGAAATCGGTGACCGTGGAATAGGCAAGGGGAAATCGGTGGGGCAGGACCGGCGAATCGAGGTCGGCGTGTCAAAAGTCGGAGCGGCAATGGTCTTCAAAAATCTGCTAGAAGACCTTAGCTGATCAGCCAGCGACCGACCAGGAACCTGAATGACCTCCCGCGACGATTTGCCCCCAACCGACCCTGCTGCCCTGCCGCCGGAGACCCACACCGGCATGATGGGCCGGTTGCGGAACTATTTCCTCACCGGTCTCATCGTTGCCGGCCCCGTGGCGATCACGCTCTGGCTGACCTGGTGGTTCGTCACCTGGGTCGACGGGCTGGTGCGCCCGTTCGTGCCCCTGGTCTACCGTCCCGAAACCTATCTGCCCTTCGGCGTGCCGGGATCAGGCCTGGTCGTGGCCGTGGTGGCGCTGACGCTGCTGGGCTTCCTCACCGCCAATCTGATCGGGCGCACGCTGGTCGATATTGGCGAGCGGTTTCTCGGGCGGATTCCGGCGGTGCGCGCGATCTACCGCGCCATGAAGCAGGTGTTCGAGACGCTGTTCTCGGGCCAGGGCTCGAGCTTCCGCCGCGTCGGCCTGGTCGAATTTCCCTCGCCCGGCATGTGGTCGATCGTCCTGATCTCGCAGCCGCCGAGCGCCGATGTCGCAAACAGCCTGCCGGACGAGGAGCACATCTCGGTGTTCCTGCCATGCTCGCCGAACCCGACCACCGGCTTTTTCTTCTATGTGCCGAGAAGCAAGATCGTCGAGGTCGAGATGACCGCCGAGGAAGCCGCGACGCTGATCATGTCGGCCGGCGTGGTGCAGCCTGGCGCCGACCAGCAGAAGAAGCTCGCGGCGTTGGCCGGTGTGGCGAATGCCGCCCGCATCGCCAATGGCGCGACGCCGCTGCAGCCGGCGCCGGCGAAGGTGGAGTGAGCTGAACGACCGACCAGAACTCATCCCGCTCCCATCAGCGGCAAGGCCTCATCCCGCTCGAACAGATAGAGCAGGCAGCGCAGCGCCTCGCCGCGCGCGCCCGTCAGCTTCGGATTCTCCTTCATGATGCGCAGCGCTTCGTCGCGAGCCTGCGTGATCAGTTGGGCATGGACCTCCGAGCGCGCGATGCGGTAGCCGGGCAGGCCGCTCTGGCGGACGCCGAGCACATCGCCTTCGCCGCGCAGGCGCAGATCCTCCTCGGCGATCCGGAAGCCGTCGGTGGTCTCGCGGATCACCTTCAGCCGCGCCTTGGACATCTCGCCCAGCGGCTCGCGGTAGAGCAGCAGGCAGGTGGACGCTTCCGAGCCGCGGCCGATGCGCCCGCGCAGCTGGTGCAGCTGGGCGAGGCCGAAGCGTTCGGCATTCTCGATCACCATGATGGTGGCTGCGAGGACGTCGACGCCGACCTCGACCACAGTGGTCGCGACCAGGAGCCCGATCTCGCCGGACGCAAATTGTGCCATCACGCGATCCTTGTCGGCGCCGCGCATCTTGCCGTGGACCAGGCCGACCTTGTCGCCGAAGCGCTGCTGCAGGCTCTTGAAGCGTGCCTCGGCGTCGGTGAGGTTGACGGTCTCGGATTCCTCGACCAGCGGACAGATCCAGTAGACCCGCTTGCCCGCGCCAAGCGCGCGTCCGACCGCGTCGATCACCTCGTCGCGGCGGCTCTCGGGAACGGCGCGGGTATCGATCGGCTGGCGGCCGGCCGGCTTCTCGCGCAGCTCGGAGACGTCCATGTCGCCGAAATAGGTCAAGACCAGCGTGCGCGGGATGGGCGTTGCGCTCAACACCAGCACGTCGACCGCCTCGCCCTTTTCGGTCAATGCGAGCCGCTCGCGCACGCCGAAGCGGTGCTGCTCGTCGACCACCGCAAGGGCCAGCGCCCTGAAGATCACGTCATCCTGGATCAGCGCATGGGTGCCGACCAGAAAATCGATCTGGCCGGCGTCGAGCCGCGCGAGAATGTCGCGCCGTTCCTTGCCCTTCTCGCGGCCGGTGAGGATCGCAACCCGCAGGCCTGCAGCCTCGGCGAGCGGCGTGATGGTCTTGACATGCTGGCGCGCCAGAATTTCGGTCGGCGCCATCAGCGCGGCCTGCTTGCCGACCTCCGCAACCGCAGCGGCCGCGAGCAGCGCCACCACGGTCTTGCCGGAGCCGACATCGCCCTGCAGCAGCCGCAACATGCGCACCGGCTGCTGCAGGTCCTCGGCGATAGCTGCCGCCGCTTTGCGCTGCGAGGCCGTCAGCGCATAGGGCAGGGCGTCGATGATCCTGTTGCGCAAATGCCCGTCACCGGCATGGCGGTTGCCGGCGGGACGTCGCAGCTGCGCGCGCACCAGCGCCAGCGCCAATTGTCCCGCCAGCAGCTCGTCAAACGCGAGCCGCGACCAGAACGGGCCGTCCGGCAGCACGTCGGTCATTTCGACCGGAATATGCACCCGCGTCAGCGCCTCCCGGATGGGCGGGAAGTGGCAGCGGCGCAACACGCTCTCGCTGATCCATTCCGGCAGTTCGGGAAGCTTCTGCAGGGCCTGTGCAATCGCCCGCCGCAGCGCCCCGAGCGCGAGCCCCTCGGTCAGAGGATAGACCGGGTCGATCAGCGAGAGCTTTGTGAAGGCTTCCTCGTCCACCACGCGATCGGGATGCACGATCTGAGGAATGCCGTCATACATCTGCAGCGTGCCGGAGACGTAGCGCTTGGCGCCGACCGGCAACAGCTTCTCGACATAGCCGGGCTTGGCGCGGAAAAAGGTCAGGACGACGTCGCCGGTGTCATCGCTGGCATAGACGAGGTACGGCGCGCGGGCATTGCGCGGCGGCGGTGGGCGGTGCCGGTCGACCGTCACCTCCAGCGTCACCACGGTTCCGACGACCGCGTCGCGGATCTTCGGCCGCGTCCTGCGATCGATCACACTGGACGGCAGGTGCAAGAGCAGGTCGACCAGCCGCGGCGTCTCGTCGCGGCCGAGCAGGTAGCGCAACAACCCGTCCTGCTTCGGACCGACGCCGGGAAGGCTGGTCACCGGCGCAAACAGCGGATTGAGCAGAGCGGGGCGCATGGCAGTAAAATATAAGGACCAATCCAGGACCGTTCGCCCACCTCATGCCCGGCTTTAAGGCAGGGATCCACGGCTTTTTTCGTGCGGGAACGATTGGGGCTGACAGCGGTCATCCCGATGGCTATATGGACAGCGCCCGGCACGTCCGGGCTTTCGGCGTTGGACTGGATTTTTGGCAATGACTGGATCGACACGATCAAGCGTCGGCCTCGACGACCGCCGCAAGCGGCTGTTGTTTCGCTGCTGGCATCGCGGTACCCGCGAGATGGATCTTATTCTCGGCCGCTTTGCCGACAGCGAGATCGCCACGCTCGCCGAGAGCGAACTCACCGAGCTCGAGCAACTCATCGAGGTGCCCGATCCAGACCTCTACGCAGCGCTGACAGGCGACAGGGAGCCGCCGCCCATTGCGGGTGCCCTGTTTGGCCGCCTCAAGGCGTTTCGCGCGGTGGATCAGGACCAATGAAGAAGACCGCTTCTCCCGCCGACCTCTTGCAGGTGGGCCGCGCGCTGACCATTGCCAATGTCGCAGAGGGCGCGGAGGGCCTGATCATCTCCGATCTCGCGCGCGCCGTCGCCGCGCGGCCGAAGAAGCCCACGATCAGCCTTGCCGTGATCTGCCGCGACGGGCCGCGGATGCAGCAGCTGGCGCGGGCGCTGGAGTTCTTCGCGCCCGATTTGCCCGTGATGCAATTCCCGGCCTGGGACTGCCAACCCTACGACCGCGTCTCGCCGCATGGCGGCATCCTGGCGCAGCGCATGACCACGCTGGCAAGGCTTTCGCGCCTGACCGGCAGCGACAAGCCGCTGATCGTGCTGACCAGCGTCAACGCCGCCGTGCAGCGCGTGCCGCCGCGCGACAAGGTCGCCGCACAGGCGCTTTCCGTGGCGCCGGGCCACGTCGTGCCGATGGACTCCATCATCGCCTGGCTGGAGCACAATGGCTATACGCGCGCCTCCACTGTGCGCGAGCCCGGCGAATATGCGGTGCGCGGCGGCATCCTCGATCTGTTTCCGGCCGGACTGGAGCTGCCGGTCCGGCTGGATTTCTTCGGCGACAGCCTGGAATCGATCCGCTCCTTTGACGCCGAGACCCAGCGCACGCATCTCGACATGCGTTCGCTCGATTTGGTGCCGATCTCCGAATTCCAGATGGTCACTGAGACCATCCGCCGCTTCCGCATGGGCTATGTTGCCGAGTTCGGCGCGCCCGAACGCGACGATCCGCTCTATGAAGCCGTCAGCGAAGGCCGCCGCCATCCGGGCATGGAGCACTGGCTGCCGCTGTTCTGGGAGAAGATGGAGACGTTGTTCGATTATCTCGGTGATGCGCCGGTTGCGATCGAGCCGCAGGCCGAAGATGCCATCCATGAGCGTTTCAGCCAGATCGCCGACTACTACGAGGCGCGTCGTGAGGCGTTGAAGCATCCGGCCGGTGGCGCCGTCTACAAGCCGCTGCCGCCCGATCGGCTGTACCTCACGGAAGACGAGTGGAAGCGCCGCGAGGGTGATACCGCTCTGGCGCGCCTCACCAGCTTTGCAGTGCCGGAGGGAGCCGGTGTCTACGACGCCGGCGCGCGCAAGGGCCGCGATTTCGCACCGGAGCGCAATGACACCACCGTGAACGTGTTCGAGGCGGTGGTCGCACACGTCCAGAGCTTGCAGGCTGCGCGCAAGAAGGTCGTGGTCGCGCTGTGGAGCGAAGGCTCGCGCGACCGCATGACCAGCATGCTGCGCGACCACAAGCTTGCGAACATCACGAGCGTCAATGCCTGGCGCACGGTGCAGGCGACCCCGCGCAACGAAACCATGCTCGCGGTGCTTGGCCTGACCTCCGGCTTCGAGACCGACGAGGTCGCCGTCATCACCGAGGAGGACATCCTCGGTGATCGCCTGGTGCGGCCGCGCAGGGCAAGCCGCAAGGCCGATAATTTCATTGCGGAGATCACGAGCCTGTCCGCCGGCGATCTCGTTGTCCATGTCGAGCACGGCATCGGCCGCTTCGTGGGCCTGCAGACGCTTGATGTCGCCGGCGCGCCACATGACTGTCTCGAGCTGCATTATGCTGCCGAGACCAAGCTGTTCCTGCCGGTGGAAAACATCGAGCTGTTGTCGCGCTACGGCTCCGAGGGGATGAATGTCGAGCTCGACCGGTTGGGAGGCACCGGCTGGCAGGCACGCAAGGCAAAACTGAAAAACCGCATCCGCGAGATCGCGGGCGAACTCATCAAGATCGCCGCCGAGCGCATGCTGCACGAGGCGCCAAAACTGGCGGTGCCGGCGGGGGCTTATGACGAGTTCTGCGCTCGCTTCCCCTACGACGAGACCGAGGACCAGCTCGCCGCGATCCAGTCCACGTTGAAGGACCTGGAGGCCGGCCGTCCGATGGATCGGCTGATCTGCGGCGACGTCGGCTTTGGCAAGACCGAGGTGGCGCTACGCGCGGCCTTTGCGGTTGCGCTCGACGGCAAGCAGGTTGCGGTCGTGGTCCCGACCACGCTGCTGGCGCGCCAGCACGCCAAGACCTTCACCGAGCGGTTTCGCGGCTTCCCGGTCAAGGTTGCCCAAGCCTCGCGACTGATCTCGACCAAGGAGCTCAACCAGGTCAAGAAAGGGCTGGCCGACGGCTCGATCGACATCGTGGTCGGCACCCATGCACTGCTCGGCAAATCGATCAAGTTCCGCGACCTCGGCCTTCTGATCGTGGACGAGGAGCAGCATTTCGGGGTGAGCCACAAGGAGAAGCTGAAGCAGCTTCGGGCCGAAGTGCATGTCTTGACGCTGTCGGCGACACCGATCCCGCGCACCTTGCAACTCGCCTTGACCGGCGTGCGTGAGCTCTCGATCATCGCCTCGCCCCCGGTCGATCGCCTGGCAGTGCGCACCTTCGTCGCCCCACATGATCCGCTGATGATCCGCGAGGCGCTGTTGCGCGAGCGTTACCGCGGCGGCCAGGCGTTCTATGTCGTGCCGCGCATCGACGACCTCGCCGAGGTCAAGGACTTCCTCGACAAGAACGTGCCGGAGATGAAGGTCGCGATCGCCCACGGCCAGATGCCCCCGACGCAGATCGAGGATATCATGTCGGCCTTCTATGACGGCAAGTTCGACGTGTTGCTCTCGACGACCATCGTCGAATCCGGTCTCGACATTCCGAACGCCAACACGCTGATCGTGCACCGCGCCGACATGTTCGGCCTTGCGCAGCTCTATCAGCTGCGCGGCCGCGTCGGCCGGTCCAAGCTGCGGGCCTACGCGCTGTTCACGCTGCCGGCGCAGCAGAAGATCACGCCGCTCGCCGAGAAGCGCCTCACCGTACTGCAATCGCTGGAGTCGCTTGGCGCGGGCTTCCAGCTCGCCTCTCACGACCTCGACATCCGCGGCGCCGGCAATCTGCTGGGCGAGGAGCAGTCCGGCCACATCAAGGAGGTCGGCTTCGAGCTCTATCAGCAGATGCTGGAGGAGGCGATCGTCAATCTCAAGGCCGGCATTACCGAGCCGGTGGCGGAGCGCTGGTCGCCGCAGATCACCATCGGCATGCCGGTCCTGATCCCGGAGGACTACGTCGCCGACCTGCCGGTGCGGCTCTCGCTCTACCGGCGCCTTGCCGATCTCGAGACCGAGGAGGAGATCGAGACCTTCGCCGCGGAAATGCGGGATCGTTTCGGCGTGCTGCCCGACGAGGTGCGGTATCTGTTCAAGGTCGCCGCCATCAAGGGCTATTGCCGCCGCGCCAATGTCGAGAAGGTTGATGCCGGCCCGAAGGGCGCCGTCATATCCTTCCGCGACAACTCGTTCGCTCAACCCGATCGGCTGGTGTTCTTCATCAAGCAGCACGGCAAGGCGGCGAAGGTGCGGCCCGACATGAAGGTCGTCTTCCTGCAGGATTGGGAGACACCGGAGGAACGGTTGACCGGCACGACGGCCATTCTGCGGCAGTTGGCGAGCCTCGCGGAGAACAAGAAGGCGGCATAGCGGGCGGTGATCGCAGTCACTCTGTTATAGCGAGGAACGAAGCGACCCGGAGTCACTGGCGTGGCTCGGGATTGCTTCGCTTCGCTCGCACAGTGGCGGTGTAGTTCCATCAGTGAAACCTGTCGCGTGGCCGCTCCGCCGGCCCCTTCGGGCCACCCTCAAGATCCATGGTCTGCTTTATTTCAGCGGCCGTGACGTGACAGTCGCCGTTTCGGTCGAAGCGCAGGATGAAGGGATTTGGCTTTTCGACAAATTCCTTGCGGGTAATCCTGCCGTCCTGGTTTTCATCGAAATAGCCGAAGTCGGCATCGGCCAGCGCAGAATCCGCTTTTTGCACGCTTGCAAATTCGGATGGATCGAGCCTGCCGTCGCGATTGCGGTCCGCGGAGGTGAATATCCGGTCGGCAAAAACCTTCCACTCCTCGCAGGTGAAAACACCGTCATGATTGGCATCCCAGATCGGCGGTCCGTTCCTGACCATGGCGTCATGCGGAGGCGGAGGTGTCTGTCCGAAACAGGCCACAGGGCTGGTCAGACATAGTCCAACGACCACAACAAACGCCATACCGATCCCGCATGTCGATTTTCCGAGATGCAAATTGTTTCTCCATGTTTCCGGCTTGCGAACGACGCGAAACATTTTACGCGAGATTTGCGCTGATATACCCATAGCAAATCCATATCTATTTGCTGGCGTTGCAGATCCTGGCAGACGAGGTCTGCGTTGGCAGCAGCAGGGGCGGGGGTGTGGCAATCCCCTGTGACAATGTGGAGCTTTTGTACCGGCCCGCTGCCGGATAGAAGCTGACCCGAAAACGATGTCGTTCCGTTATTGGCATGAACCTGTCCGGCCCCTTCATCCGCCGTCCGGTCGCCACCACACTGCTCTCGATTGGGCTTGTGGTGGCCGGCGTCGTTGCGTTCTTCAAGCTGCCGGTCTCGCCGCTGCCGGATGTCGACATTCCCACCATCTCGGTGCAGGCAACTTTGCCTGGCGCGAGCCCTGCCGATGTGGCCGCAACGGTCGCGAGCCCGCTGGAACGTCATCTTGGCCAGATCGCCGACGTCACGGAGATGACCTCATCGAGTTCGCTCGGCTCCGCCCGCATCAATCTGCAATTCAATATCGAACGTGACATCAACGGCGCCGCGCGTGACGTGCAGGCGGCGATCAATGCCGCCCGTGCCGACCTGCCGAGCAGCCTGCGCAGCAATCCGAGCTACCGCAAATTCAATCCGGCCTCGGCGCCGATCCTGATCTACACCCTGACGTCGGATACGTTGACGCCAGCCGAACTCTATGACGCCGCCTCGACCGTGCTTTCGCAAAAGCTGGCGCAGGTCGAGGGCGTTGGCGAAGTCTCCGTCTCCGGAGGATCGCTGCCCGCCGTGCGGGTCGAGCTGATTCCTGCAGCGCTCTACAAATACGGCATTGGGCTCGAGGACGTTCGCGCCGCGCTTGGCAGCGCCAATGCGCACAGCCCGAAGGGCGGCATCGATGTGGCGAGCCAACGCTACCAGATCTACGCCAACGATCAGGCGCGCAAGGCGCAGGACTACAAGTCTCTGATCGTCGCCTACCGCAACGGCGCGCCGGTTCGACTGACGGACGTCGGTGACGTCATCGATTCCGTGGAGAACGTCCGGACGCTCGGGCTTTCCAACGGCAAGCCGGCGGTCGTGATGATCGTGTACCGGCAGCCGGGCGCGAACATCATCCAGATGGTCGACCGCGTGAAGGCGCTGATGCCGCAGCTGAAGGCCTCGGTCTCGCCCGCCATGGACATCACGCTCGCGGTCGATCGCTCCAAGACCATCCGGGCGTCGCTGCGGGACGTCGAGATTACGCTGCTCATTGCAGTGGCGCTGGTGATCCTCGTTGTGTTCGCGTTCCTGCGCAACGCGCGCGCGACGCTGGTGCCGGTGGTCGCAGTCTCGGTGTCGCTGATTGCGACATTCGCGGTCATGTATCTGCTCGGCTACAGCCTAGATATCTTCTCGCTGATGGCGCTGACGGTCGCCACCGGCTTTGTGGTGGACGACGCGATCGTGGTCCTGGAGAACATCACCCGCCACATGGATGCCGGACGGTCGCGGCTGGAAGCCACGCTGCTCGGCGCACGCGAGGTCGGCTTCACCGTGCTGTCGATGAGCGTGTCCCTGATCGCGGTCTTTGTGCCCATCCTGCTGATGGGAGGCCTGGTCGGCCGGCTATTTCGCGAATTCGCCATGACGATCACGATCGCGATCGTGATATCGCTCGTGGTCTCGCTGACGACGACGCCGATGATGTGCGCCGTCCTGTTGCGGGCACACGATGGGGCGCATGGGCGGATCTATCGGGCAAGCGAGCGCATCTTCGAATTGATGCTGAATGCCTATCGCTGGACGCTCGCGATCGCGCTGCGCCATCCAGCCTCGGTGATGCTGATCCTGGCCGCGACGCTGGTCCTCAATTTCCATCTCTACCGCGTCGTTCCCAAGGGCTTTGTGCCCCAGCAGGACACCGGTCTGTTGATCGGGTCGATCCAGGCGGATCAACATACATCCTTTCAATTGATGCGTCGGAAGCTGACCCAGTTCATCGACATCGTCAGAAGCGATCCGGCGGTCGACACCGCAGTCGGATTCACCGGCGGCAGCGGTCCCGGCCCGGGCTCGTCGGTCAATACCGGCACGGTGTTCGCTTCGCTCAAGCCGCTTTCGGAACGCCGGATGCCCGCCGACAAGGTGATCGAGCGGCTGCGGGGCGAGCTTTCGGCGGTGGCCGGTGCCACGCTGTTCTTGCAGTCGATCGGAGATCTCGGCGCCGGAGGACGTTCGGGCAATGCGGCCTATCAATACACGCTGCAAGGCTCGACATTCGAGGAGCTGAACGAATGGACACCAAAGCTCGTCGCGGCGCTCCAGGCGCTGCCTGATCTCGCCGACGTCTCGACCGACCAGCAGAACAAGGCCCTGCAATCCAACCTGATCATCGACCGCGATGCCGCCTCGCGCCTTGGGATCACGGTCGGCCAGATCGACAACACGCTCTATGATGCATTCGGGCAGCGCCAGGTCTCGACCATCTACGTCGCGCGCAACCAGTATCACGTGATCATGGAGGTGGCGCCGCCATACTGGCAGAGCCCCGAGACATTGAAGGAGGTCTATGTCTCGACGTCAGGCGGATCGGCCAGCGGCTCGCAGACCAGCAACGCCGTGGCCGGAACGGTCGTTTCAGCAGCGCAGGCCACCTCGTTCAGTTCCGTCGCGGCAAACGCGGTGCGCAATCAAGCGACCAACTCGATCGGCGCCACCGGCAAGGGCGCGTCCTCGACCGGGACCGCCGTCTCGACCAAAGCGGAGACGATGATTCCGCTGTCCAGCGTCGCTCATTTCGCGCAAGGCGAGACGCCGCTTGTGGTCAATCATCAGGACCTTTTCGTCGCCTCGACCGTCTCCTTCAATCTCCCGCCCGGCGTTTCGCTGAGCACCGCGACCACCGCAATCGAGACGACGATGAGCCGGATCGGGATGCCCGGCGACATTCATGGCGGTTTTGCGGGCGCCGCCAAGATCTTCCAGCAATCGCTGGCGAGCGAGCCGTTTCTCATCCTGGCGGCGCTGGCGACCATCTACATCTCGCTCGGTATGCTCTACGAGAGCTACGTCCATCCGCTCACGATCCTGTCCACGCTGCCGTCCGCCGGCGTCGGCGCGGTCGCGGCCTTGATGCTGTCGCATACGGAGTTCGACATCATCGCCATGATCGGGGTGATCCTCTTGGTCGGCATCGTCAAGAAGAACGCGATCATGATGATCGACTTCGCGCTCGAGGCCGAACGCCAGCACGGCCTGTCTTCGCGTGAGGCCATCACCGAGGCCTGCATCATGCGCTTCCGGCCGATCATGATGACCACCATGGCCGCACTGTTCGGTGCGGTGCCGCTGATGATCGGCATGGGCGAGGGCAGCGAGTTCCGCCAGCCGCTGGGAATTGCGATCTTCGGCGGCCTGATTCTCAGCCAGATCCTGACGCTCTACACCACGCCGGTCGTGTATCTTTATCTCGATCGCGCCAGGCACTGGCGCCAGAGGCGCAGGCATCGCCGCGCACAACAATCGGCGTAACCGCCGTGGCGGCTGACGCCGAGGCGAAGAAGCGGCAAGCGTCAGGCGAGAGCGGTCAGAGCGTGCAGCTGCGCTTCTCGCGCATCTGGAGCTGCACAGCCATCGCGTCCGCGAATGTCGGGAAGGTCTTGCTCACGACCTTGTAATGCGAGGGCCACTCCCACGGCTTTTGCGTCAGGTCCTGATTCCAGATCTGGCAAATGCCGGTGTTCTCCCACCGAATCACATAATAGCCGGCAGCTTGTGCCGGTGCGCAAGACAGTGCGGCGATGCCGACGATGGCGGAAAGAATGCTGAAGCGACGCATTGCGAGTCTCCCTTGATATCGCGCCCCCGAGGCTTGCGCGGCGTCGTATGGCCGCGATGGTTCCATGGCTGCGACGCGTTCACATTCTAATACAATGTTCCGAAATGTGCGTGTCTCGGGCGCAACACTCGGTTCGTCTCTTCGTCTATCCGTAGTCATCACGGGTGGACGACACACGAATTACGAGCGAACTTGATCGTGGGGGTAGCGATCTGAAACGGAGCTGCGATGACCGACAGCATCGACATCACCAACGACACGGAAGTGTTCGACGCCATGCGCTTCGACGTCGTGTCTGGCGACATGATCTGGACCGGGCGCGTGGGAACACGCGAAGCCATCCGCCGGGCGAAGCTCGCAATCGACCCGAGTTCCTGGAACTTCTGCCCGCATCAATGGCTGGACGAGCGCGGCTTTGTCGACCGCGAATTGTCGCGCAGATATCCCTATATTTAGCTGGTGTCTTCGGTGCTTCCAGGTGCGCCCGCGACAACGCCGTAGCGTGCTCCAGGCTATCAGAACTTCCGCCGACCGCGTGGCGGACCCAGTGGCGGACTACCGTGCAGTAATCCACGAGCGCGACGAAAACATCATTGCGGCAATATGTCCGCGGCGAGGCCGGTTGCTGGAACGCGGCTGGCGGAATAGCCCTTGAGAAGCCCGTTTCGCCTGCAAGGGCGCGATGGGCTTTTTGACCATAACTTGCCCGCAGGACGTCATGTTCTGCGGGCATTTTTCACCTGAGCATCGCCCAACTCATCATCTGGACTCCCCAGCAAATGCCTGCTGAAGTGCCGAGAGCCGGGCGAGCGCGGCTTCCGCCAGCGGGCCTTTTTCGACTGCGGCGAGCGCCTGTTCGAACTGTTGCGGCGTCGCCATGCCGACCAGAATCGTGCTGACCGCAGGATGCGATATGGTAAAGCGGATGGCCGCTTCGGTCAGACTGTCGGCATAACCTTCCTTGACGAGCGGGATAAGGCGGCGCGCGCGGTCCACGTCGGCATCGTAGCTCATTGCCGAGCCGATCGGTTCCGGCGCCGGACCAGCGATCGGATGCCGCTCGGCCGAGCCGAAGAGCGCGCCGCCCGCCAAGACGCGGATGTCGACGACGCCGACACCGGCTGCCTTGGTGTGATCGAGCAAGCGCTCATAGTCCTGAGCCGGATAGTTCGACGGCAATTCCTTGGCGGCCGATGGATTGAGCATGTTGTAGACGACCTGCGCGCTGTCGAAGGCGCCCGAATCGATCGCCTGATGCAGCGCCGCCGTCTCGCCTATCGCCGTCATCCCAAGGAAGCGCAGCTTGCCCTGCTGACGCAGGCGATCAAAAGCCGGCACGACCTCCTCGAGGACCTGCCGAATAGCAAGCGTCGATTCGTCTTCTGCCGCAGCAATCGGATTATGCAGGTGAAGAATGTCGACGTGATCGAGCTGCAGTCGCGCCAGGCTACCCTCGAGCGAGGCCGTAACGGCGTCCGCAATTCGGTTGCGCTCGCCGGCCGCCAATCGGACCTTGGTACCAACCACCACATTTGCCGGCTTGAGCGTTCGCAGAATGCGGCCGAGATTCCGCTCGGATTCACCATTGCCGTATTGCACCGCCGTGTCGAAATAGTTGACGCCGGCTGCGAGGGCTCGCGCAACGGCGCGTTCCTGATCGGCCGGATTTCCCCGCACCATCAATCCACCGACTGCGCCGCAGCCGAAGCCCAGCACCGAGACTTGCATGCCTGTGCGTCCGAAGCTGCGCAACTGCATCGCTATTCCTCCATGGGGCGCACGGTGCTCACGGCGTGCCGCGTCCGCAAATCGGGTGTCGAATGCGTTTCAGGTTGTCGACTGTAGAACAAAGCCACGTGAGCCGGCAACAATAGGCACTTGGGTCCGTCAGAGGCACAGCATCGCAATGTGCTGCGCGCCGGGCTTGTCTCAACCTGCCGCGCGACGAGACTCCGCGTAAAGCCGCGCCAGGAGCGACTTCGGGGTGTCCGTTGGCATCAGCGTTGCGACGGTCACCACTGCATCTGAGCGCGCACGGCGGCCGTGCGAAGTGTGGCGCATGACGCTGGACAGGCGGCGGGCAATGGCGTGGGCGTCGCGCAGATCGGTGTTGGAGAACACGACAAGCACCGACCCGTCATGGTGAGCGGCACCGAAATCGGTGCGGCGCTTGAGACGGCTGATGATGCGGGCGCCGTCGCGCTGCGCACGCTGGTTTCCGGGCTCGAAGGCAAACCGTGCCACCGACAGGCCGCCGCCTTCGCTCAGGCTCTGTTCCACGGCCTTGGAAAAATCGCGGGCGAAAGCGGAACTGGTCAACAGGCCCGTTTGCGGATCGAGCAGGCCGCCGGCATCGAGTGCCTGCAGCGTGCGGTTCAGCTGCGCCTCGAACGCATGCTGGCGGATCAAGGGCAGCGCGGAGGCCGCGATGTCGGCAGGCTTGCCTGAGATTGCCTCGAGGTTGGACAAATCATAGACGCGCGCCGGCGATCCCGCCGTCAGCGCAATCGGCAGGTTGCGAAAGCGGGCATCCTCCGACAGCACCGTGAGGAAGGCGTCGACCACGCGCGGCGTAAAGCCTTCGCCGAGCACGATGCCGTCGATGTCGCGATTGTTGAGATGATTGGCCGCGGCCTCGATCGAGAGCGCCCCGACCACGCCCATGCGCTCGCCGAGTGCGACCGACAAAGCGGGGTAGTTGCCGCCGCGGCCAATCAGAAGCGCCGTGGCGTCGCGTGCAGGATCAGCCTCCGGCATGTTGTCCTGCGCCGGGTCGCCGCTGACGCGGCGCAACACCGTCGCGTGCAAGGCGCGCACACGCAGGGCGGTACGCAGCCGCGCAACCAGGCGCTCGGCATTGGCTTCGGAGCGCCACAACGGCAGCGCGTTCGCCGGCGGCGGGGCGGCCGGATCGAGCAGGAGCAAGGGGACGTACGGCTTTCGCCTGCTGATCTGGCCGGCGAGCGCGGTGAGGGCACCTTGCGGCAAACCGGCGGCCGCAACCAGCACGGCAGATGGCTGCATCGTGCTCACGGCATCGGCGGCCTCGACAAGACTGGCATCAATCAGCGGAAACAGCTGCGCATCGTCGAGCGCGCGGGCGAACATGGGTCGCCCCGCATTCGATACGATCAGGATCGGACCTTGGGACATTGACAGGTAAACTCGGAATACGCGCGCTGGTAGCGCGAGAGCCTAGTTTGCCAGCGTTAACGCTATGTCAACGAAACCGCGGGAGGCGCGGGCCTCAAAGCGAGGCGGCGCGATCGCGAAATGCTTCCACCATCAAGGGGTTGAGGCCGAGCTCGGTCAGCGCCTCGCGGGCGCGGGCGTTGTCCTGGGCGCGGCCGGCGAGGCGGTGCCCGCTCAGCCGGTCGGGCAGCGCGGTGAGGAGGGCGCCTTGCCCAAGCCGTTTGGACCACTCCTGCAGATCCTGGGCAAGGAAACGGTAGCCCCCGACCGTCATGATCCCCGAGGGCGGCGCGGTGATGTTGATCGCGCCTGTCTGCCGCTCGACTCGCGCGGCATATTCCGTGTCGACATAATCGCGCTGCGGCTGCGGGACCAGGGAGTCGCTGGGCGGCGGGGCCGGCGGCGCATAGGCGGCAACGGAGACCATCGGTCCGCGCAATCCAAGCGTTCCTTTAGGCGTCAGCAGGATCTCGCCCGCAATTGATAAACCCGCCGTCTCGCGGCGGGCGCCATGTGGCCCCGGCTTGACCGGCGTGGGCGCGCCATCCTTGCCGCGTCGCGCGCCAAACAGGCCGGCCTCACCGAACAGATAGACGTCGGTCATGGCGACGTGCTGCGTCATCCAGGAGGCGCTGGAGGCCACCTGCTCCGGGGCGCGCCACAGGCCGATGACGTTGCGCAGATCCGGAAGCCGCGCGGACAGATCCAGCTCATCCATGCGCAGCGCGAGTTGCGCCGGCGCAATCAGCGTGTTGCAGCGCTGGCTTGCGATCTCGCGCTCCAGGAGCTCCTCGTCGAAGGGATGGTGCAGCACCAAGGTCCCCGCCGACAACAGCCAGGTCACCATCGATGCGGCAAGGCCCGCAAACGAGCCCGGCGCGAAGGCCGACATGATGGTTGCGCCCTGGGGTATGTCGGCTTCCAGCGAGATCGCGAGCCCGCCGGCAATCAGGCTCAGATGCGGGCGCGGCACGGCGCGGAAGCCGTCGGCGGTCACGTCAAAGGAAATCACGGCCGCCTTGCGGCCGTCCTGGATGACATGGCGCGTCGGATGGGCATCTCGCGCCATCGCCTGGTCGAGCGAGGCCATGCCTTCGGGCAGGTCGCTGCCGAAGCCTGCGACATGGCGGATCGAGAACACCTCGGCGGCGGCGTTCATGGCGAGGTCGGCGTGCAGCACGCCGTCGATCTTGTTCGAAGTCACGATGGCGCGTGCGCTGGTGCGGTTGAGCGCAGAGACCAGCTCCGCCTGGCGCCAGAGCTGCGGCAGCACCGCAACCACGAGGCCGGCACGATGCGCGGCCAGCACCGTCAGCATGAACTCAACCGTATTCGGCAATTGCAGCGCAATCACCGAATGGCTCGGCAACCCGGACTCGGCAAAATGCGCCGCAAGCGCGGAGATCGCGCGATCGGCCTGGGCATAGGTCAGCTGCCGCGGCACCTGACCCGTGATGCGCTGCTTGTTGGGCGGATCGACCAGCGCAAGCGCATCGGGCCTGCGCGCCAGGATGCGCTGGAACAGGACGTCGAGGGTGGGTGAGGCGCTGATCTGGTTCACGTGATGTGCTTCACTTGAAGAGCCTGGATGACTGCATCGCTTGGACGACCTCGCCGGGCCGATCACTTCGCGGCTGCGTTCGGGGCTTGATTCGCTCCCTGATTATAGCCTCGTGCGCCCGAATCTTGTGCGTGCCACCATGTTTCCGGGAGGACGCCGGTCAGGGCCGTGACCGATGGCCGTTGTATCCGATTCCAGCGTGCAATCCATTGTTCGCCGGCGTTGAGCACCGGAATCGCGTAAAAGCCCGACATCAGCGCCCGGTCCAGCGCCCGCACCGCCGAGACAAAGGCGTCGTGTCCGCGCGCGGCCAGCAGCGCCTGGATCATGGCATCGATCGCCGGATCCTTGGCCCCCATATAATTGCGGGTGCCCTTGATGTCGGCCGCCTCGCTGCCCCAGTAGAACGACTGCTCGTTGCCCGGCGACAGCGACTGGTCCCAGCGGTTCTGGATCATGTCGAAATCATAGTCGAGCCGGCGCTGGTCGAACTGCACGGGATCGACGACGCGCACATGTGCATCGATCCCGGCGCGCTTCACATTGCCTGCATAGGCGAGCGCAATGCGCTCCTGGTCGCGGGTCGACACCAGGATCTCGAAACTGAGCGGCGCCTTGGTCGTGCGCTGCCGCAGCACGGTGCCGTCGAGCTCGTAGCCGGCCTCGGCAAACAGTTTCAACGCGGCCCGCAGACTGTCGCGGTCGCGTCCGGAGCCGTCGGTCACGGGCAGGCGATAGCTGCCGTCGAGAATGTCGGGCGCGATGTGGGATGCAAAGGGCTTCAACAGCTCCTGCTCGCGCGCCTCCGCAGGGCGCGCATAGGCCGACAGCTCGGAGCCCGCAAAGAAGCCGCCGCTACGGGTGTAGAGCCCGAAGAAATAATTGCGGTTGATCCATTCAAAATCGAACAGGAGCGTCAGCGCCTGTCGCACCCGCAGATCGGTGAACACTGGACGGCGGGTGTTGAACACCAGGAATTCCGACGGATAGGGCATTCCGGTCTTGATGGTGTCGCGGATCACCTCGCCGTTCTTGGCGGCGGAAAAATCGTAGCCCTCGTGCCAGCGAAGCGCCTCAGGCTCGTCGCGAAAATCGTACAGGCCACGCTTGAAGGCCTCGAACTGGCCATTGGCTTCGCGATAGAAGTCGAATTTGATCTCGTCAAAATTCCACAGGCCGCGATTGACCGGCAGGTCACGGGCCCAATAGTCAGGATTGCGCACAAACGTGACGCTCACGCCAGGATCCACGGCCGCGACGCGATAAGGGCCGGAGCCGATCAATGGCTTGAACGATGTCTGCTCGAAGCTTGCGGCGTCGGTGGCGTGGCGCGGCAGGACCGGCATCAGACCGAGGATCAGCGGCAGCTCGCGATCATTGGCGCCGGTCAGATCGAAGCGCACGGTCAGCGGGTCGGGCGCCTCGGCCTTTGTCACCTTGCTGTAATATTGCCGGTGGTTCGGACGGCCGTGGTCGCGGAGCAGCGCCCACGAAAACAGGACGTCGTCGGCGGTTACTGCCGTCCCGTCGGAGAAGCGCGCACGTGGATCGAGATGGAAGGTCACGTAATCGCGCGCGTCATCGGTTTCCACCGTCTTCGCAAGCAAGCCATAGAGCGTGAATGGCTCGTCAGCGCTGCGCGCCATCAGACTTTCGACAGTGTAGCCTTCCTCGAAATTGTAGGCCCTGATCTGCTGAACCGCCGGGATGCCCTTGACGATCATGGGATTGAGGCTGTCGAAGGTGCCGAGCAGGCCCCAGGTCAGCCGCCCACCCTTGGGCGCGTCGGGATTGGCATAGGGCATATGGGTAAAGTCGGCCGGCAGGGCCGGGGCGCCGTGCATGGCAATGGCGTAGCTCTCCGCGGCCCGGCATGGTGCAGCGTAGAGCCCAAGCTGAAGGCAGATGCCGAGCACAAAAGCGCTCGCGCGCTTAGGTCCAAAGGCTAACACGGGAACAGGGCTCTTGATTCGCAACGATCTGGTCTTCCCTCTACCATGAGGCGCGCGCCTTCGGTCGGAATACAGCCGTCAAAGGTGGCTGTCGGCATTGATCTTTTCGTTCGCCCCTGTATGAAGGCGTCCGGTTGAGAATGGCTGCTGAACCTGTCACGTATCCGCCTCAATTCACTAGGAGACACGCCGCGCGAGACGGCGAGGTGCTAGCGCCTCCGGCGGTTTCAGCGCTCCCGTTCAGAAAGGGTTTTCCGCAATGAATTTCCGCATTTTGGCCGCGTCGGTCGGACCGCGTGGGCGACTTATCGCCTTGTTGGCGGCAACCGCGCTCGCTGTTCCCTTCGCTTCCAGTGCCCAGGCCCAGACGGCGCCCGCGCCCAAGGCCGCTCCGCGGGCCGCGCCCAAGGCTGCTCCCCGCGCTCCGGCGCCCGCCGCCCAAGCCCCCGCCGGCCAGCCGGCACCCCAGGAGGCGCAGGGTCAGCCGGGCCAGCAGCCGCCCGCTGATCAGCAGATCCAGCTGATCTATGCCCCCTGGACCAAGTTCTGCCTGAAGGGCCAGGACGCCAACGCCAAGCAGGTCTGTTTCACGGGCAAGGACGGGCGCATCGAGTCCGGCCAGCCCGTCATCGCGGCCGTCATCATCGAGCCGGAAGGCGAGCCCAAGAAGATTCTCCGCGTGACGCTGCCGCTTGGCATGCAGCTTGTGCACGGCACCCGTATCATCGTCGACAACAACCAGCCGCTGCAGAGCCCGTATGTGATCTGCTTCGCCAATGGCTGCATGTCCGACTACGAGGCGACGCCGCAGCTCATCGACAGCCTGAAGAAGGGACAGAACCTCGTGGTCCAGGCGATCAACGCCAATGGTGCGCCGCTGACGCTGCCGCTGCCGCTGGGCGGCGAATTCGCCAAGGCCTATGACGGTCCGCCGACCGATCCGAAGGTGTTCGAGGAAACCCAGAAGAAGCTGCAGGAAGAGCTGCAGAAGCGCGCCGAGGAGCAGCGCAAGAAGCTCGAGGACGCGCAGAAGGCCGGTGGCGGGACGCCGGCGGCGGCTGCGGCACCGAAGTAACGGCCGCACAGCACACGCAAAGGGCGCTCGATGGTGAGCGCCCTTTTTCTTTGGTTCGTTGCGACTGCCGTCTTCAACTGCCGTTAAGGGCCCGCTCAGTTCAACATCGGGTTGCGGGGACGATAGCCGCCCGCTTTGTCCTTGATGAAGATTTCCGAGACCTGCGAATGGCGGATCGGCTCGTCTGAATTATCCGGCAACAGGTTCTGCTCGGAGACATAGGCCACGTATTCGGAGTCCGAATTCTCGGCCAAGAGGTGATAGAACGGCTGATCCTTGTGCGGCCGCACCGCCTCCGGAATAGACAGCCACCATTCCTCGGTGTTGTTGAACTCGGGGTCGATGTCGAAAATAACCCCCCGGAAAGAGAATATCCGGTGGCGCACGATCTGGCCGATCTGGAACTTGGCGGTTCGCGCTTTGATCATGTCTTGTCGATAGACCATGACGGGCGGCGATGCTAGGGGCCAGCGTGGCGAATTAACCTTGTGAAGGCCCCACTGACCTCGCCCCGAGTCCGAAAAAACTGCCGAAATGACCGATATTCTCAACCTGGCCGTCCCCTATTTCGGCCTGATTTTCATTGGCTTCGCCTGCGGCAAGCCCAAGGGCCTACCTGAGAGCGGGCTCGCCTGGATGAACTTTTTCCTTCTCTATGTATCCTTACCGGCACTGCTGTTCGTCATTACCTCCAAGACCCCGTTCAGCGAGCTCAACAACCCTCCGTTTCTGATCGCAACCACCCTGGGAACGGTGACGGCATTCGCGCTGGCGCTCCTGGTCGGGTGCTTCCTCGGCAAGCTCACTCTGCGCCAGGCGACGCTCGCGGGTCTGTCCGGCGCGTATGGCAATATCGGCTATATGGGCCCGGGATTGGCGCTTGCTGTGCTCGGCACCAGGGCGGCCGCGCCGACGGCGCTGATCTTTTGCTGCGACAGCATCTTTCTGTTCACCATCGTGCCCCTCCTGATCGAGCTGTCCGATCGCGACCACCCCTCGGTGCTGCACGCGCTGACTGTCGTGGTTCGGCAGATTATGCTCAACCCGCTGATCATGTCGGCCTGCGCCGGCGCGCTTGCGGCGGCCTTCCACCTTCATCTGCCGGTTGCGATCGACAATACGCTGCTGTTCCTGCAGAACGCGGCTGCGCCGACCGCGCTGTTCGTGCTCGGCGTCACCGTCGCGCTGCGACCGTTCAAGCAGGTGCCGTGGGAAGTGCCTGGCGTGATCGCGATCAAGCTGTTGATCCATCCGCTGGCCGCGTTCGCGCTGATGCTGCTGTTCGGGCCGTTCGCGCAGCCCTGGGCCGCCTGCGCCGTGCTGATGGCCTCGCTGCCGCCGGCGCTGAATGTGTTCGTGATCGCGCGTCAGAACGAGGCCTGGGTCGAACAGGCCTCCGTCGCCGTGCTGATTGGAACGTTCGCCTCGGTCGTCACGCTCACCAGCGTGATGTGGTTCATCCAGAGTGGCCGGCTGACGTTTCCCTAAGCGCGATCGGCTTCGACCGCGCGCGCCAGGAGGGCGCAAGTCCCTCGCGCATTGCAAGCCGCCGCAGCGGTCCGATGGACCCGATCAGATGCAGGCCCGCCGCGCGCAGCGACTGCATCGGCAGGAAATCGCTGAGCAGCGAACGGTTGGCGGCATCGATTGCGAAGGTGCGGCTCAAGACATCGGCACGGCGGGCGAAATCATAGCGCTGCAGCACCCGCGACCCGCCGGGATCCGCGCCGCTCGCGAGCGCTTCGCGGACGAATCCGGCAATATCGTCGCCATCGCGCAAACCGAGATTGAGCCCTTGGGCGCCGATCGGAGGCACGACATGGGCGGCTTCGCCCACCAGCGCCACGCGCTTTGCCGCAAAGCGCTGCGGCCGCTCGATCGCGAGCGGAAACACGTAGCGTCCTGGCTCGACGTGGACGCGGCCGAAGATGAAATGCGACTGCTTCTCGGCGGCTTCCGACAGCTCCTCGTCAGACAGCGCGCGCAGCCGCTCAGCCTCTTTTGGGTGGGCCACCCACACCACGCTGCAGCGATTGCCCGGCAGCGGCACGAACACGCACGGGCCATTGGGGGTGTGGAATTCCGTCGAGACGCCGCGGTGCGGCCGGGCGTGGCTGATGTTGAAGGTCAGGGCTGCCTGGTCCAGCTCGCGGCGCGTGACGGCGATGCCGGCCGCCTCCCGGCACAGCGAATGCCGGCCATCGGCGCCGACGACCAGGCGGGCAGAGAGAGAGGCGCCGTTTGCCGTGGTGATCGTGACCTCGTCAGCGCCGGGAACGACGGTTTCGGCTTCATCGTCCAGCCGCGTCAGGTTCTCGACTTCTGCCGCCCGCGCTTCGAGCGCAGCGACCAGGATGCGGTTTTCGACGTTGTAGCCGAATGCCTCAAGGCCGATCTCATCGGCGGAAAAGCGCACCTCGGGCGCGCGGATCAGCCGGCCGGTATCGTCGACCAGCCGCATGGCGGCGAGTGGTGCCGCCTGGTCGCGACAGGCCGCCCAGACCGCGAGCTCTTCCAGGTAATCGATGGAGCCACCAAGCAGCGCGGTGGTGCGGTTGTCAGCGTACGGCGCCCGCCGGGCAATCAGCACGGTGCGAGAGCCAGCCTGCGCCAGCGCGATGGCCGCAGACAGCCCGGCCGGGCCGCCGCCGACCACCGCAGCGTCATAGGTTGATGAAGCGTTACTCATGACAGGACAATTGAACCTCGTGCGCGACATTTTCAAGATCGCAAAAGGCGGGCGGCGAGGTCTTGTTCCAGCTCAAATCGGCCAGCAACGCGGCGGATGGCCGCAACGCCGGGTGTGCAAATGACAGCGATTCCTGATAGCACTGCCGCGTCCATGACACACCAGATCAGCGAACCAGAGCCACCGCAAGCCGCCCCGCGCGCGCGCGCCGCAGCATTCTCGGTGCATGTGTTCACCGCGCTCGGCGCGGGCGTTGCCTTGCTCGCGCTGCTCGAGGCGGTGCGTGAGCACTGGGCGGCCATGTTCGCCTGGCTTGGGGTCGCGCTGGTGATCGATGGCGCGGACGGCCCGATGGCGCGGCGGCTGGATGTCGGGCGGCTGCAGCCGAACTGGTCGGGCGACGTACTCGATCTCGTGGTGGATTTCGTGACCTACGTCTTTGTGCCGGCCTATGCCATTACGGCAAGCGGGCTGCTCCTGCCGCTGGCTGCCCCCGTGCTCGGCGCCGCCATCGCGGTGACGGGCGCGCTCTATTTCGCCGATCGCCGCATGAAGGGCGCCGACAACCATTTCCGCGGATTCCCGGGCTTGTGGAATCTCGCCGCGTTCTATCTGTTCATGCTGCACTGGCCGCCGGTCCTGTCCAGCATCGGCGTGTTCATCCTGATCGTGGCGACCTTCCTGCCGTTCCACGTGCTGCACCCGGTGCGCACGGTGCGGCTGCGCCGGCTGACGCTGAGCCTGATCGTGTTGTGGAGCCTGCTCGGCCTCTACACGCTGCTTTGCGATTTCGAGGTCGGTACGCCCGTGAAGATCGCGATGTGCGCCATCGCTGTCTACGTGGTGGCAAGCGACGGCGCGATCCGGCTCCTCAGATCGTTCAAGGCATGACCGACCTTCTCTTCAGTCCCGAGGCATGGGCCGCGCTGCTCACCTTGACCGCGCTCGAAATCGTGCTCGGTATCGACAACGTCATCTTCATCTCGGTGATCGTATCGCGGATCTCCGAGCCCAGGGCGACGCATGCGCGCCGGATCGGGCTTGCGCTCGCGCTGATATTTCGCATTGTGCTGCTGACGCTTCTGGTCTGGCTGATCGGCCTGACCCAGGCGGTGCTGACCGTGGGCGGCGAGGCCTTCTCCTGGCGCGACATCATCCTGATCGGCGGCGGGTTGTTCCTGATTGGCAAGGCGACGCACGAGATTCATGGCGAGGTGGAGGGCGACGCCGCCGCGGCTGGCGGCAAGGATCACGGGTCCAGCGCCTTCCTCTGGGCGGTTGCTCAGATCACCGTCATCGACATGGTGTTCTCGCTCGACTCCATCATCACCGCGATCGGCATGGCGCAGGAGCTGGCCATCATGATCGCGGCGGTCGTGATCGCCTGCTTCATCATGTACGCGTCCTCGGGCCCGGTGGCGCGCTTCGTGGCGGCACACCCGACTACCAAGATGCTGGCGCTGGCATTCCTGGTGCTGATCGGGGTGGCGCTGGTTGCCGATGGCTTCAAATTCCACATCCCGCGCGGCTACATCTACTTCGCCATTGCGTTCTCGGCGGCGGTCGAGTTCTTCAACGTGCTGGCTCGACGCAACCGCAAGGTCCAGGGATAACCGAAGGAGACCCGCCCAGGGTACGCGCATTTCGCCGCCCCCGAGTTGACAAGGCAGGCGCGATGGCTTTCGCTCCGTAAGCCTGCAAATCAACCGGGAGTCGGCGATGACCAAGGCGGTGCGCGTGCACAAGGTCGGAGGGCCGGAGGCGCTGGTCTATGAGGCCGTCGAGCTGCCGCCGCCGACCCAGGGCGAGGTGCGCGTCCGCCAGCACGCGGTTGGGCTCAACTTCATCGACGTGTATTATCGAACCGGGCTGTACAAGGCGCCGGGCCTGCCGTTCATCGCCGGCAACGAGGCATCAGGCGAGGTGGTCGCGGTCGGGGCAGGGGTGACGCATTTCCATCCCGGCGACCGCGTCGCCTACTACACCAATCTCGGCGCCTACACGAGCGAGCGCAACATCGCCTGGGACAGGCTGGTCAAGCTGCCCGACCACATCACCTATGAGCAGGGCGCCGTGTTGATGCTCAAGGGGCTGACGGTGTGGTATCTCCTGCACAAGACCTTCAAGGTCGAGCCGCATCACCGGGTGCTGATCCATGCCGCGGCCGGCGGCATCGGGCTGCTCGCCTGCCAGTGGGCGCGCGCCATGGGCGCCCATGTGATCGGCACCGTCGGCTCCGAGCCGAAGGCCGAGCTTGCGCTCGCCAATGGCTGCGATCACGTGATCCTCTACGATAGGGAGGACTTCGTTGCGCGGGTGAAGCAGATCAGCCGCAACGAGCTCTGCGACGTGGTCTATGACGGCGTCGGCAAGGCGACCTTCCCGGGCTCGCTGTCCTGTCTGAAGCCGCGCGGGCTGTTCGTCAGCTTCGGCAACGCCTCAGGCCCGGTGCCGCCGTTTGCGATTGCCGATCTGAACAGCCATGGCTCGTTGTTTGCGACCCGCCCGAAGCTCAACGACTATATCGGCACCCGCAAGGAATTGCTGGAGGGCGCCGATACGCTGTTTGCCGCCGTCATCAATGGCACGCTGCGCGTGCCGATCAATCATGCCTATGCCCTGAAGGATGCGGCCAAGGCCCATCTCGACCTGGAGAGCCGGGCAACGACGGGCGCGTCGATTTTGAAGCCGTAGGGCCCGTAGACGAAACATGCTCGGTCGTCATGCCCGGGCTGGTCCAGGCTTGTCCCGGGCATCCACGTCCATCCACGCAGGCGGGCCTTCTTGGATACGTATCGAACGTTATGCGTGGTACCCACTAGGCAAGCCAGGGAAATTTTCGAAGAGATTCACAACAAGAGGACAATCCTAGAACTCACCTAGGGACATGATTGTAGTCGTTGTAAATCTAGACAGCCGTCAGACCGCCGCCGACCGGAAGATCGATGCCAGCGATGTAGCTGCTTTGGTCTGAAGCGAGGAACAGTGCTGCGGAAGCGATCTCTTCGGGACGCGCCAGGCGCGCCAGAGGCGTCATCGCTGAGATCTGCTTTCTGGCTTCGGCGGCGCCTTCCTTGGACGGGAACTGCTCGTCAAACATCGGCGTGTCGACCGGGCCCGGGCTCAGCACGTTGGTCCTATCTTCCGATCCTTTCAGCCGCGATTGGGCTCTCTTTCAGGACAAAGCGTTCAACTTGCTGCGGAAGGCGACGAATTTTCTATGTCAATCCGACGGAATGCTTTGCTATCGGCGCCTCCAATGGCGACGCGGGTCGGACAGGAGTGAGATCGACGCCAGAGACCTTGACGACGGCCTGCCACGCGGCTTCCTGGCTGGCGCGATCGTGGAGGTGCGGCTGGCGCTGCACCTCAATTGGGCCGGAGAATTTCCCTTGAGCCGAGGCGAAGAATTGTCCTGAGACGTCGGTTCCGAACTCCGACGCCTGGAGGTAGCGACGGGCCGCGGTCTCCGGCGTCTGATTCATGCCGGGAATGAGGTTTACGATTGGAATCATCATATACTTGATCAACGGGCCAGCGTTTCGCGCCACTTTGGTGGCGTTCGACGCACCGGGCGAAACAGCGTACACGGCCATGCCGGAGGGTAGTCGGCGAGCCAGCGCCGCGACCCACCAGGCGACAATGAGCTTCGCGTCGGCATACGCATTGTTGGGCACATACTTCACATGCGGCCCGTGGCGGATCAGGGCTTCAACAGCGGCGGTTTGGTCGTCCCGGAAGTATTTGGCCGCGAAGGCTGGCACGTCGGTGTACTTGAACATGGGCACGCCCCCTCGGGCAGGCTCCGCGCTGGCGATAACGATCCGCGCGTTGGGGCTCAGCAGGTTGGCGCTGAGCAAGCCGACAGTCAGTTGATGATGGCCGATCAGCGGGGCTTGAGAAGTCTCGATGCCCGCCGCAGTGATCACGCGGGCCTTGCCGGGAACCATCCCTGCATTGAGCAGCAGGAAGTCGATCGGTCGACCTTGCTTGACCAGTGCGGCGACGGCAGATTGAACGCTTCTCGGCGTGTTTAGATCAAGCTCTAGCGGCGTGAAGACCTGTTTCCTGGTCTCAGCCGCGAGTTGAGCGGCCGTTTGTTGAACTGTGGACAGTTTGCGCCCGGTGGCGATGATTTCACGCCAGCCCTCTTCGGCAAGAGTGCGGGCCGCTGCATAACCGAGTCCAGAGGTGGTGCCGGTGACGAGCGCGATCGAATGTTCCATGGGCATCTCCGTAGTTAAGTTGCAGCGTGAGGCTCCGCTATAGCCGAGCCAGCTTGCTAATTTAGAACTGTTCGGTTAGATATTGCCTATTGGCGAAGAGCATTGTCAAGGAGTTTTGAACTAAATGTTTCAAAATACAGCTAGGCCGCGGGGACGACCGCGCAGCTTCGACGAGACGGGGGCACTGGAAAAGGCGACCCAGGTGTTCTGGTCGAAGGGTTACGACGGAGCGACGATTGACGATCTCGTCGCAGGCATGGGTGTGGGACGGCCGAGCCTTTATGCAGTCTTTGGGGACAAGCGGGCGATATTCCTGCGCGTCCTTAAGATGTATGCGGAGAAGAAAGGCGCTCTCGCAGCAAAGGCGCTGCTTTCACCGCAGAAGCTTCGTGACTCGCTCGCGGGCTTTATGAGGTACGCCGTCGAAAGTGCGACCGAAAAAGGATCGGCGCCGGGGTGCCTTCTCCTGTGCGTCGCGCCGCTTGTGGACGATGCTGAGGTCCGGAAATTCCTGCAAAACGCCGCCGCTGGCGGGGTGGCGCTGGTGGAAGGTCGTTTCCGCGACGGGATCACTGCCGGAGAAATCCCGTCCGACTTTCCTGTATCCGTTCGCGCGATCCAGGTCACCGATTTTGCTCGTGGCCTTACGATGCGGGCGCAAATAGGCACGCCACGCAAGACGCTTCTCAAGGATGCCGAGGAAGCCGCCGATCTGGTGCTCTTGCCACGCGGTGTACCCCTGGCCCCAGGACGCTGATGCTAGATGGCGTGAAACTCCACGCGCGCCACCAGAGCCACGCGCGAATTTGCGCGGGACATAGCCGCCAATGTATTGGGCTTCTTCCCAGGTACTAAGGAGTGGACGCCTGAAGACAGGATGCAACGCGTGTCACTAAACGAGGATGAGACCCGCCGATGCCTGCCGTTCTTACGCGCGCGGGAAGTTTCGTCTTCCAGTCATCACTTTCGACGCCGCAGGTTGCCACGATGCGCCAGCCCTGACTCCGGGTCGCTTGCGACAGCAGATCGGTGACTGTGGCCCATTCGCCTTGATCGTCGATCTGGTCGATGTTGTCGATGAACAGTATTGCTCCGCTGCCCGCGCCAAGCTCATTGAACAACTCCGCCTGGGAGCCGGCCCAACCGATCGTATGAGCCATCGCGAGCCAACCGCCGGAAATAATCCTGCCGCGGCGCAGAGCCAGGACGCAGCCTTCCGTTTGCAGACGCACCGCAAGATGCTTCATGACCGCGGATTTACCGACACCGGGCCGGCCCTGTATCAGCATCACGGGATGCTGGTGGAGGACGTCGTACGCTTCATCGATCAGAGTGTTCCGCGCGAGGCGCACACCACCAACGGATTCGTCGATTTCATCGAGGGCCTGCTCGGCGGCTTCCGCGAGGCGCTCATAGACAGGACGCAGATAGGCATGCGGTGTGAGCCGAACGCCATGCTGCTGTTGCAAGAGCGTGACGATTGCGGCCCGATTCGTTGCACCGGCCGAACGTGCGCAGGCGCCGACGTGATCAATGAGGACCGGCCAAAGATCGTTGGCGCGGTCGGCTTGGTCGGGGCTGAGTATCCAGCGGAAATTCTCGCGCGCGCGATGTTCGTAATCCGAGCCTGCTGATTCAAAATCAAAAACCAGAATCTGAAATCGACGAAGCAGCCTCCAAGCTGTCTCGTCGTCTGTCGGCGCACCGGCCAGCCCGAGGTCGGTGCGAAAGACATCGACAAAACTGCGCATGTCGTTCGACGCAAAGGACGGCCGGTTGATATGCGCGGCAAAGGTCGCGCCGTCTGGTAGCTGGCGGGCCCAGTGCAAGACCTCCTGGCAGGCTTGCTCGATACGCGTTGTCGTTCGCGCGATCGCAGCTGCGAGTTCGTACCGGCTTGTCGCGAAGTCGGGCTTCTGCGCCGCTTGCCAGATTTGTCCGACGACGTCTCGAAATTCGGTGTCGGAGGCGGTGAAGGTGAGGGTGCGCTTGACCTGGATCTCCAGGGTCGCTGGGGAACCGTCCGGATTGACAGCTTTGATGACCACATCGTCGAGAGGATGGTCCGCGCCCCTTTGCTGAAAGGCGACGCCTCTCACGGTGGCCCCAGGCAGGCCGCGCGGCTCGCCTCCTGACAGCAGGGCAGAACGTAGAACGCGCCAACCTTGGCCTCGAACTGAGGCCCAGCCCCGCCCGTCGCCGCCGGGGCCGCGATTTGAGCTGGTTGATGGGTTTCTTTAGCTTTTTTGGCCATGAAGCATCTTGTTTCGGACCGTCAACGGGTCGTTCGATAGCGCCTCGTGCTGTTTCGTCTTTTCTTGCGATAATCCCGCCGAACCTACGATCAAAAATAAGATCCATAGTCAGATCGAATGTAGAGCACTAGTTTGCTGCGAGGTAAGGATGTACGACAAAGCGATGTGCAACAAGGCTAGGCGCTTCTGGTGCGCGAGCGTAGAGTCGTGCCCCTGATTTGCCCGACGTGTCAATGTCACTCGAAACCGCTTTGGCCGCGCCGACCGGCTACTTTGCATGGGGTTGTTTTCGATATTTTGGTTGGGGATGGCTTGCCAAGCCGTAGCTCGCGCGCCAAACAGCCCGCCTTCGCCCTTTGGGCTCCGGCGCGGCAGCCTTCACTCGCTTCGCGAGCGAAGGCAGGCGGCCCGACGTGGATGGCCGGGAACAACATGCCCGGCCATGACGGAGGAAAGAGCCTGCGCTACGCCACACGTCTCGCGGCACCTACACTGGTCAGCATCGCATCGAGCTGGTCGATCATTTGCGAGATCTCCTCGCGCGTGACGTTGAGCGCAGGCATGAAGCGCAACGCGTCCGGCTGCGGTGAGTTGAGCAACAGGCCCTTGTCGAGCGCCTGCGCAACCAGCGCCGGCCCGATCGGCAGCTTCAGGTCCAGCGCCAGCAGGAGCCCGCGGCCGCGCACCTCGCCGAGACCGTGCCGCGCCGACAGCCGCTGCAGCTCGCTCGCAAGGAAGTGGCCGCTGTCGACCACCGATTTCAGGAACTCCGGCCTGTTCACCTCCTCAAGCACCGCCAGGCCCGCCGCGCACATCAGCGAATTGCTGTTGAACGTGCCGCCCTGGTCGCCATGCTCGAAGCAGGCCGCTTCTTCAGTCGCAAGCAGCGCCGCCAGCGGCGCGCCGCCGCCGATCCCCTTGCCCAGCGTCATGATGTCGGGCGCAATGCCCGTATGCTTGTAGTGGAAGAGCTTTCCGGTGCGGCCCATGCCGGTCTGGATCTCGTCAAGGATCAGGAGCAGGCCGTGTGCCTGTGTCAGCGCGCGCAGCTCCTGCAGGAATTGATCCGCCGCCGGCCAAACGCCGGCCTCGCCCTGGATCGGCTCCAGCATCACGGCGACCGTGTTCTTGCTGATGAGCTCGCGCACCGAGGCGATGTCGTTCAGCCGCGCCTTGGCAAAGCCCTTGACCTTGGGCTCGAACAGCGGCTCGAACGCCTTCTTGCCCGAGGCCGACATGGTCGCGAGCGTCCGGCCGTGAAAGCCGCCCTCGAAGGTGATGATCTCGAAGGCGCCGTTCTTGTAGAGCGCACCGTACTTGCGCGCGAGCTTGATCGCGCCTTCATTGGCTTCCGCGCCGGAATTGGCGAAGAACACCTGGTCGAACGCGCTGTTGTCGACCAGCGCCTTGGCGAGCTTGAGGCTGGCGGCATTGAAATAAGCGGGGCTTGCCGTGATCAAAGTCTTCGCTTGCGCTGCGATCGCCTCCGCCACAGCCGGTGGCGAATGGCCGAGGCAGTTCACCGCCCAGCCCTGGATGAAATCCAGATAGCGCTTGCCGGAGTCGTCCCACAGAAACGAGCCTTCGCCGCGCACGAACACCGTCTTCGGGCGCGCGGTGATGTCCATCAGCGCATCGAAGGAATAAGCGGCGTTGCTCATGGCAGAGGTCTCCTTGCAGGTTTTAGTTGAGGGGGCGGGCCGAAACGCAAAGAAGGCCGCAACTTTTTGGTTGCGGCCTTCTCGAAGCTTGAAGCTGATTTAAGAGCGATCAGCGCTGGCGTCGGACATGGCGCAACCCATCATCGTCACGGCGGTGACGACGGCTGGCGTTGCGGCGCTGGGTCCGAGTGAAAATCATGGGCGACGGCCATACAGCCGAACGCCCGGGTGTGTCAAGACGCGCGGAAGCCGGGGCGCTCCTGGTCCGACGCGGACAGCTCGTACCAGATGGTCACGACGATGAAGGGCGAAGCGGCGTCGCCCTTGGCGACGGTCGTCACCGCGGTCTCCGACTTGATGATGGTCGCGGACTCGAGCTTGGCGAGCCAGGCGTTGACCTGCTCCTCGACCACGCTCGCGCTGACGTCCATGAATAGCTTGATCTTCAGAGGCCTCGGCATTCTCGCAACTCCTCTTTCGACTGATCAGAATCCTGCGACGCTGCCGTGTAGATCGTATTCGTCGGAGCGTTCGATCTTTGCGGTGACGATCTCGCCGACACGCAACGGGCGGCGGCTCGCCACATAGACCGAGCCATCGATCTCGGGCGCATCGGCCTTCGAGCGCCCCTTTGCGACTGATGGCCCGACCTCGTCAATGATCACCTGCTGGCGCGTACCGACCTTGCGTTTGAGCTTGCGCGCGGAGATTTTCTGCTGGCGCGCCATCAGCGCGTTCCAGCGCTCCTGCTTGACCTCGTCGGGCACGGGACTGGGCAATGCGTTCGAGGTCGCGCCCGCGACCGGCTCGTATTTGAAGCAGCCGACGCGGTCGAGTTCGGCCTCGTCCAGCCAGTCCAGGAGATAGGCGAAGTCGGCCTCAGTCTCGCCGGGAAAGCCGACGATGAAGGTCGAGCGCAGCGCGAGCTCCGGACATTGCGCGCGCCAGGCGTGGATGCGCGCCAGCGTCTTGTCCTGGGCCGCGGGACGCCGCATCGCCTTCAGCACTTGCGGGCTGGCGTGCTGGAAGGGGATGTCGAGATAGGGCAGCACCTTGCCCTCGGCCATCAGCGGGATGACCTCGTCGACATGCGGGTAGGGATAGACATATTGCAGCCGGACCCAGGCGCCGAGCTCGCCGAGTTCCGTAGCGAGGTCGACGAATTTGGCGCGGACCTCGCGGTCCTTCCAGGGGCTCGCCTCATAGCGAAGGTCGACCCCATAGGCCGAAGTGTCCTGCGAAATGACCAGGAGCTCCTTGATCCCGGCCGCAACCAGCCGCTCGGCCTCGCGCAGCACGTCGTTGGCAGGGCGCGAGACGAGGTCGCCGCGCAGCTTCGGAATGATGCAGAAGGTGCAACGGTTGTTGCAGCCTTCGGAAATCTTCAAGTAAGCGTAATGGCGCGGCGTCAGCTTGATGCCCTGCGGCGGCACCAGGTCGAGATGCGGATTATGGACCGGCGGCAGCGCGCGGTGGACAGCCGCCAGCACGCTCTCATATTGTTGCGGGCCGGTGATCGAGAGCACGCCTGGATAGGCCTGTTCGATCTGCTCAGGCTCGGCGCCCATGCAGCCGGTGACGATGACCTTGCCGTTCTCGGCCATGGCCTCGCCAATCGCGGTCAGTGATTCCTGCTTGGCGCTGTCGAGGAACCCGCAGGTATTGACGATCACGACGTCGGCGCCGTCATGCTTGCGGGCGAGCTCGTAGCCCTCCGCGCGCAAGCGGGTGATGATCCGCTCGGAATCGACCAGGGCCTTTGGACACCCCAGCGAAACAAAGCTTATTCGTGGCGCGGCGGCCTCTTGCATCGTCCAAATCTGCCTGATTGTTGGTCGTCAGCTAGTCCTAATTGCGCACAAAGACAAGGCTTCAAGCTGGAATTTGCCGTGCTATGCATAGTGCTCCGAATACGAGTGATCGATGACCGCCGAGCAGCCGCCGCCCAAAGCCGAGCAGGCGCCCAAAATCGTGATTGTTGACGAAAGCCCCATCCGCGCCGCCATCCTGGAGGAGGGGCTGCGCGAGGCCGGCTATTCCAGCGTCGTGCGCATCAGCGAGATGCAAAGCCTGCTCGCCCGCATCTATGCGCTCGACCCCGATATCATTGTCATCGACCTGGAAAACCCCTCTCGCGATATCCTGGAGCAGATGTTCCAGGTCAGCCGGGCGGTGCGCCGGCCGATCGCGATGTTTGTCGACCAGAGCGATGCCGCCTCGATCCAGGCCTCGGTGGACGCAGGCGTCTCCGCCTACATCGTGGACGGGCTGAAGAAGGAGCGCATGAAGTCAATTCTCGACCTCTGCGTCTCCCGCTTCAACGCTTTTGCAAAGCTGCAAGACGAGCTCGACCGCACCAAGATGGCGCTCGAGGAACGCAAGGTGATCGACCGGGCCAAGGGTATCCTGATGAAATTGAAGGGGCTGACCGAGGAGGAGGCCTACGTCCTGCTGCGCTCCACGGCGATGCGCGAGAAGAAGAAGATCGGCGAGATCGCGCAGTCGATCCTGACCGCCTCGGAGCTTTTGAAATGACCGGCCCCCTCCACATCGGCTTCATTCCGCTGGTCGATGCCGCAGCCCTCATCGTCGCGGTCGACAAAGGGCTTACCGCGGCCGAAGGGCTCGATGTGACCCTGGTGCGGGAGGTGTCGTGGTCGAACGTGCGCGACAAGCTGAATATCGGGCTGTTCGAGGCGGCCCATCTGTTGGCGCCCGTTGCCATCGCCTCCAGCCTTGGCATCGGCCATGTCAAGGTGCCGATCGTGGCGCCATTCAATCTCGGCATCAACGGCAACGCCATCACCGTCTCGCCGTCGCTTCATGCGGCGATCATGGCCGAGATCGATGGCGACAGGCTGGATCCGAAGGCAACCGCACGGGCGCTGGCGCGGGTGGTCGCGGCAAGGCGCAAGCTTGGCGCGGAGCCGCTGACCTTCGCCATGACCTTTCCGTTCTCCACCCATAATTACCAGCTGCGGTTGTGGATGGCGGCGGGCGGCGTGGATCCGGACGAGGACGTCCGCCTCGTGGTGCTGCCGCCGCCCTACATGGTCGAAAGTCTCGAGAATGGACATGTCGACGGCTTCTGCGTTGGCGCGCCCTGGAACTCCATCGCCGTCGACCATGGCGTCGGTCATATCCTGCATTTTGTGGCGGATATCCTGGTGCATGCGGCCGAGAAGGTGCTCGCGATCCGGCAGGGCTGGGCGGAGAAAAATCCCGAGGTGGTCGCGCGCCTGCTGCGCGCGCTGAGCCGTGCGGCGGAATTCATAGAGGAGCCCGGCAACCGCGCCGAGGTCGCGCGCATGTTGGCGCGGCCCGAGCGGATCGGTGTCGATGCCGAGGTGATCCAGCGCACGCTGGATGGGCGGCTGAAGATCTCGCCTGACGGCACGATCCGGGAGCACGGCCGCTATCTCCTGGTCGGGAGAGAGCGCGCAGGCCGGCCCGATCCGGTCCAGGCCGCCTGGCTCTATGCGCAGATGGTGCGCTGGGCGCAAACCAGGGCCAGCGAGGAGGCACTCAAGGCCGCCATGGCCGTGTTCCGGCCGGACCTCTATGATGCGGCGCTCGGCATCTCCGCCAGCCCGGCAAGCCGACCCGTCGGCGCCTTCGATGGCCCGGAATTCGACGCCAGCGACATAAGGGCCTATCTGGCGTCATTCAAGATCTTTCGCCGGCCCGTCTGACCGGCGCTCCTACGCTTATGCTCAAGAATTGGGCGGCGCGATTCTGTGCACGCAATTTGAGCTTTTGCCTTGAGAAAAGGCATGGATCGTCATTCATTTGATGCGATGCAAAGCATATAACTTGCTACTTTCATTAATAATTTTGCTGAATGCTGCGCTGGCACACGATTTGAATAAGAGGATTCAAGCCAGTCGCCGGAGATGCCCGCTGGCCCAAGTCCAAGATGGATTTCCGCAGCAACGAAGCTGACCGGTTCGCTCCGCTGGTTCTGATCGCGTCTTGGCCGTCGCGTCGAACCGCTGAGCGACCACTCGCCCCCCTTAACTCATTGGGTCCACGCTTGCGCGTGGCGGCTGGAGCTTCGTTATGGACTACGCGAAACCGTCTGACGTCGTTGCCTCGATGATAGATGCCAGCCTGACCAAGCTGGCGCTTGGGCCGCGCGATCTGTTGATCCGCGGCGCCATGTCCGGCGCTCTGCTCGGCGCGGCAACCGCACTCGCTTTCACCGGGGCCGTCACCACGGGCCAGCCGCTGGTTGGCGCACTGATATTTCCGGTCAGCCTTGTGATGATCGTGCTGCTCGGCCTCGAGCTCGTCACCGGCAGCTTCGCGCTGGTGCCGCTTGCGCGGCTCGAGGGCAAGGCGAGCTGGAATGCCGTCGTCGCCAACTGGTCCTGGGTGTTCCTGGCAAACCTGCTCGGCAGCATCGCCTTCGGCGTGCTGATCGCGATCTCGCTCACCAACATGGGCAAGGTTGAAGTCGCAGGCGTCGCCGCGCGCATCGTCGCGGTCGCCGAAGCCAAGACAATAGGCAATGCCGCGCTCGGCACCGCCGGCATGATCAGCGTCTTTGTCAAAGCCATGCTCTGCAACTGGCTGGTCTGCCTTGGCGTGGTGATGGCGATGACCTCGACCTCCACTGTCGGCAAAATCGCCGCGACCTGGCTGCCGATCTTCCTGTTCTTCGCGCTCGGCTTCGAGCATGCCGTGGTGAACATGTTCATCATCCCGACCGGCATGCTGCTCGGCGCCAAGGTCAGTGTCGCCGACTGGTGGCTCTGGAACCAGATTCCGGTGACGCTCGGCAATCTGATCGGCGGCTTCGTGTTCACCGGCCTTGCGCTCTACGTCACCTACAAGCCTGCCAAGCAAGCGATCTCGGCCGCGCCCGTCGTCGCGCAGGCCGCTGCCGAATAGAGGCGCTTCAACTCATGAAACTTGAAACAGTCGCCGTTGATTTCACTGACGAGCAGAAACGCTACCTCGAAGGCCTTGCCGCGGGAGTGCAGATCAGCCGGCTCGGGCGTGGCCTTGGTGTCAGCGGCGCGGCGCCTAAGGGCAATCCGGAGCCGATCGGGCCGGATGCGATCCATTTCAAGGCGCAAGACAAGGTCACGGCCAGCGGCAAGAAGCTCGCCGACCAGGAGAAGTTCAAGCGCGAGGAGCATCCCTTCGATGCCTATGAGCGGCTGAAGGACCAGGCCAAGAACAACAAGCCGCCGTCGCCGGCCGACAATTTCCGCTGGCGCTATTACGGCATCTTCTACGTCGCGCCGGCCCAGGATTCCTACATGTGCCGGCTGCGCATTCCCAACGGCATCATGAAGCACTGGCAGCTCTCGGGGCTTGCCGATCTCGCGGAAAGCTATGGCGGCGGCTACAGCCACGTCACCACCCGTGCCAACATCCAGATCCGGGAGATCCTTCCGAAGAACAGCATCGCGCTGATCGAGGGCATCCAGGACCTCGGCCTGTGCTCGCGCGGCTCTGGCGCCGACAACATCCGCAACGTCACGGGCACGCCGACCGCCGGCATCGACCCGCAGGAGCTGATCGATACACGCCCCTATGCCCGCGAATGGCACTATCACATCTTGAATGACCGCTCGCTCTACGGCCTGCCGCGCAAGTTCAACGTCGCTTTCGACGGCGCCGGCCGCATCGCGGTGCTGGAGGACACCAATGACATCGCCTTTACCGCCGTCGAGGTGAAGGACGGTTTTGGCATCGAGCCGGGCGTCTGGTTTCGGCTCGGTATCGGCGGCATCACCGGGCACAAGGATTTTGCCAAGGAGACCGGCATTGTCGTCAAGCCCGAAGAGGCGACGGCCGTTGCTGATGCGATCGTGCGTCTCTTCATCGAGACCGGCGACCGCACCAATCGGCTGAAGGCGCGGCTGAAATATGTGCTCGACTCCATGGGCGTCGACGAGTTCATGCTCGGCGTCGAAGAGAAGCTCGGCCGCAAGCTGGTGCGCGCGCCGGCGGAAGCCATCGCACCGCGTCCGGCCTTCGACCGCATGGCCCATATTGGCGTGCACAAGCAGAAACAGGACGGCTTAAACTGGATCGGCGTCGTGCTGCCGCTGGGCAAATTGACCTGCGAGCAGATGCGGAGCCTTGCAAAGATCGCGCAGGACCTCGGTGACGGTGACATACGCCTGACCGTCTGGCAGAACCTGCTGATATCAGGCGTGCGCGATGAGAGTGTCGCGCTTGCTACCGCCGCGATCGAGGAACTCGGCCTTGGCGTGCAGGCCTCGCAAATCCGTGCTGGATTGATCGCCTGCACCGGCAACAAGGGCTGCAAGTTCGCAGCCTCCGACACCAAGGGCCATGCGGCCGCGATCGGCGACTGGTGCGAAAGCCGCGTCAATATCGAGACGCCGCTCAACATCCATCTCACCGGCTGCCATCACTCCTGCGCCCAGCACTATATCAGCGACATCGGCCTGATCGCGGCCAAGGTGCCGTCAGGTGAAGGTGAGGGCGACGAGGTGGTCGAGGGGTATCATCTGTTCGCCGGTGGCGGCTTCGGTCCGGATGCCGATATCGGCCAGGAAGTCTACCGCGACGTCAAGGCGAGCGATGCACCTCAGACCGTGGAGCGGCTCTTGAAGGCTTATTTGTCGCACCGCGCTTCACCCGACGAGACTTTCCTGACTTTCGCCCGCCGTCATGACGGCGAGACCTTGCGCAAGCTCGCGGACGCAGAGGTGTCCTCATGAACCAGATCACGCCGCCGCAGAAAATCGAGATCATTCCGACCAGCGCGCCATTCTCGGAGGCGCAGCGTTCATGGCTCAACGGCTTCTTCGCCGGTCTGCTGACGAGCGATACGGGGGCGCCGCTGTCGGCCGAGCAGGGCGCCGCGCTGCTGGCTGGGCCTGCCCCGGCGGACGATGAGGACGATGCGCCCTGGCACGACCAGACGCTGCCGATCGCCGAGCGCATGAAACTTGCCGAGGGCCGCCCGCTGAAGCGGCGGATGATGGCAGCGATGGCGCAACAGGATTGCGGCCAGTGCGGCTACAATTGCCGCGATTATTCCAACGCCATCGCCGACAAGAGCGAGGCGCGGCTCAACCTCTGCGTTCCCGGCGGCAAGGAGACCGCCCGGATGCTGAAATCCCTGTATGAGGAAATCGACAAGGCGCCCGCGGCCAAGCCGGCACCTTCTGGCGATGCTGCGCCTGCGGCGGCAGTGTCAGTGGTTGTGGTCGAGCCGGGCCGCTCGCGCGACAATCCGGCCGAAGCTGTCTTCCTTGGCCGGCGGCTGCTCAACAAGAAGGGATCCGAGAAGGAGACCTATCACATCGATTTCGATCTCTCCCAGAGCGGTCTCGATTATGTCGTGGGGGATTCCTTCGGCGTGTTCGCCCAGAACGATCTCGGCCTGGTCGACCAGATCATCGCGCTGCTCGGCGCCTCCCACACCACCAAGGTCAATGGCAAGACGCTGCGCGAGGCCCTGACCACGGACGTCTCGCTCTCGCCCGCGCCGGATACACTGTTCGAGCTGATCTCCTTCGTCACTGGCGGTGCGCAGCGCGAGAAGGCGCGGGCTCTGGCGCAGGGTGAGGACCCGGACGGTGATGCAGCCACGCTCGACGTCATGGCGGCGCTGCAGAAATTCTCCGGCGTCCGTCCGCACCCCGAGGCCTTTGTCGAGGCGCTGGAGCCGCTGCAGCCGCGGCTCTATTCGATTTCATCCTCGCACAATGCCACTCCAGGCAAATTGTCGCTGACGGTCGATTGCGTGCGCTACGTGATCGGCAAACGCAAGCGTCTGGGGCTTGCCTCGACTTTTCTTGCCGAGCGCATCAAGGAAGGCGAGAAGCTCAAAGTCTATGTGCAGAAGGCCCATGGGTTTGCATTGCCGGCCGATCCGAAGACGCCGATCATCATGGTTGGCCCCGGCACGGGCATCGCGCCGTTCCGCGCCTTCCTGCAGGATCGCAGGGCGACCGGCGCCACCGGCAAGAACTGGCTGTTCTTCGGCCATCAGCGCAGCGACTGCGATTTCTTCTATGCGGACGAGCTCAACGCGATGAAGACGGCGGGCCTGCTCACGCGGCTATCGCTCGCCTGGTCGCGCGATGGTGCCAAGAAGTTCTATGTTCAGGACCGCATGCGCGAGGTCGGCCGCGAAGTGTGGACGTGGCTTGCGGAGGGCGCGCATCTCTATATCTGCGGCGATGCCAAGCGCATGGCCAAGGATGTCGAGCGCGCCTTGGTCGACATCGTCGCCCAATTCGGCGCGCGTTCGACCGATGAAGCCATCAGCTTCGTTGCCGATCTCAAGAAGAAGGGGCGGTTCCAGCAGGACGTCTACTGATCCGGAACATCAAGGAATTCGGGTCAATTTTCGTGCAAGATTGAACGAATGAATTTCTCGCTCTGCGGGTTTTCGGAGAATTTTCGACTGGGAACCGGGGCGATCGACCCCTGCCCATCACTATTTCACCAGCGGCTCTTGCCACGGCGGCCCGAAGCAACTTCATTTGCGCGCGATGGGGCGTTGGAGAACCACCATGCGCGAACTCTCAGCGGAAGCCCGCTTGCATCTGCGTGCGCGCTCGCTGTCACGTCGCGGCGGCGCCGGCGTGCATCTTGCGGCACTCTACAGCGCGTTCGCGCTCATCGCGGCGATCGTGTTCGGGACGCTCTCGGTGCGTCCGTTCTAGCGATGATCACCCCGCGCGCTTGAACGGCGCGACCGCAATCCCTGCATCGGCGAGCCCCTTGCGCAGCACCTGCGCGATCTCGACGGCGCCCGGCGTGTCGCCGTGAATGCAGACGGTGTCCATGCGCATCTTCATGCGCTTGCCGGTCACCGAAATCACCTCGCCATCTCCCACCATGCGCACCACGCGCTCGGTGATTTCCTTTGCATCATGCAGCACCGCGCCCGGCTTGCGGCGTGACACGAGCTGGCCATCATCCTCATAGGCGCGGTCGGCGAAGACTTCGTGCACCATCGGCAGATTGGCCTTCTCGCCTGCGGTGACCAGGCGAGAATTCGCGAGCACCACGAAGATTAAATTCCGATCGACCGCCTTGATCGCATTGGCAATCGCCTGCGCGGTCAGGTCGTCCTCGCAGGCGACGTTCGAGAGCGCACCGTGCGCCTTGACATGCGTGACTTTGTGGCCGGCCGCAGTCGCAATCGCCTGCAGCGCACCAATTTGGTAGGCGACCATGTTCTCGATCTCCGACGATTTCAGACCGGGCACCGGCCGACGTCCGAACCCGTGCAGGTCGCGATAGCCCGGATGTGCGCCGATGCTGACCCCGCGCGCCTTCGCAAGCTCGACGGTCTTGCGCATGATGTCGGCATCGCCGGCATGAAAGCCGCAGGCGATGTTGACCGAGGTGGCAAGCTCGATCATGGCCTCGTCATTGCCCATCACCCACGGACCAAAGCTCTCGCCGAGATCGCAATTGAGATCGATCGTGCTGATGCTAAGCGCCTTCTTCTTGGTTTGCCCTTGCTTCTAAAACGGTGGATGCCAGGTATCCGCGTCCACCGCACTCACGGCGTGGCCCGCGACATTGGCATCATGCAGCGCGTCGACGTTGAGCTCCATCCTGTCGATTGCCCGAAGGCGATCGGGCAGAGAGCGCAGCAATTGCGCAAGCTTTTTCAACTCAAGCTGCGCTTCGGCCATGCCGATCGCCTTGAAGCGGAAGACGGTTCCGGCCGTGATTTGCGCGAGACGGCCGAGATCGGCCGATATCACGGTCGCGATCTTGGGATAGCCACCCGTGGTGCCGCGATCCGGCATCAAGACAATCGGCGCGCCATTGCCGGGGACCTGGATGCTGCCGTCCACCGTGCCGTCGGAGACGATGTTATGGCCGTGCAGATGTTTGATCACAGGGCCCTCCAGCCGATAACCCATGCGGTCACTGGTCGGAGAGATCTTCCACTCGCTGTTGACAAACAGCTGTTTTGCGTCGTCAGCGAACTCATCGTCCTGCGGCCCGAACAGCACCCGGATCGGTCCGCTCGCCGCTTGCGGCAATTCGATCCGCAACTCCGGCGCGCCGGTGGCCGCTTGAGCCGGCAGCTCATCGCCTGCCTGCAGCGGCCGCTGATAGGGGCTGCCGAGACCGGCGCGGGCATTGACGGCAAGACTGCCGAACATCGGCTCGCCCGTGATGCCGCCTTCGATTGCAAGATAGCTGAACGCGCCGCCCTTGGCGAAACCGAGGGTCAGGGTTTCACCTTGAGGAATCGTCATCGAGGTGTCGAAGGCGACCGGCCGACCCGCGATCTCGGCATTGCGCGGGGCACCGGAAAGCGCCAGACGCACCGCGCCTTCGCGTGCGGTGAAGGCGGCGCCGAACGGGCCGATCTCGACGGCAGCCGCAAACGGTAGGTTGCCGACCAGCGTATTGGCCACCGCAAGTGCGAGGCGGTCCATCGCGCCGCTCGGTGTCAGGCCATAGCGCTGCGCGCCGTGGCGGCCGCCGTCCTGGACGGAGCTTGCCGGTCCGATGCTGGTGACGACGAGCCTGGTCATGACGCCACCAACTCGGCAACGAGCTCGCCACGTTCGGCGGCCTTGTCCTGTTCGGCAAAGCTCTTCTCGTCGATGCCAAAGAAAGTGACGCGGTCCCCGGGCTCGAGCAGGAAGATCGGCTCACGATGCAGCTGATAGGTGCGTATCGGCGTGCGCCCGATCAGGTGCCAGCCGCTGGGGCCAGCGAGACACTGGATGCCGGTCTGCACGCCGCCGATTGAGATTGTGCCTGATGGCGTGAGAATGCGCGGGTTCTGCCGCCGCGGCATGTGCAGGAATTTCTCCAGCCCTGAGAGATAGGACCAGCCGGGCGTGAAACCGATCATGGCGACGCGATAGTGGCCGGCGACATGACGCGCCACGATCTCGTCGGGCGTTGTGTTCAGCGTCTTGGCGACGTTCTCGAGATCGATGCCGTTCTCGCCGCCATAGGCCACCGGCACGCGCCAATGTCTTGTCCCGCCGTTCGGCGGGGCAGGGATTTTCGTCAGCGTCAGAAGCTTCTCGCCAAGCGTGTCAAAATCGATCTGACAGGGATCGTAATGCACCAGCAACGATCGGTAGGTCGGCACGGTCTCGGTCACGCCCGCAATCAGCGCAGCTGATATCGCACGGTCGAGCGCCAGAACGCGCTGATTGGCGGCATCATCGATCTGTTTCGAGAATTCGACCGTGATGGCGGCGTCGCCACTCGGCAGAAGACGGGGCGGGCGGAGCGTGGCTTCCATGACCTCACAATGTCGCAACCGGGTGGACGAAACCTGTAGCCTGTTTTGTGTCGAAACGGAATCCGTCCCTTCGAAAAAATCCCGCAAGTTCAATAAATTAATCCGATAGCGGCCGATAAATGGAGGTTATCGCGCAAAGCTCCTTCAGTCCCGCATCTTCGCCTCTTGACGGAAGGTCTGCACCTCGCAAGATGCGCCCGCGATTGTCCCTTTTTCAAGGAGCTTCACCTTCGATGTCCCTCACTCCCGACGCCATCGCGACCCTCGCCAATGTCACCACCGCGACCATCACCACGGTCCTTTTGAAGAAGGGATTGCGTAACGTCTGGATGCGCGGCGCGCGGCCGCTCCGTGCGGGACAGAAGCGCCTGGTCGGCCCGGCTTTCACGCTGCGCTTTGTGCCGGCGCGCGAGGATCTGGCGACCCCGGAATCCTGGTCGTCGCCGATCTCGACCCGCACCGCGATCGAGGCGATGCCGGAGGGCTGCATTGCGGTGGTCGACGCCATGGGCATTTCGGATGCCGGCATCTTCGGCGACATTCTCTGCGCGCGCATGGTCAAGCGCGGCGTCTCCGCGCTTATCACTGACGGTGTGGTGCGCGATCTCGAGGGGGTGATGGGCACCAGCCTGCCGGTCTGGTGCAACGGCTACGCCGCGCCGCCGTCGGTCGCGGGCCTCACTTTCGTCGGCTGGGGTGAGCCGATCGGCTGCGGCGGCGTTGCCGTGTTCCCCAATGACATCGTCGTCGCCGACCAGGACGGCGCGGTGCTGATTCCGCAGGCCTTGCTCGAGCATGTGCTGACGGAAGGGCCCGAGCAGGAACGGATGGAAGCCTGGATCGTCAACGAAGTGAACAATGGCGCAGTATTGCCGGGCCTCTATCCAATGAACGCCGAGACCAAGGCGCGCTACGGCGCATCGAAGAAGTAGAACGGACATCGAGGGAGAACACCATGGACATCTATCTCGCGGGATCACGCCCGACCCGCCGCGCGCCCGCCGAAAGCTTCACCGGCACGGTCTGGCAGGACCCAATCATCACCCCGCAGGCGCCCGCACGCCATGCATCAGCCCGCGTCGCCTTCGAGCCCGGCGCGCGGACCGCTTGGCACACGCATCCGCTCGGACAAACTCTCTACGTCATCCAGGGCGTCGGTCGGGTGCAGGCCAAGGGCGGTCCCATCCGCGAAATCAAGGCCGGCGACGTAGTATTCATCCCGCCGAACGAGAAGCACTGGCATGGCGCTGCGCCGGGCACGGGCATGGTCCATGTCGCGATGCATGAATCGCTTGACGGCGTTCACGTGACCTGGATGGAGCATGTGACCGACGCGGAATACAATGGCACGGTTGGCTGAGCGCGGTATTACTTAGATCCGCTGCGCGGTCCAGGTGCCCGAGCACATAGCGCCGCGCCAGGTGCCCGAGCCCGAGGTGCCGGAAAGGTGACCGAAGCCGGTGGCATGCTTGATGCCGCTGGCGAGCGTCACGCTGATCGAGCCTGAGTCTGCGACATGGCCGGAGGCGCTCATCATGCCTCCGGAGGAGGCGACGCGGCCGTTGTTGATGCCGAACGATGCAGTCGCGCCATTGCCGCACTCCGCACTCGAGGAGGCGATGTGCACGCTCCATTCGCCGTCAAAGCCCGCGGCCGCAGCGGGCCTGGCGAATGGCAGAGTGAGGCAAAGCAGAAGCTGCGTGGCGAGGAAGGTTTTCCGAAACTGTCCCATGACGTGCCCCTTTGGTTTGGCGATGGCGGCACCTTCGCATCGGGCCACGTCTCGGGCTGTGATGACTGTCACAGGCGCGCGCAGGGGCGTGACCGAGGTCACACCTCTGCAGAGCGATGAGCTGTGGGGACGCGAACGATGCCTAGAGAAATCGCCCCGGCGCAAAGGGCGCGAGCGGAATCTCCGGCTCGCGGCGGCTCAAGAGCTGGGTGACCAGCCGCCCGGTTCGCGCCGAACCGACCAGGCCGACATGGCCATGTCCGAAGGCGTAGACGACGTCCTTTGTCGCGCGGGCGTAGCCGATGCAGGGCCGGCCGTCGGGCATGCTCGGCCGGTGCCCGAACCAGGTCTTGATGCGCGACGGCGGAATGTCCTTGGCAAGGTTCGGAAACATGCCCAGCAGATTATTGCGGAGGGCGTCGGCGCGCTTCCAGTTCGGTGGTGCGTCCAGACCAGCGATCTCGACTGTCCCGGCTGCGCGCAAGCCCTGGTCAATCCAGTTCACCACCATCTTGGCGTCGGACGCCATCATGGACATCCGCGGCCCCACACCGGGATCCTCGATCATGACGTGATAGCCGCGCTCGGTCTCCAGCGGCAGGTTGTCGCCGATCGAGGCCGTGAGCGCCCTTGATCGCGCGCCTGCCGCGACCACGGCCGCGTCGCAGGCGATCTCGCCCTGATCAGTGACGACGCTGACGAGCTTGCCATTCTGTAGTTTCAACGCGGTCGCTTTCGCAACGACGCGGCGCGCGCCGCGCGCGATGGCGAGATCGGCCAACGCCGCGACATATCTGCCGGGATTGCGGCAGCGCCCGGCCTCCTCGACCAGCACGCCGAACGTATAGCGCGGATGCAGCTCAGGCTCGCGCTGGCGCATCTCGTCCGCCGACAGTTCAAGCCATTCGATGCCGACGCGCTTGCGGATCCGCCAGCCGAGATCGGCATCGAACGGCGCGCGCGAGGTGAAAATATGCATCACGCCATTGCGCTCGATCAGCTCGCCAACGCCGGCTTCCTCCGCGAGCTGCTTGTGCAGCGACGGGGCATCCTGCAACAGCGGCCGCAGCGCGCGCGCCGTCGCCTCCACCTTCGCTTCAGTTGATCCCGAGAGCAGGTAGCGGACCAGCCAGGGCAGCGCCTTCGGCAAGTACGACCAGCGGATCGCCAGCGGTCCGAGCGGATCCATCAGATATTTCGGCACCTTCTTCCAGACGCCGGGCTCGGCGGGCGGGATCACCGAATGCGACGACAGCCAGCCCGCATTGCCATAGCTTGCGGCTTGCGTGCCGCCGGGCTCGCCCGGATCGATCAGGGTGACGCGATGGCCGTCGCGCAGCGCTTCGATCGCGCTGATCACGCCGACCGCACCGGCTCCGATGATGGCGACGTGGCGCGCGTTGGTCCCGGTCATGGCCTCACACCTTGCCCGGCACGAAATCCTTGCCGACCGACATCGCGCGCGGATCGAGGAAGCAATGCAGGATCGACGGTTTGCGTGAGGCGAGGGCGCGCTCGAAGGCGGGCGCAAAATCCTTGGTGCGTTCGACCCGTTCGCCATGGCCGCCGAAGGCTCTTGCGTAGAGCGCGAAATCGGGGTTCTGCAGCTGCGTTCCCACCACGCGGCCGGGATATTCGCGCTCCTGATGCATGCGAATGGTGCCGTATTGGCCGTTGTCGATGACGACAACGATGACAGCCGCGCCGTACTGCGCGGCGGTGGCGAACTCCTGGCCGTTCATCAGGAAGCAGCCGTCACCGGCAAAGGCGACCACGACGCGGTCAGGATAGTGCCGCTTGGCCATCACGGCGGCGGGCACGCCATAGCCCATCGAGCCCGAGGTCGGCGCGAGCTGGGCGGCGAAGGCGTGGAAACGATGATGACGATGCAGCCAGCCGGCATAGTTGCCAGCGCCGTTGCAGACGATGGCATCCTTTGGCAGCCGGTCGCGCAGCCAGGCGACGACCTCGCCATATTGGAAATTGCCCGGCAGCTCGCGCGGCGTGCCCGTCCATTGCAGGTAATCCGCATGCGCCTTGACCGCTTCGCCTGTCCAGGCGGGGGTGGCCTGCGGCTTCAGCGCAGCCACGGCTTTGGCGAAGGCAACGGGACTCGCCTGGATCGCGAGCGCCGGCTGATAGACGCGGCCGAGCTCCTCGGGACCGGGATGCACATGAACCAGCTGCTGCGTCGGCGAGGGAATATCGAGCAGGGTATAGGACGACGATGGCATTTCCGACAGCCGGCCGCCGATCAGCAGGATCAGGTCGGCGCCGGTGATGCGCGCCTTGAGGCGCGGATCGGGACCTATGCCGAGATCGCCGGCATAGTTCGGATGATCGGCATCGAACAGCGAGGCGCGGCGGAACGAGGTCGCAACCGGCAGATCGAAGCGTTCGGCGAATTGGGCGATGCTCTTGCTCGCCGCTTCGTCCCAACCGGAGCCGCCGAGCACGACGATCGGGGCCTTGGCGCTCGCCAGCATCGCACCGAGACGGTCAATATCGGTGGGTGCGGGCCAGGTGATGGCGGGGTCGACACGTGGCGCATCGCTGACTGCGGCCGTCTCGGTCAGCATGTTCTCGGGGAGCGCCACGACCACGGGGCCACGGCGTCCCTGCAGCGCGACGCGGAAGGCGCGGGCGACCAGCTCTGGAATACGCTCGGGCCGGTCGATCTCGACCACCCATTTGGCCATGCTGCCGAACACGGCCTTGTAGTCGAGCTCCTGGAAGGCCTCGCGCTCGCGCATGCCGGTGTCGACCTGGCCGATGAACAGGATCATCGGAGTGGAATCCTGCGTGGCGATATGCACGCCATGGCTGGCATTGGTGGCGCCGGGGCCACGGGTGACGAAGCAGATGCCGGGCTTTCCCGTGAGCTTGCCATAGGCCTCCGCCATCATCGCGGCCCCGCCCTCGGCGCGGCAGATCATGACATCGATGGGGCTGCCATGCATGGCATCGAGTGCAGCGAGATAGCTCTCGCCGGGAACGCAGGTCACCCGCTCCACGCCTTGCGCGACCAGCTGATCGATCAGGATCTGGCCACCGGTGCGCAGATTGCTTTTAGCTCCGTTCGACTGATTCATGTCGCTTCCCTGCAGGCGTTGAGGCGAGGCCGCGCGGCCTCGCGTCGAATGCTGATTGGAAGCGGCGTAGGATAGGCGCAAATGCGGTGCAAGGCCCAAGGCCGTGCGCGAGGGCGCACCTGCTATTCCCTCAGAGTATATTGGCCGATACGACGCGGCCGATGCTTCAGTTCACCCGACTCCAGGTCTGGCCGCCGCAGAACATGCCGCCGAAGGCGCAGCCCTGGACGCGCAGCGTATCCGGTCCCTTCAGGGCGATGGTCGAGTCATAGGTGCTGCCGGTGTTCGGATCGAGAATCCGGCCGCTCCATTTTTGGTCCTTGCCCGGCTTCATGTTGATCAGCACCTGCTCGCCATTGAGATTGGATTTCGAATCCACGGAATAGCCGCAGAGATTGGCGCCGCATTGCTCGATGCGCACCTTGCCTTCCTTCTCCTCCGTCAGCCACACGCCAACAGGCGAGTTCGGATCGCGCACTGCGGGAGGGGGCGCGGGGACAGGCGCCGCGGTTGCGGTCTGCTGAGGCGCCGGAGGCGGCGCAGGTGGTGGCGGTTGCGGGGCGACCGGTGCGGGCAACACGACGACGGACGGTGCTGTGGCAGGCGCGGGCTGCAGCGCGGCATCCTGCTGCGCAGGCGGCGGGGGCGCCGGCGGGACGGGAGGCGGCGGCGCCACGGTGTCGGTTGGCGCATTGGCTGTTGTGGTCGGCGGCGGAGCCGGAGGGTTGGCGGCTGGAGCGACCGGGGCCGCAGCCTGTGGCGGAGTCACAGCCTCGGCCGGCGCTGGCGCCGCGGGCGCCTGCGGCTGGACCTTGGCTTCCTGCGGCGCTTGCGGTTGCTTATGGGCGGAGTCCTGATCGGTACTGCGCGCGCGCTTGGATTTGCGTCCCGTATTGTCGTAAACGCCCGGGATCGAGACGGTGCCGCGATCCGGATCGATATGGATGGTGCGGCCGCCATATTCGAAGGTGTACTGGGCCTGCGCGGCAGTGCTTGCCAACAGGAATGCGGCAAGAGCCAACAGCCTCGTCATCGTGACCTCCTGAGCAGCTTGATCCCCGGCAGTAGCCTTACGAAGCCTCTCGTGTCCGGAACGTGATCTACATCACTTTCACCAACATGAGTCGTGGGGCAGCGGCTTTGGTTCAATGCACCCGCAAGGCGCAGCCTAATTCCACAGCTTGGCCGGTCAATTGGCCGGGGGGCCAGCGGTTCCAGCAGCTCACTCGAACCAGGACGCGTAGAGCTTTTTGAAATTGCCGTCCTCCATCGACATGTGCAGCCACTGATCGACAAAGTCCTTCAGGGCCTCATCGCGCTGCAGCCAATAGGCCTTTTCCGCGAAGTCGAACGGATGATCCGGATGCACCGCGCAGAGCACGCCGGGATGCAGCTTCTGCTGATAGCGCGTCTCGGACGCATCGGTCATCATCACGTCGGCATCGCCTTTGGCGATCTGATCGAAGATGGTGACGTTGTCGCCAAAGACCTTGATCTCGGCGGTCTTCAGATGCGCCCGCGCAAAGCGTTCATTGGTGCCGCCGGGATTGACGATGACGTGAACGCCCGGCTGATCGATCTTCTCCAGCGTAGCGAACTTCGCCGCATCCGAGCAGCGCGCGATCGGCGTCTTGCCTTCGCGCATGATCGGCGTGGTGAAATAGCCCTTCTTCTGGCGGTCGAGCGTGATCGACACCCCGCCCATAGCGATGTCGAAATCATCCGCCTCGAAGTCCTTCGCCAGCTGCGGCCAGGCGGTTTTGACATAGTCGACCTTGACGCCGAGTGCCTTGCCCAGGGCTTCCGCCATATCGACGTCGAAGCCCCTGAACTTGCCGGTCGTGCTGTCGAACAGGCTGAACGGCGCGTAGTCGCCGGTCATGCCGACGCGGATCGTGCCGCGCTTGATGATCTCGTCGAGGCGCGAGCCCTGGGTTTGCGCCTGTGCGGAATTGGCTGTGAGGAGAAGGGCGGTGACGAAACACGTCAGGATACGAAACATCGGGTTCTCTGGCGAAAATTATGCCGGTGACTGCACCCGGTATAGAGCAGCCGCCGGCATTCGCAAACGCGCCCCTGGTCGCCTATGCGTCGTGACGATCAGCCGCCGGGCTGCGGCTGATCATTTCGCGCCGGATCTGCTCGAAGCGGCGATGCGCATCGCTCTCGCGCTCATCGACCAGCTTGATCGCGGCCTCCGCGCTCATCGGGCCGCCGACGGCCATCGGCATCGCGCCTTCGCCGATGCTCTCGTCGACGAAATATTCGTCATGCTCGCCGCGGCGGACGCTCCATTTGAAGCGGATCGCGGCCATTGGGCCCGGGCCAATTTTGGTGTAGCCATCGGCTTCGGTGGGCGCGATGGGCGGTGAGCCCGTGGTCGGAGTGTCGTGATTGCGATGGCTCTGCGGATGCTCGAGGATGCTTGCAATGGTCGCAAGCGCCTCGTCAGTCGGATCGCTCTGGGTCAAATCTCCATCCTCCGAACAATGAGGGACCGCCGGCCCCAATGATCCTCGGGTAGCTTCGCGGTGCGGAAGCTTGATCCTGAATAAGGCCGAGTTTAGGCGCAGATTGGCGGTAACTTGGTGCGCCACGGCCGCTCCTGCTCGAGCTGTGCAGCAAGCCGCAGCAAAGTCGCCTCGTCGCCAAAGCGCGCCGCAAACATCATGCCGAGCGGTAATCCCTCGCGATTCCAAGCGAGTGGCACTGACATTGCGGGCTGGCCGGACATGTTGAACATCGCGGTCCCCGGCATATAGCGCCGCAGTGTTGGCCCAATATGGGACAAGTCCTGTGCCATGGAATTGAGCTCACCAAGGCGTAACGGAGGCGCACACAGCGTCGGGCTGAGGAAGACATCACACGTCGCCATGAACTCCGCGAGCGCGCGCGAGATCTGAAATGCCGCAAGCTCGGCCGCGACATAGTCGGTCGCGCTGGCCTCCTTGGCGTTGTGCGCCATTGCAAGCGTGAGGGCTTCGAAATCCTCAGCCGTCATGGCACGCCCAAAGCGCTGCTCGGCGAGCCGCACATTCATGGCCGTGTTGGCGCCGACGATGGTCATCATGACAGCGGCCGGATCGCTTGGCAGCACGGGCGCGCGCGCCTCGACATCATGGCCGAGCTTTACCAGCAGTGCAGCGATCTCGCGCACGGCGGCCGTGATCTCCGGATCGATCGCTTCGCCCTGCGGCGACTTGTCGGTGAAGGCGATGCGCAGGCGGCCGGGTGCGTGCTTCACCTCTTCGGCGAAGGGACGCGCCGGCGGCGGGGCGTGATAGGGACTGGTCAATTCCGGCCCGCTGATCGCATCCAGCATCACCGCGCTGTCGCGCACGCTCACGGAGACCACATGGCCGCAGGAGAAGCCGCCCCAGCCCTGGCCGCGATCGGGCCCGAGCGGATTGCGCGCGCGTGTCGGCTTCAGCCCGAACAGGCCGCAGGCGGAGGCGGGGATGCGGATCGAGCCGCCGCCGTCGCTGGCATGCGCAACGGGCAGGATGCGCGCGGCAACCGCGGCGGCCGCGCCGCCCGACGAGCCGCCGGACGAATGCGCGGGATTCCAGGGATTGCGTGTCGGCCCGTGCACGCGCGGCTCGGTGGTCGGCATCAACCCGAATTCCGGGCTCGCGCTCTTGCCGAAGATCGTCAGCCCCGCATTGAGGAAGCGCTGCGCCAGCGTGCCGTTATGGTTGGCGACCTCGTTCCTGTAGAGGCTCGCGCCGAACGTCGTGCGCGTGCCCTCGAGCAGGTCGAGGTCCTTCAGCAGGAACGGCACGCCGGTGAAGGGGCCCTCGGGCAGCCCCGTCTCGATCTGCCGCTTTGCGTAGTCATAGTGCTTGACCACGACGGCATTGATGGTGGGGTCGACCTTCTCGGTGCGAGCGATCGCCTCGTCCAGGAGCTCCTGCGGCGTCACCTCCTTCTTGCGCACAAGGGCGGCGAGACCGACGGCGTCGTAGTTTCCGTATTCCTTGAAGGCCATTTTTCAACCCGTCGAATAAGTATGTGTAGTTGGCGGGCGCGGCGCCGAATGAGCCGCGCCCATTTATTCGCTTGTCATTCCGGGGCGCCCGAAGGGCGAACTACGGTGCGCAACTGCGCACCGGAGAATCTCGCGCCGCAATCTCGAGATTCCGGGTTCGCCGCTGGTGCGGCGCCCCGGAATGACGGAATGAGGTCGCAGAGTCACGTCAGCACATCCTGATTGATCACATTCTGCCGGATCGGGTCGCCGTCGAGTGCGCTCAGGATGTTGCGCGCGGTCTGCTCGCTCATGCGGTCGACGGCTTCGCGGGTGACGCCGGCGACATGCGGCGCGGTGATCACGTTCGGCAGCTTGAACAGCGGGTTTGCCACCGGCGGCGGCTCCTGCGCGAACACGTCGAGGCCGGCGCCGGCGAGCTTGCCTGACGCGAGCGCATCGTACAGCGCCGTCTCGTCGACAATGCCGCCGCGCGCCGTGTTGATGAGATAGGCGTCCTGCTTCATCAGCTTGAGCCGCGCTGCATCGAACAGGCCGACCGTCTCGGGCGTCTTCGGACAATGGATGCTGACGAAATCCGCGCGCGGCAGCGCCGCGTTGAGATCGGAGGCGAACTCACAGCCGGCGGCCTTGATCTCGGCCGCTCCCTTGTAGGGATCATAGACCAGGACCTGCATCTCCATGGCGTGGCAGCGTTTGGCGGTCCGTGTGCCGATGCGGCCGAAGCCCACGATCAGCAATGTCTTGCCGTAGAGGTCGTAGGGCAGCTTGCCCAAACGCTCCGGCCAGGTGCCGGTCTTGACCATGGTGTCCATCTCGGCCGCGCGCTTGGCGAGCGTCAGCATCATGAACAGCGCGCATTCGGCGACCGAGGGCGAGTTGGCGGTGCCCGCGACCATCAGCGGTACCTTGCGGCGGCTGAGCGCGGGAACATCGACCGCATCGAAGCCGACGCCGATCCGGGTCACCACCTTCATGTCGCCGGACGCCTCCAGCTCGACCTCGCCGAACCGGGTCGCACCCAGCGCCACGCCATGAACCGGCGCCTGGGCGCGCAGCATGGCCTGGAAGTCCTCGGCCGAGATCATGTTGGGGAATTCAACGAGCTCGATATCGTCGCGCGCATTGAGGAGCGCTCGTCCGGCTTGAGAGAGAGATTCCGTGACGAGGATTTTCTTTTTGTTGCGATGCACTGGAATATTTGCCCTTGTTGAGAAGGTACCTCCCGTACCCCCGAGGTTCTCCAGCGTATCGCGGCGGGTTGGGAACGGCAACGCTGGAGGGTGAATACCTCCGCTGTCCTCGAGGCACCCCGATTTTTGTATCGAGCGTTCTGAACAGCAGTTTCGAGGAAGCAGGTGCTCTGGTCCGCTGCGGTCGGTGATGCGGCGTTGACGCCATGACCCGGAGCCGACCGAGTTAACCAAGGTGAACGGGAACTAAGCGCGCGCCTGCTGCTTGAGGTTGAATCAACAACCGGCGGAGAATGCGACCATGGAGAGGAAGCAAGCTGCGAAACGAACGGGCAAGGCCAACGTTGCGGCCGTGACCACACTGGGTGCCGCTGGCCTCGGCCTTTCATTGGCAGGAAGCGCCGCATCTGCCACGCCCACCGCTGATATCCCGCAATCCCAGAACACCCCGCCCAATCAGCGCTTTGTCCTTGGCGACGAAGAAATGGCCGATATCAGCCTCGCGACCTTCCATCTCTTCGACAGGGAGAACGTTGGCGACCTGCAGAAAGGCGATCTGCAGCAAGTCGCCTGGCGTGGATGCGGCGGCTGCCGTGGCTGCCGAGGTTGTGGCTGGCGCGGCTGCAGGTGCGGAGGCTGCGGAGGCTGCTGCGCGCGCTGGGGACGCTGCCGCTGGTGCTGAGCTCCACAGCGTGTGGCGAGGTCGTCGGCCGGGCCCAGGCCTAGCCCGGATCAACCAGGTCACCGGCGTAGCTCGAAGAGCGAAGACGCAAGCGATATCCGGGACGGCCCTCGAGGGCCAGTCCCGCATGTCGCCGCGCTCATCCGGGTTACCTGCTGGCGCGGTCAAGCCTGACATGGCTCTCGTAGAACCTCTCAAAATTCTGGTCGGGGATACAGGTCCGCGTTCTCGCCGCGTGTTGCGCGCGAGCTTTGCTTGACGCGTTTGCCCTCGGAACAGGTGAGGGCGCAGGGAAGGCCGGGTGGCCGCTGCACCCGGGGCTCTCGCGCAGAAAAAATACTGCGCAAGCGCGAGACCACAGGTACAGGCGGTGATCACACCGGCCTTCCCTGCGCGATGGTTTACGGCTTATAGGCGCTCTCCCCGGTGAACCTTGCCGATTGCCACCGTCGTCGCCGCGATGCGACAGCATCGTCGGCACAGCGCCGAGCCTTTGGGGCGCCAGGACCACGCCACTTCGCCGTCCGCCTCAGTGCCGCTCGTCAACAGGCACTTCAGCGTCCACCGCCTTCCGCCCCACGTTTCGTGACGATCGCGATACGCCCCTCACACCGGCGCGGAATGAGGGGAGGAAAGCATAAATTTCGGAATAATGGAAGAGATTTATTTTTGCGCGACGGACTTGAACGGGGTAAGCGGCTTGATGCGGCTGGCGAAATTCGATTTTGTGGCGCAAGTCGGCGGAGATCGCTGAAGCGCTGAGAGCCGGCGTTTTTCATCGTGCGGCGGTTGCTAGTCGATCTCCCGCATTGCCGCTGCTGAGGTCAACAGCACTTTTTGCCTCGTGACAGCTCGTGCTAGTGTCGGGTTCTCAATATCTGCGAAGAAGGATCTGCGAATTCATAAGGTGAGGGCTTTTCAAACCACATGTTGGGAGGACAACATGATTGATCAGCGTACCGCGCCGTGGGCGGCGCTAGTGCTGCGGGTAACCCTGGGCTCACTCTTTATTGCGCACCTCTATTGGAAATTCGCCATTCTTCCTGGCGGTCTAAGCACATGGTGGGGCAACTTCGAAAAAAGCGGCTACTGGTCGATCACGCCCTGGTACGCCATTTCCGCGGAATTTGTCGGTGCACTCTTGCTGATTCCGGGCATTTGGACGCGCTGGGCAGCGCTCTATTGTCTGCCTTTAATCGCCGGAGCCGCTCACTTCTGGGCAATTCGTAAGGGCTTCTTCTTTACTGGAGCGGGTTCAGAGCTGCCGATAATCTGGTCAGTAATGCTTGTGGTCCAGGCTCTCTTGGGTGATGGGCCTTACGCTGTCGTTCCTTCGCTCACGCGAACCGAACTGACGTTCGCCTAATCACTCTGTGTTCACCCAAATCAGGCGCCTTCCGCTTTGATCTCAGAGCAAGCGTAGCCCGCACGAGCGCCGCGACATCCGGGATGACGTTTCGATGATGGCTCCCGCTTGTCACCGCGCTCGTGCGCGCTATTCGGTGCCCAATCTCTGTACCTGCACGTAGCGGCGAGGTCGCCTAAGGGCCGAAAATCTCCTCGCCAGCGCCATCTTTTCGCACCGGGTCGATGCGACCTTCGCACCGCTCTGTGAAGTATTGCGTAGCGTGGCGTACTCAGGGCGCCGCACGTCCTTTTAGGGGGATCGCGCTGGAAGGCCCCGGTAGCCCGCCGCTACTGGGGCCTTGTTCCTGAAATCCGGCTTATGGGTTTTCGCGCTACGGCCGCCCCAGCACCACGCCGCTCGCCTCGTCCAGCAGGTGCATGTTGTTGAGGTCCACCGCCAACCGCATCGGCGCGCCGTCGCGGGCGCCGGCATTGGGATTGACGCGGCCGCAGATCTGGGCGCCTTCGAGGGTGAAGTAGACCAGGGTCTCCATGCCCATCGGCTCGGTGACGTCGAGCACGGCCTCGAACGGCTCGATGCCCGGCTCGGCGTGCGGTCGCACCTCGGCGATGTGCTCGGGCCGGATCCCCAGCAGCAGCCCTTCGTTGCGGGGAATGTTGTTGTATTGCGCCGCGCGTCGCGGCGGCAGTGGAAAGGCGATGCGGTCGGTGAGGCGTAACTGAAGCTGGTCGCCGACCTGCTCCAGCCGGCAGGGCAGGAAGTTCATCGCGGGCGAGCCGATGAATCCGGCCACGAACCGCGTCGCGGGGTTATGGTAGAGCTCGTTCGGCGTACCGATCTGCTCGATCTGGCCCTTGTTCATCACCACGACGCGGTCGGCCAGCGTCATCGCCTCGACCTGGTCGTGGGTGACATAGACGGTGGTGGTGCGCACCTTCTGGTGCACCTTCTTGATCTCGATCCGCATCTGCACACGCAGCTTGGCATCGAGATTGGATAGCGGCTCGTCGAATAGAAAGACCTTGGGGTTGCGTACGATGGCCCGGCCCATGGCGACGCGCTGGCGCTGGCCGCCGGAGAGCTGCTTGGGCTTGCGGTCGATCAGGTCGGTGATGTCGAGCAGACGCGCGGCCTCCGTGACACGGGCCTTGATCTCGGCCTTCGGATAGTGCTTCAGCCGCAGCCCGAACGACATGTTCTCGGCGACAGTCATGTGCGGATAGAGCGCGTAGTTCTGGAACACCATGGCGATGTCGCGGTCCTTGGGCGGCACGTCGTTGACGACGTCGCCGCCGATCATGATGTCGCCGTCGGTGATGTCCTCGAGCCCTGCGATCATCCGCAAGGTGGTGGACTTGCCGCAACCCGATGGCCCGACCAGGACGATGAACTCCTTGTCGGAGATGTCGAGATCGATGCCGCGCACGGCTTCCACATCATCGTAGCGTTTCACGACCTTGCGCAGATTCACTTCAGCCATCGGTGTTCAACCCTTTGTCGCGCCGGCGGTGAGGCCGGCAATGTAATAGTCCATCAGGAACGCATAGATGATCAGCGGTGGTGCGGCGCCGAGTAGGGCGCCGGTCATGATCTGCCCCCAGTTGAAGACGTCGCCCTTGACCAGTGTCGTGATGATGCCGACCGGCAGCACCAGCTGGTCGGTGGAGGTCGTGAACACCAGGGGATAGAGGAATTGCGCCCACGACACCGTGAAGGCGAAGATGGTCGCCGCGATCAGGCCGGGCAGTGCGACTGGGATGAAGATGCGGGTCAGGGTCTGGAACCAGGAGGCGCCATCGATGATCGCCGCTTCATCCAGCTCCTTCGGGATGGATGCGAAGTAACCGATCATGATCCAGGTGCAGAACGGGACTGTCAGCGTCGGATAGATGAAGAGCAGCACGTACCAGCGGTTGATCAGCTGGATCCCGGTCCAGTTGCCGAAGATTGCGAACATCTTGAACAGCGGGATGAAGAGCAGGCTGTCGGGAATGAGGTAGGTCAGGAACACTCCGGTTGCGAGCACGGCCGAGCCCCAGAATTTCATCCGCGCCAGCGCGAAGGCCGCCGGCACGCTGATCAGCATGGTGACGGCTACCACGACGACGGAGATCACCGCCGAATTCCAGAAGAAGCGCAGGTACTGCCGCGACGACAACAGCTCGATATAGTTCGACAGTGTTGGATGGAACACCCACCACGGATTGGTCGCCGCCGAAATCTCCGCGCTGCTCTTCAGCGAGGTGATCAGCATGTAGATCGGCGGCAATAGCGAGAAGATCGCAAACAGTGTCAGGAAGAAGTAGGACCAGCGCAGCGCCCAGGTGCGGTCGCGGCTCATGCTGCCATATTTGACCTTGCGGCGGGGGCCGGCCTTGTCGATTGTGAGGGTGCTCATCAGGCTTCATTCCCGCGCTTGTTGACATCCCGCAGGATGAAGTAGGCGGCGACCGCCAGGATCGGCGCCATGAACAGAGAGACGCTGGCGCCGAGCGGAATATCGCTGCCCTGGATGCCAATCTTGAAGGCCCAGGTCGCGAACAGATGGGTTTGATCGAGCGGCCCGCCCGAGGTGAGGATGCGCACGATGTCGAAATTCGCGAATGTCACGATCAGCGAGAACAGCGTCGTGATGGCGATGATGTTGCGCATCATCGGCAGCGTCACGTACCAGATGCGCTGCCACCAATTGGCGCCGTCAATCGCGGCCGCCTCGTAAAGCTGGTCCGGCACCGATTTCAGTGACGCCAGGTACATGATCATGAAGAACGGCGCGCCGTACCAGACATTGACCAGAATGACGGAGAAGCGCGCCCAGCCAGCTTCACCAAGCCAGGGAATCGGTCCGACGCCGAACAGCCCGAGAGTGTAGTTGAAGGCGCTGTAGGAGGGATCAAACAGCCAGAACCAGGCCAGCGTGCTCATGGCGGGCGGGATCACCCAGGGCACCAGCAGCATGCCACGCCATTTGCGCTGCTTTCTGGAGGGGATGTTGTGAGCAAAATGGGCGACGATGAAGCCGATCAGCGCCTTGAAGATCACGGCGGTGATGGCAAACAGGCAGGATTGCTCCACCACCATCCAGAAGGTGTCGCGCTTGAACAGGAACTGGAAATTACCCAAGCCGACGAACTTGGTCATCGCCTTGTTCAGCGTGGCCAGGTGGATGGCATACAAGGCGGGGTAGATCACCAGGATCAGGATGAGCAGGATCAGCGGCAGCGTCATCAGGAAGCCGACCGTCGACTTCCGCTTCAGCGTATTGCGCAGACTGGCGCGCCGGCCGGCACGCCGAGCGCCCTGAACGTGCTGGTGTTGAAATGCGACATCGACCATGGTGCGTCCCTTCGCATTTTCCTTGCAGGATCGTTCCCGCGAAGCCGGCGTTGCAACGATCGGCTCGGATTCAGTCCGTCATTCCGGGCCAGCGTGAGCGGCGAGCCCGGACTCTAGAGATTGCGGCGCGCGATTCTCAGGTGCGCAATCGCGCACCTTAGTTCGCGCTTCGCGCGCCCCGGAATGACGTCGCATGAGTCAACCGTCGGCAGCATGGCGTCAGCTTCGCATGAAGCCTTCACATTCGCCTTCCGCCCAGGCGAGGGTGTCTTCCATCTTGGCGCCTTGCGCGTATTTCAGACACATCTTGGTCAGCGTGGCCTGGGCGTAGATCTGCTGGGCGACCTTCGGCGGCGCAGGTGAGGCCGCGATCGACAGCACCTGCTGATGATAGGGATCAGGATAGTGGAAGAGCGTGCCCTTCGGCGGCTCCGCCTCGGCCCAGACCTTCAGTTTGGTCAGCTTCTCGAACGCGGGCAGGTCATAGCCGCCGCTGGCACTCACCAGCCGCTCGATGGAGGCCGGCTGCGACAGGAACGTCAGCAGGCTCTTCGCCGCTTCCTTGTTCTTCGAGAAGCTCCAGAGGGTGAGGAAGTAGGGCAGGAATGGCGCGAACCGGCCCTTCGGGCCCGACGGGAAGCCATGGGTCCAGCACTGTGCCGCAATCTCCGGCGCATCGCGCTTGGCGACCGCCCAGGCGCTCGGCGGATTCATGATCATGGCGCCCTTGCCCGAGATCAGCCATTTGTTGTTGTTGGCGTCGTCCCAGGCGGCCACGTCCGGCGGCAGGAACGCGATCAGCTTCTTGTAGAATTCGAGCGCCTGCCGGACGTTGTCGGTCTTCACGGTCAGGTCGCCCTTGGCATTGACCAGCTCGGCCCCAAAGCTCTGGAAAAACGCGCCCGCAGAGTCGACGGAATCGGAGGTTTGACCGAGCCCGATGCCGAAGGCATAGCCGCCCTTTTGGCAGGCTTCCGCCGCCTTCAGGAAGGTGTCGAGCGTCCAGTTATCGGCCTTGGGCGGGCTGCCGGCCGGATACATCTCCTGCACGTCGATGTTGGCATACTTCTTCATCAGGTCGATACGCGAACAGGGGCCCTTGATCTGGCTGCCCAGGCAGGTGGGAACGCCGAGCCATTTACCGTCAAGCTGGCCGAGATATTGCACCGTGTTGTTGACCGTACCGTTCTGCTTGATCAGCGGTTCCATGATGTCGTTGACGGGCTCGAGCAGGTCGGAGTTGGCATGCGGCCACCAGGTTGGCATCGCCAGGATGTCATGGCCTTGCTGGGCCTGGGCTTCGGCGGCGATGGTAACGAGGTTCTTGTCGCCCTGGCTCGTGATGTAATCGATGGAGACGTCGACCTTCTCTTTTTCGGCCCATTCCTTCACGAGGGCCTTGGAGACGTCGTTGGCGCCGGGAACCCAGTGGTCCCAGAAGCCGATCGAGAGCTTGCCGGCCGCGTGCGCGGAGCGCACGTAGGGACTACTGACGAGCGCGGCGGACGCAATGGCGGTGGTGGCGACGAATTGGCGGCGGCTGATCCTTTTCCCTGACATGGCATTCCTCCCTGGGTGAGCCAAATGGGTTGTTGTTCTCGAAATCTCGTTGTTGTTGTTGCATCGCGGCCCAGCAGGCTTCGCGGAGATTTCTGTTGTCGTGATCAGAGCAGAATTGCCGGCGCCTGTCGAGAAATCAGGTGGCGGGCGCACCTAGAACTAACGTTGCGTATCAGATCGCTCGCGTCGAATCTTGACCATGCCATGTCTTGACCATGCCATGTCTTGACCATGCCATGGGCGGGCGCATCGCCTCGCGCATATTGCGCCGCATATAACGGCTGCGGGATTCGTCATTCCGCTCAAGCCGGATCGTCGCGCAGCTAGTGTCCCCGATGGCTGCGCAAGGACCTTGCGCAGTGGACTTATGCAGTGCGGAAACGCTAGACTCAGAGCTGGCGGAGAAGGATTCCCGTCTGCCGCAAAAACCCGAAACGCTTTCACTTTCGATCAATTGAGGGGCCGAACAATGATCAGTCCGACGTCGAAGCTGCGTGTGCCGCTCGCGCTGTGCATCGCACTTGGGGTCGCCGCCATCATATCCGTCACCGCGCCGCGACCGGCCGGCGCACAAGGTCTTGTCAAGGGCGTCGAGCAGGGCGCGCGCGAAGGCAACAAGGCCGCCGGCCCCGTCGGCGGCGTGCTCGGCGGCGCCATCGGCGGGGTGGTCGGGGTGGTCACCGGGGTGACCGGCGTCTTCACCGGAAACACCGGCAACAACAACCAGCAGACTGCCGCGCCAAGCGACAAGGACAAGGCCGGCGACAAGACCGCCGAGAAGGACAAGGACAAGCAGGCAGGTGGCGCCAAGTCGGCCAAGGAGTCAGCGAAGGGCACCAAGTCAGCGAAAGCGCCAATGGCGCCCGGTGCACCTGGCGCTGCAACGACGCAAGCCGCAGCTCAGATCGCCCCGGTGAACCCGACGGCGTCGGGCGGCAAGGCGGTCGAGGTCTTGACCCAGGATGGCGCGCCGCAATTGACCGCCGAGCAGATCGTCGCCAACAGCGACGCCTATGTCGAACGGATCAAGAAGGAACTCAATCTGTCGCCGGACCAGGAGAAGAACTGGGGCTCGTTCGCCAGCGCCATGCACTATCTCGGGCACAACGGCGCCGAACGACTCAACCTGCGCATCGCGCGCGCCCAGCGCGATCCGCCCGACGATATCGTCGAGCAGATGCGCAATGAGGCGCAGTTCCTGATCGATCGCGCCGCGGACCAGCGCAACGTTGCCGACGCCGCCGAGCCGCTTTATTCAAGCCTCAACGACAAGCAGAAGCAGGTCTTCATCGACGAAATGGTGCGCCTGAGCCACGAGCGCGGGTTGGATTGAGCCTTTAGCCCACGGAGCACGCGAGAGCGAATAGCCGGGCACGCGTGCCCTGGGGTAGGTTAAAGGCCCGGCACCCGGCTATCCTGCCGCAGCGGCGCGGCGATCACAATTCCTCACGCAATGGTGAAAAAATGCGGACCGATTCACGCCCGACTGATGGCTGGCGCGTGACCTTGTCACGATAGGTCATATTCGCTGTGGATAAAGAAAATTCGGCCGGCGCGATGTTGGCCGAATGATACCGCGGCGCTGTTTTGCAGGTGTTGGCGAGCTCTCAGGCTTTTGGAAAATTCAGCTCCACGCCGACGCCGTCGGGGTCGTAGAGGAAGAACTGGGTGTCGCCGGTGCGCGGCACGACGCTCTCCCGGAATTTGACACCTTTCGACCGCAGTCGCGCGCGCATTCCCTCCACATCGGTGGCGGCAAAGGCGACGTGATCGAAGCGGCCGGTGTCCTCGAACCGCTTCTCGGTGCCGCGCACGATGATTCCCTCGCGCTGCTTGCGCGTGCCCATCAGATGCACGGTGGCGACGCCGCCGGAATAGAGCCAGTAGCCGGGGAAATCGAGCGGGGGGCGGTTGCCGACTTCGAGTCCGAGCACGTCGACATAGAAGTCCTTGCTGCGCTCGAGGTCCTGCGGCTCGATGGTGAAATGCTGGAGAGTTCCGAGAGGCATTGTTGGTCTCCTTAGACAAAGCTGAGGTCGGCATCAGCGCCCAGCATCCAGGCACCGACGGTTTCGAAATGGCTCATCCGGCCCTGCAGCTGCTGGGTGACGGTGTGCATGTCGCGGAAGCGGCGTTCCAGCGGGTGGTTGTCGAAGATCGAGCTGGCGCCGGCGGTGTGATAGGCGAAGTCGACCGCCTCGCGCGACTTGAGGATGGCGTTGGTCGCGGCCATGCGCACGGTGATGCGCTGGGCCACCGTGATCGTCGCGCCGCCGCACAGATCCCGCCAGATCTCGGCCATGGATTGCAGCACATAGGCCCGCGCGGCGCGCAAATTCACCTCGGCCTGCGCCAGGCCCGATTGCACCACGGCATTCTCGCCGATCGGCCGCTTGCCGCCGCGGATCACCTTACCCTTGGCCATATCGATGAAACAGTCGAGCGCGCCGCGGGCGATGCCGCAGGCCACCCCGGCAAAGCCGATCTGGTAGCAGGTGTGATTGCTCATGCGGTAGAGTGGACCGCTCTCGCGGCATTCGCGGTCGAACTCGCGGGTGATGGAGTGGTCGGCGCGGACGAAATGGTCGTTGAGCGCGAACTGGTCGCTGGCGGTACCGCGCAGGCCGACGGTGTTCCAGATGTCGGTCCATTCAACGTCCCGGCTGCGCACGAGCATGGTGCGCTCCTGCTGGTGCCCCGCCTCGTCCAGTCGCGGCGCGCCGTCAGCGGTGAAGATCGGGCAATGCGCGCCGAGCCAAGTGGCATGGCGGCCGCCGGAGGCAAAGGCCCAGACGCCGGTGACGCGATAGCCGTCCTCGCATTCGATGGCCTTCACGTTCGGCCCCGGTCCCCAGGCCAGCACCGCGCGCGGATCATCGCCGAAGATCGCCTGCGCCACCGGCAAATCCAGGTAGGCGGCCGACATCGCGCAGCCGCCGGCCTGGCTCAGGCACCAGGCCGTCGAGGCGTCGGCAGCTGCGATGGTCTCCATCACATGGAAGAAGGTGATGGGGTCGGTCTCGATGCCGTTGGCGGACCGCGGCAGCAAGAGGCGGAACAGTTCCGCCTCATGCAGTTGGTCGAGCAGGGACGGCGGCAGCCGCCGCCCGCGTTCGATCTCGTCGGATGCGGCTGCGACCGCAGCGCAGACGGCTCTGGCACGGGCGATCACGTTTGGATCGCCCGCAAGGTCAGTTGTGAGTGCAACGGGCATTGCCGGAACTCGTATGTAGGAGGGCTCAGGCTTGCCGGACCTGCGCCGTGGCAAGATCGGCCGCGGCGTTCAATTCCTGGTCGATCTGCTCGATCGACTTGCCCCTGGTCTCGATCCCCAGGAAGTAATAGACCGCGCCCGCCATCAGGAACCAGCAGCCGAGATAGACAAAGGCGGCGGGGATCTCGGGCAGCGGCACGTCGGGCTTCAGATAGTTGCTGGAGCCGACGATCAGCGCGAGCCCGACCGGACCCAAGATCTTGCCGATGCCGCCAAAGCCATAGGCCGAGCCCATACCCGAGGTGCGCAGATGCGAGGGCCAGACCTCGGCCGCGTACGGCCCGACAATGGCAAAGCCGCCATCGGCAAAGAAGAACGTCACCGCCAGGATCAGCCAGAACGCCGAGACGCCGAACAGGCTCGCATCGTAGTTGAAGCCGGCCAGGATGGTCAGGAAGCCGGCGCCGAAGCCGAGCAGCCCGCCGGCATTGCGCCGTCCCATCAGCTCCGAGAAATAGGAGAACGACACCCGCCCAATGAAGCCGAAGGCGGAGAGCAGGATCATCATCTTGGCCGCCTGCTGCGGGCTGACCTTCAACAACAGCACGAACAGCGACGGCGCCCACAGCGTCAGCCCATAGACCCCGGTCTGCGCGCCGGCATTGCCGAGCCAGGACACGATCAGGCTGCGCGGATATTTGAACAGGTCGAGCCAGTTCGCGACCATCACGGGGCCTGCGTCGGCGGCGGTCGGCATCGGCAGCGAGGCAGGCTCGACCTGCAGCGCCCATGCCAATGACGTCCGCGCCTCCTCATAGCGGCCCTGCTGGCACAGCCAGCGCGGGCTTTCGGGAACCCAGATGCGGACCAGCAGCACGAGCAGCGCCGGCAGCACCCCGATGGCAAACAGCAGGCGCCATTGATCGCTGCCGATGAAGGCGCCGAGCAGTGCGCCGATACCGACACCGAGCGGAATGACGCAGGTCACGAGTCCACCGACCCAGCCGCGCTTGGCCGACGGCATGAACTCCTGCACCAGCGGCAGGTCCACACAATAGAGTCCGCCGACGCCGGTGCCGACGAAGAAGCGCATCACCGCGAGATAGACCCAGCCATTGTCGGGCGTGAAATAGAGGAGTCCCGTCGCGATCGAGAAGTTCAGCACGGTGCCGATGAACACCACGCGGCGGCCGATGCGGTCGGCGAGCCAGCCCCAGGCATAGGCGCCGAGAATGGCGCCGATACCTGAGCTCATCAGCACGGTGGCGGACTGACCAAAGGTCAGCTTCCATGGCCCGATCAGGAAGGCCAGCACAAAGCCGATCAGGAAGTAGTCGAAGAACTCAAGGGCATCGCCGATGATCGCGGCGATCAATATCTTGATCTGGTTGGTGGTCAGACCAGTCCTGCGGTCGAGCACATCGAACATGGGCGTTTCCCCTTGGCGCATGTTCATT
>Ga0070741_10000450_pt1 | contig 150596 bp, 132 predicted proteins | sample Coa_R1_4_FD_66440 | JGI IMG/M metagenome (GOLD analysis project Ga0070741, IMG submission 66440) | Surface soil microbial communities from Centralia Pennsylvania, which are recovering from an underground coalmine fire - Coalmine... | ecosystem: Environmental > Terrestrial > Soil >... | reverse complement strand
GCTAACAATTCGGCATTGCTTCATCTCGAATCGACGGCAAAGGGTTTCCTCGCGCCGCGCATGACGAACGCGCAAATGCTCGCGATCACAACGCCGGCCACGGGCGACATCGTCTATAATACGACTGCCAAAACATTTTTTTATTACAACGGCACGATTTGGACGACGTTTATCGGCCAGGGGTGGTCGCTCACGGGCGATGCCGGCACCAGCGCTTCGATTAATTTCCTTGGCACGACAGACTCCATAGACCTCGTGCAAAAGACGAATAACACCGAGCACCTTCGCGACTTCGCATCCGGTCCGCTGGGGCTCACTAACACGAACAACTCCGCCGAATCGCTCATCTTCTACGAAGCCTCGGGATTGGGAGCCAAATATGTGTCCTTTAAAGCGGGAACGCAACCCGGGACTGTCCATTACATTTGGCCGCTGACCGGAGACGGCACTTCCAATCAGTGTCTCGTCACCGATGGGGCGGGGAACTTAAGCTGGCATACGTTTACGACCTTTGGAGGAGGCGGCTCGGATACGCTCTGGCTCCGGGGAAAAGGGACCTATGCTGAATACGGTGTCGGGACAGGCAATTCCGCTGGTGGTGCCTATGCCCTCGCGGGAGGCAAGTACTCTTCCGCAGGCAGTACCTATTCGTTAGCATGGGGAGATAGTTGCTCCTCCAGCTCAACCTACACCATGACCGGAGGAGGCTACCGAAACACGAGTGGAAAAGTGGCCACCACTACGCGTGGTGGGGCGTATAATGGCGAGGGTGACGACCATACCTACTGTGGCGGGGGCCTCGATAATAGCCTTGGAGGAAGTTTCGATGTCGTGATCAATGGCGATTCCGACATTACGAATGGTGGAGGGCTGGTCTATAACACCGTCATCAACGGCCATCACATCAAATCGGGTAAAGCTTTCGAGTTGTATTATGGCGACAGCATAACGGCGGCAACGAATGGCTGGAACATTATTTATAAAACCGCGTGGTCACCCATGCGGCTCGGTATTATGACGACCGCTCCGACGCAAGCCGTCGATGTCGTGGGCAACGTCCGGTTTTCGGGTGGGCTTTCGGCGAACGGCCTGATGGGCACAAGCGGAACGACCTACCTAACATCGGCCGGCAGCGTCTCTCCACCGACCTGGAGTTCACTCGTAGTGCCTTCGACCAGTTGGAGGCTCACCGGAAACATCGGAACGAATTCCGCGACCAACTTTATCGGCACCACCGACGCCAACGACTTTGTCATTCGCACTAACGCCCTGGAACGAGTGCGGGTAACGTCCGCCGGTCTTGTCGGCGTTGGAATCTCCACGCCGGCCCATCAACTCCATTCCGTCTCTTCCGCCACGACCGACGAGGCGGCGGCGGTCTATGGAAACGCCACTGGCGCCACGACTTCGCAATCCATTAGCGTATGGGGACGCGCGAATAATGCCAGCAGCAATACCGCATCGATCTCGCTCCTTGCGACGGGCAACGGCAACACAACGAGCGGAACGACAAACGTTTCCTACCAGCTCTCGCAAGGTGAATTTGCAATGGGCCGGACTACCCTCGCGCCTTCGGTGGGGACGGTCGTGGAAGCAGCGACAGCCGGAACCGCTTATTCGCAGCAAGGGCCATCGGGAGTTATTCAGCTTTCGATGGGGACCGATCTCACATCGACCCCACCCGTATCGGGAGTTTATCAGGACCTGGGGACCGTCACGATCAACAATGAGTATATCGCATCCACGAGTATCATTTTGGCCGGCGTTATACAAAAGATCAATGTTGGCGGTAGTCCCGATCCAAAAAATTCCATTTATAATGTCGATGTCGAAAGCCGGGCCGCCGGCTCCTGCGTCATTCGCATCGGAATGACCCCCTTTGTCACGGACACGCACAACTACCCATCGTCCAATTATATTCGCATCGGTTACGTCGTAATCAATCCTGGAAGATAATGTCAATTACAAATTACAAATGGATGATCGATCATCCTCGAATGGCAAATGATCGCTCCGATAGGAATAGCGAGCATTTCTCCTTTGGTAAATTTGTCATTTGTCATTTATCATTCGTCATTCTTCTTTTTATACTTCATCTTTCGTCTTTCATCTCTTCTGCAAGAGCACAAGGCAACGTCGGCATCGGAACAACTTCGCCGGACGCGAGCGCGCTGCTCGACCTCACGAGCACGTCACGCGGTCTTCTTGTGCCGCGCATGACCGACGCACAAAAGTGGGCGATTTTGTCGCCCGCTACCGGCCTCATGATCTATCAGACGGATAATGGCACCGCTCTCGATGGGTCCTACACTGGCCAAACCCCAACCTTCTGGTATTACAACGGCACGACGTGGGTTCCATTCGTGGGCGGTGGATGGCTGCTGCTCGGAAATTCGGGAACGAATGCCTCGAGTAATTTTATCGGCACGAAGGATTCGGTCGATTGGGTGATCCGGACGAACAATCTGGAACACGTCCGCGTCTATGCCAGCGGAAATGTTGGTCTGACAAACACCAACAACACCGCGGAAGAATTGCGCTTTTATGAGCCCTCCGGCTCCGGCACCAACTACAGCGGATTCAAAACGGGCGTGCAAATCTCAAGCGTGATCTACACGTGGCCGCTGGCCGATGGCAACGGGACAGACTACGTGCTCTGCACGGACGGGTTTGGCAATCTTTCCTGGCGAGGCTTCGGGTCCACCGGCGGCGGCGGCGTCGATACCTTGTGGCGCCGTGGCTCGGGAACGTTTGCCTTGGAAGGAGTCGGTTCCGGAAATACGGCGTCGGGTGCATACGCTATCGCCGCCGGACTCGATTGCAAGGCCTCTGGAACGGTCGCGATGTGCTGGGGAGGATATAATCTCGCGTCCGGAAATTATTCCGTCGTCTCCGGCGGAGATCACGATACCGCCAGCGGCGCGTATAGTGTTATCGGAGGCGGAGAATACAGCGACGCGACGGGCCAATACTCTTCGGTCGGAGGCGGGTCGTACAACCTGGCAAGTGGGACCTATGCCGCAGTCGTCGGCGGAGGCAACAATACCGCAAGTGGAACTTATTCTACTGTCCTCGGCGGATACAATGTCAATGTGTCGGGAAATTATTCCTGTGCTTTTGGGCAGAATGCCACGGTAACACAGGACAATAGCTTCGTCCTCTACAATTCCGCCGGCTGCCGGCTCGGCATTCAGACCCAGGCCCCGAACGAAGCGTTGGACATTGTAGGCAACCTTCGCTTCTCCGGTGCGCTCATGCCGAACGGATTGGCCGGCACATCCGGATACGTGCTGCAATCCACCGGATCGGGCGTGGCGCCGATCTGGACGGCGGCGTCAAACCTCTATTGGAGCACGCTCGGCAACACGGGCACGAGTTCCACTACGAACTATCTTGGAACGAGCGACGCGAACCCGCTTATTTTCCGCACCAATAATTTGGAACGAATACGCATCCTCTCCGGCGGCAATGTGTGCGTCGGCGTAACGACGACGACCCACCAATTCCATTCGGCCTATTCGGGAACCTCCGACGAGGTTGCCGCCATCTTCGGCAATGCCACGGGGGCTTCCTCCTCGAATCAGATAATCGGCGTATGGGGCGCAGCTTCGAATACGGGTGCGACCAATACCGGCTCGATCGGCATGCTCGGGACTGGCAACGGCAACACGACGGCGGGTACGACAAACGTCGCCCTGCAACTTAACGACGGGGAATTCGCAATGGGCCGCACAACCGAATCGCCCGGCGGTGGAACTTCGGTCGAGCCGGCTGCGAGCGGCACAGCCTACTCGCAGCAGGGGCCAAGCGGCGTGATCGAACTAACTCTTGGCGGCGGTAACCTTTCTACGTCAGCGCCCACCGCGGGAGTATTCCAAAACTTGGGGACGCTTACCGTCAATAACCGCTATGCTTCGAGCACGAGCATTGTCCTGGTCAGCGTGCTGCAAAAGATCGACGATGGATCGGCACCGGATTGTAAACAGGCAGAGTATTTCGTCGATGTCGATAACCGCACGTCGGGGACGTTCGATCTTCGAATTGGAATGATTCCTACGACGACGAGCCTGACCAACTATAGCACGTCCGACAAGATCCGCATCGGATATACGATCATCAATGCGGGCCGATAAGTCCATGAAGTTTCGGAGTAATCGAAGCTGACCGAAGGGAATGGGCGCAATTCGCAGCGCTCACGAACTTCACAATTCAAGCTTCATCACCGAAAGCGGAAGGGCTACCTAGGGGGGTAGCCCTTTCCATTTTATTTTACTGCATCGAGGACGATTTCGGCGATGTCACGTACTTTTACCGTCTCGCCGGCGCCTTTGGCCTTGACGCCGTCCGAAAGCATCGTCATGCAATAGGGGCAGGCGCTGGCCACGGTATGGGCGCCGGTCGATAGCGCTTCTTCGGTCCGCTCGATATTAATGCGCTTTCCCTGTTTTTCCTCCATCCACATTTGTCCGCCACCGGCACCGCAACAAAACCCTTTCGAGCGCGAGCGGTCCATTTCTACAATGTCGAGTCCGGGAATGCTTTCGAGCGCGTTGCGAGGAGCATCGTAGATATCGTTCGACCGGCCTAAATAGCAGGAATCGTGATAGGTCGCTCGTTCGAGAAGTTCTTTCGTGGGCTTTATCTTGCCCGAATCTAACAAGGCTTTAATAAATTCTGTGTGGTGCTGCACCTCATAGGTGCCTCCAAAATCCTTCCATTCGTTCTTGATCGCATTGAAACAATGCGGGCAGGTGGTTACGACTTTTGTGACCTGATAGCGGTTCAGCGTTTCGACATTTTCTTTGATCAGCATTTGGGCAAGATATTCATTGCCCATTCTTCGCGCCGGGTCGCCCGTACATTTTTCTTCGTTCCCTAAAATCCGGAAATCGATCCCGGCCAGTTGCATAAGTTCGGCGAAGGCCCGGCTGATCTTCTTCGCCCGCTGATCGTACGAACCGGCGCAGCCCACCCAAAAAAGAATAGGCGGTTGGGCGGCGGTGACGGGCGCCGGCGATGCGGCGTCTTCTGCCATGGTCTTAATGGCCATCCCCTGCACCCATTCTCCTCGCTCGGATGGTGAAAAAGCCCATGGCGAAAAATTATTCTCCATGTTCCCGAACGCCGATTGCAGTTCCGTCGGGAAACTCGATTCCATCATCACGAGATTGCGGCGAAGATCGATGATCTCATCGACGTGCTCGATCGTCACCGGGCACTCGGTCATGCACGCCTGGCAGGTCGTACACTGCCAGAGCATCTCCTCCGGTATGTAATCGCCGACGAATTTTCTTGCTTCTACTTCGTCACGTTTATACTTCGGCTTTTCGAAAAGGAGCCGCCCTTTGGCATGTTCGACGGTCTGTTCTTCGGGCGTGACGATCTCGTCCTGTATGGCATCGCCGCTCGTCGCAACTTTAGCGCGTGTGATCTCGCCGGACCACGTTTCGAATCCATATTTCGATTCGGCGGTGAGATACGGGGCTTTGTCGAGCATTCGCTGGTGCGTCGCGATAATGATCCAGCGCGGGTCGAGCAATTTTCCCGTGTTATTGGCGGGGCAAACAGACGTGCAGCGCCCGCAATGGGTGCAGGTATCCCCATCTAAAAGCTGTTTCCACGTGAGGTCCTCGATGTCCGAAGCGCCATATTTTGTGAGCGTCTCATCCTCAAAATTGATCGGCTTGAGATAATTTTTTCTGCGGGTATCCGAAAAATAGACGTTTGGAAGCGATGTCAAAACATGCAGGTGCTTCGAATAGGGCAGATAATTCATAAAGCCGAGCACGGCGACGATATGAATCCACCAGGCTGTCTCATAAACGACGGCGTGCGTGCCGGAAGCGCCGGGTAGTGGAGAGAAGAGCGACGCAAGCCAATGATATTCGAATGGATTGGGGCCGTGCATCGAAATGCGAGCGGCATTATCGAGCGTGTAGGAGCAAACGATGACAAGGATCAGGAGCAGAATAACCGTCGCATCGACACGCTCATGACGATCGCCTTCCAGGCGCTTTACATGCGAAACAAAGCGGCGCCAGAGCGCCGCCATAACCGAAACGACGATCAGCGTAACGAACAGGTCCTGCGAAACCGAAATGATCGAATAGATCGGGCCTAAAAATGAGAGGGAAAAATGCCCATTCGTAAGTCCTTCGCCGATCGACTCGATGACGGCGAAAAGAAGGACTAAAAATCCCCAAAAAATAAAGGCATGGATCGGCCCGGCTACGGGATCGCGAAAAATCTTCGATTGCCCGATCGCAATACCAAGCACTCGTTTTACGCGCTCATTGGGACGGTCGAACCGGTCGGTCCATCTTCCAAGGCGGAGAAAATCGATCAGCCGCTTGGAATTGATTACAATGCCGCCCAGAGCGGCAATCAGGACAATTGCGAAAATAATGCCTTTGATCATAAGCGTTTTTCGACCGCCGTTAACAACGAAGGGAGCCGGATAGAGCCGCAGGATGTAACTTTTTTTGTCCGCAGGGTCCCTGGGCGAGCTGCCATCGCCGGCACGAAGGAGAACACACCAACACGGGGAAAGATAGGTCGCAATTCCCCATGGCAATTTTTTGGGTCGCTGGATGCGTTTGAATGTCCATGTTAAAAGAAGGCGATGCCGCTCCCGATTTTACCGCCAAGGACGACCGAGGCCGCGAGGTTGCTCTCAAAGAATTTCGTGGTAAAAAAGTTATTCTCTATTTTTATCCGAAAGACAATACGTCCGGCTGCACGAAAGAGGCCTGCGATTTTCGAGATCATTTCGCACGGATTAAACGCCGGGACGCTATCGTGCTCGGCGTCAGTCCCGATACGGAAAAGAGTCACGAGAAATTCAGGACGAAATTCGAACTTCCGTTCCCACTCGTCGCCGACCCGGACAAGACGATCGTTTCCGCCTACGGCGTCTGGAAGGAAAAGTCGATGTACGGCAGGAAGTATATGGGCGTCGAGCGGACGACGTTTATCATCGACGAGCGAGGAAAGATCGAGAAAATTTTTTCGAAGGTCAAAGTACCGGGCCATGTCGATCAGGTCCTCGAGGAATTGAGTTCGAAATAGAATGCTCGATGCTTTTCACCCGCCGGAGCGAGTTCCGAAGTCGATCGGTTCCGAACGGGTCCTGCTTCGGCAATATCGAACGCAGGATGCCGACGCGTTAGCCGAACTTATCGCCGGTTCCTTCGAAGGGCATCTTGCGCCGTGGTCCCCGCCGAGTATGGAGATCGAAGCCGGCGGCCGCCGCGCTGCCCGGGAACATATTTTGGCAGCGCTCGACAAATGGGAGGAGGGTTCCGATTATCGGTTCTTTATTACGCTCCGCGAGACAGCCGAAATAGCCGGACAAATCGGCCTCACACAGATCGTCCGCGGCGTCTCGCAATCATGCTTTATTGGCTATTGGGTCGGCCTTCCGTTCGTCCAGAAGGGATATGCGACTGAAGCAGTGATCCTGGCAATGGAATTTGCCTTCGATGTTTTGAAGCTGCACCGGATTTCGCTCTGGATCGCCGTCGAAAACCGAGTTAGCTTAAAAATACCGGCCAAGCTTGGCTTGCGCTTTGAAGGAACGGCGAGACAAGCCCTTTTTTTGGGTAATCGATGGCAGGACACTCATGTGTATGCCATGACCTCCGAAGAATGGAACGAACGGAAAACGGAACTCCGAAAACAATTCGCTCCCTGATCCTTGGACCCTATGACTAAACTCTTCCCATTTTTGTGTTCGGTACTCACGCTGGTCGTTCGTCCCGCCGCGCTCGAAGAAACCGCGGTATCGCTTGCGCAAAAGCTCCAGAGTCAGTTCCTCACTAAACCGGGAGTGATCCTCAGCTTCGATTTAAAATCGGAAGGACATCTTCGCCTGATGGCCGATTTTCGGGGAGGACGAATTCGGGTCGAGAGCCCCTCGCTCCTGATAATCTCGGACGGAAAGACGATCTGGAACTACGATAAAACGGCCGATCGCGTGACGATCGATAATGTCGCCGGAGCTTCGACCTTTCGCGATCCTTCTGCATTTTTTCGCTTTGCAGATAATTATTCGGCGACCATGGTAAAACACGCCGGGAGCGATTATACCGTTTCGCTCACACCGCGTTCGGAACTACAATCGCTCGCAAAAGCCGCAGGAGAGTTACAATCGCTCGTGCTCGAACTTCGCGTTGCCAAACACTCGATAAAAATTTTGAGCGCGTCGGCGATAAGCTCTCGCGGCAAAGCACATCCGAATGCGCTCTCCATCGTATCGATGAAATCGGTCCGCGCTTCGGACTTTATCTTTACCCCAAAAGCATCGACCAAAGTCGTCGATCTGCGTGAGTGAGATTACATTGAACGTTTGAGCAAACGATCGCTGAAGGCCAAAAGCTCGTTGCGTCGCAGAGGATCGATCGATCGGAGTTCTTCCTCCGCCATGCGCATGTGCGTGGCCGCGAGGTCGGCTACGTTCATTAAAATTCCGAGTTCCTCGAATAATTGCCTGGCACCCGCAATATCTTCCCTGGTCGTCTGCCGGTTGCGAAGGCGGTCCATTAACGAGCGGTTTCCGTGGCTCAAAGATTGGTATTGCTCCATGGCAAGGACAAAGAGGGCCGTCCGTTTTCCTTCGAGAATGTCTCCACCGATCGTCTTACCAAGCGTTTCATCGCCCGTAAGATCGAGCAGGTCATCCTGAAGTTGGAATGCAAGGCCGATCTCTCGCGCAAAGCGGCGAAAGGGTTCAACCGGCTGCTTGGCCGTTATTGCTCCCAGCACTGCCGCGAGTTCGAACATGCGGGCGGTCTTGAGTTCGATCATCGTCGTATATTCCGCGAGCGAAATATCGTTCCTGCTTTCGAACTCCTTATCGAGCGCCTGTCCTTCGCACACCGCCTGGAATGCGCGAGCGAATTCCAGGGAGAGGGCCGCCTGAATGTCGCCCCGAGCCTCCGCAAGCGCGAGCGTGGCAAGCGAGACGATCGTATCGCCCGCAAGGATCGCCGTATTCACGCCATAGGCCACATAGACCGTCGGATGTCCGCGCCGGGTGGCGGCATTGTCCATGATATCATCGTGAACGAGGGTGAAAGTATGAAGGAATTCTACGGCCACTGCCGTCGGTAACCATTCCGCCGGATCGCCGCCGGCCGCGATGGCCGTGAGATAGGGCCGAACGCGCTTGCCACCGGCCGCGATCGCATCGCGCACCGGCCTGTAAAGGCTTTCCGGTTTCCGTGGGATCCGTTCCCGCAGGTGCGGCTCAAAAACGTGCTGGAAGGCCTCGGGACTCATGGACGTCGAACGCTTTAAAATAAAATCGCAGCTTTAAAATAAAAACCGCAGCGTGCCGAGAAAAGTAGACAGCGCTGCGGAGCTCTTGTTTTGTTTGCCCTATTTAGAATCCCTGAAACCATAGGTCTCAGGATTCGAATCTGAAAACGATAATTTCTCTGCGAACAGTTTCCTGAAGTTTCCGAACTTTTAAATTTTTTATAAAGTGGCAAAATGTGGTAAATATCCAAAAAAAGAGGTCCGCGAGGGTCTTCCGAGCGGTCGTCGCCCGAATCGAGCGTCTTCCACTTCCTGGCAAACCATCACGGACCTTTAGGAGGCTTCGGTATTGTGCTTTTGCGAATCTTCGGCCGGACCGATCGACTCGCATTACCTCGAAAAACCAGCCAGCCGTGCGACTAAACGCGGTGCTCGCCGGCCCTTCGTATGTAAAGCGACACGCGGCTCGATCGAATAGTTTCACGGCTCCGTCTCCATTTTTTCGAGATCGTTTCATGGGCATGGCCGGACTTTTCCCTATCTTTGTATCATAAATTCTCGTCCGCTCACTACTCCTTAGAAGCAATTTTATGTCATCCATCGGACCCGCAGCGATCCTGATCGTGATCGCGGCGCTTTTTTTTCTGATCCTCTTTTTCTATTTCATTCCGCTCGGCCTTTGGATCACCGCGCTCTCCTCCGGAGTACACGTTCGGATCTTTTCGGACCTGGTCGGAATGCGGCTTCGCAAAGTCCCGCCCGATGTGATCATTCGTTCGAAGATCACGGCGCTCAAGGCAGGCATCCCGGTCGAAATTCCAAAGCTGGAAGCCCATTATCTTGCGGGAGGTAACGTTCCCCGCGTCGTAAACGCACTCATTAGCGCGGCCAAAGCAAATATCGAGCTCGATTTTAACCGTGCCGCCGCGATCGACCTTGCCGGCCGCGATGTCCTCGAAGCTGTAAAACTTTCGGTTACGCCGAAAGTCATCGAAACGCCGCAGGTCCCGGCCGTAGCGAAGAACGGCATTCAGGTCCGCGTCGTAGCGCGGGTTACGATCCGTGCGAATATCGAGCGGCTCGTAGGCGGCGCCGGCGAAGCGACCATCCTCGCCCGCGTTGGCGAGGGAATCGTTACCACCATCGGCACCTCCGAATCCCATAAAGAAGTATTGGAACGTCCGGACCGCATTTCGAAAGTCGTGTTGGATAAAGGTCTCGACGCAGGCACCGCATTCGAAATTCTCTCGATCGATATCGCCGATGTGTTTATCGGCGATAACATCGGCGCAAAACTGCAGAGCGACCAGGCCGAGGCCGAACTGAAGATCGCCCGCGCCAAAGCAGAAGAACGCCGAGCGGCGGCCGTAGCCACAGAGCAGGAAATGAAAGCTCGCGTCCAGGAGATGCGCGCCAAGCTCGTCGAAGCCGAAGCGCAAATCCCGATGGCGATCGCCGAAGCTTTCCGCGAAGGTCATTTGGGCGTGCTCGACTATTATAACCTGCAAAATCTTCAGTCCGATACGAATATGCGGAAGTCCATCGCCGAAGGTGGCAGCGACGCCGGTACGCCGGCCGCCGGAGCTACGCAGAGCACTTCATAATAATAGTGCATTCATAATATTTCTTCTCCCCTTCCATGTATTGGAAGGGGAGTCTATGAATAGAGAAATTTTGTTACGCCGATGAATGCTCATTCGTTCAATTTCCGGTCTGCGCGGCATCGTCGGCGAGCCCAATGGACTTACCGCCGAAATAGTTACACGCTATGCGGCGGCCTTTGCACGCTATCGCGATTTTAAAGGAACCGTCGCCCTCGGATACGACGGCCGCGCCGGAGGCCGCGCCTTTTACGACATCGCGCTCCAGGCGCTCGTGACCTCCGGTTGCGATGTCTTCGCGCTCGGAATGGTCCCGACCCCGACCGTCATGTTCGCCGCCGAAACGAAACCCGAAATCGTCGGTGGAATTATCATTACCGCCAGCCACAATCCCGGCGAATGGAACGGGATGAAATTTATCGCCGAGACCGGCCTCTTCCTCGACGCCGAAGAAAATAAAACACTCTGGAACATCGTCGATAGCACACGCCCGGAATCGGTGCCCGCCGCAGACTTCGGCGAAGTGATCGATGGCCGCGACTACGCAGCGCAGCATATTCAGGCCGTGCTCGATATTCCATTTGTCGATCGCGGAAAAATTGCGGAGCGAAATTTCCGTATCGCGCTCGACACCGTCAATGCCTCCGGTTCCAACATCCTGCCGAGGCTGCTCCACTCGCTCGGCGTGGCCGAGATCGTCGAACTCCATTGCGACGGGTCCGGAATTTTTCCTCATCGTCCGGAGCCGGTCCCCGAGAATCTGACCTCGCTCAAGGAAGCGATCCTTCGCGAAAAAGCCGACGTAGGGATCGTCGTCGATCCCGATGCCGACCGCCTCGTGCTTATCATGGAGAACGGCGAGCCATTCGTCGAGGAAAACACGATCGCGCTCTGCACCGAACATGTCCTGAAGCATTCGATCCCGGGACAATCGGTCGTCGTGAACCTTTCAACGACTCGCGCGATCGAAGACCTTGCGGAACGATATTCGGCGACCGTTTATCGGACGCCCGTCGGCGAGATCCATGTCGCAAAAAAAATGCGTGAGAAACATGCCGTCGTGGGCGGCGAAGGCTCCGGCGGTGTCATCCTGCCGCTCGTCCATACCGGACGCGACTCGCTCGTCGGGACCGCACTCGCCCTTTCCGCGCTCGCCGAATTCAAGGGATCGATTTCTGAAAAACGGAACACGTTACCGCACTACGAGATCCTAAAATCGAAGATCGAACTGAAGAGCGCCGAACAGGTCGCTTCGGTGTTATCGAGTCTATCTGACCGATTTGGCGCGAACGCAATTTCGGTCAATAACGAAGATGGCATTCGCTTCGATTTTGGAACCTCCTGGCTGCATGCCCGCGCGAGCAATACGGAACCAATTATTCGTATTATTGCCGAAGCTCCGACGAAACAGGAAGCCGAGCAACTAATTTCCACCGCTTCGGCTTAACGATCCATGCGTAAGTTCTTCGGCCCGGAACCCTATCAGCAATCGGAAGACGATAAGCGCGTCCAGCAGGGTCTGCGCGCCCAGGGAAAGCTCCCGCGCCATATCGCCATCATCATGGACGGCAACGGCCGCTGGGCCGAGGAGCGCGGACTTCCGCGCGCGGCCGGGCACCAGGCCGGCATCGCCAGCCTTCGGGACGTGACGCGGTCGTCGCGGGAACTCGGGATCGAGTTCCTCACCGTGTACGCTTTCTCGACCGAGAACTGGAAACGCCCCAAGCGCGAAGTATCGATGCTTTTTCGGCTCCTCGTCAAAATGCTGCGCGAGGAACTAAACGAAATGCTGGAACACGGCGTCCGGCTTAAGACCATCGGGCAAACGACATTGCTTCCCAAACTCGTGCAGGAAGAGCTGACCGGCGCCATCGAGCGGACCGCCAGGAACAAAGGCCTTACGCTCACACTCGCGCTCAGCTATTCCGGACGCTGGGACCTCGTCCGCGCCATGCAGGCCATCGCACTCGAGGTCCGGCGAGGCAAGATCTCGCCGGAGGACGTTTCCGAGGAAACGGTCCGCGCCGCGCTCGCCACGGCCCAGATGCCCGACCCCGACCTCCTCATTCGTACCTCCGGGGAACTCCGTATTTCCAATTTCCTGCTCTGGGAACTCGCGTACAGCGAACTCCACGTGACGAAGACCCTCTGGCCCGATTTCCGCCGGGAACACTTGTACGACTCCATTCGCGAATACCAGACCCGCGAACGCCGCTTTGGCCTTACCGGCGCGCAGCTCCGCACGGCGGTCGCGAGCGATGTCGAGGTCACGCCGGCCCACGCCACCTACGTCGAATCGATCGTCTCCTCGATCACTGGGAAACGTTCCTGATGCCCGATCCCGATTTCTACCGCGATTTTCCCACCTGGCTCCGCGCCTTCCTCGAATTCCTCGAGCACGAACGCGACGCCAGCCCGAAAACGATCGAGGCCTACGAAGGCGACCTCGTCGATCTCTACCGGATCTTGCGTTCCCAGGAATTATTCCTAACCGGCACGCACGCCGACCTTGCCGTGCTCCGGCGGTACCTGCAGGTCCTTTCCCAGTCCAGCGGCACGGACAAAAAAAGCGGCCGCATGAAGGCCAGTTCCGTCGGAAGGAAACTGGCGGCCGTCCGCTCGTTTATAAAGTTCCTCGTCCGGCGCGAGATCTTCGAGTTCAACGCGGCCCGCCTGCTTAAAACGCCAAAAGCGGAAAAACGCCTGCCGGACGTCGTCCATGAGCGGACGATGACGTCCGTCCTATCGACCGAGAAACGCGAGGGCGCTACGGAACTTTCCGCGCGGGACCGCGCCGTCATCGAATTACTCTACTCCAGCGGACTTCGCCGGTCGGAACTATGTTCGATCGATCTCGATGCGCTCGACCTCAAGGCGCGCACCGTTCGCGTGCTCGGCAAAGGCGGCAAGGAACGCATCGTTCCCATTGGAACGAAAGCGGCCGACGCGATCAAAGCCTATCTCGCCGATCACAACGCTCCGCCTCCGGCTGAGCGCAAGCCGCGGGCACCTCAGCCGCTCTTTCTCCTCAAGAATGGGAACCGCATGACGCCTCGCATGGTCTATCACATCGTCTCCAAAGCCTTTGCGCACGCGGACAACGTTCCCAACGCGCATCCTCACATGCTGCGCCATACCGCGGCCACCCATTTGCTCGACCACGGCGCCGACCTTCGCGCCGTCAAAGAGATCTTAGGCCACGAATCGCTCCGCACCACCCAGCGCTATACGCACCTCACGGTCGAGCGGATGAAAAAGGTCTACGATCAGGCTCATCCCAGGAGCCGATAGCATTCGGGAACCCCAAAAAATTATCCCTTGAAATTCAGGTATTGAATCGCAGCCTGAATCGATATTAATTCGGCAGATCGCCGATACATTTTTCCGGTTTTGGCAGTATATTAGTACTGCTTCGTGCTGAGGCCTAAGTCCAATCGGGACGACACATTTGCTGACTCGGCACGTAGGACTTTAGCATTAGGAGCCCAACATTATGAACCTACGAATTCAAGTTCGCCACGACGCCGCAAAAGAGCGGATCCAAAAGTACATCACCGCCGAATTCGAGCGAATTGCCAACAAATTCACCGATGGCGAAGCCTCCCCGATCATCAGCGCCGAGTTCATCGTCGATCAGGAAGGCGCCAACGGCCATCTCAAGACCTTCGAGGCCATCGTTCACGTACCCAACGACACGCTCGCCGTCAAGGAGTCCGACACCGAAGCCCACAAAGCGATCGACGCCTCGATGAAGGTCCTCGAAAAGCTCCTCAAGCGCCACAAAGAGACCTACGCCCGGCCCGGCAACCTCATCCGCCACAACGAACAGCGCCGCTCCCCCTCGGCATAATCCCGTGGCGCGGCCACCTGGCCGCCTGTATTTTGCGGTGCGGCCACCCTGGCCGCATGTGCCGAAGCAGACCCGATTTCCACACCCACCTGCGAAATTCGCGCATTTAAGCCGTTCTGTCTCTCAGAAATGCTTGGCAATGCTGTGGTGTTGGATGAATTTTCATGAACTCAAGTTAACCGAGTTCCCGATTTTCCGGAAATTTTGTAGGTTGGAGAAGATTTTTTGTGGGCTGCGGAGAGATTTTCAGAACCACCACGAAGCAAAGGTATTTTTATGCCTTGTAGCGTTTAGTTGACGACTTTACGGCCGGACGTGATAGTAGTGCTTCCGCTTTGAGCATCAGGTAATGGCGGATAGGTCCTTTGATCTCTAAATAATTTGGCAGGAAACTCATTCTGCCCAATCTTAAAGTCTAACTTACCATCTGAGCCCTTAACGGAATACATCTGTCTTTTATGTCGAGTCGCGCTAATCCATTCAATCGGATCATGTTGATCATCTAAAATTTCTTTCAGCTCAGCATAATTTAGACAAACGATGCCATCCTCATTACAAACTAAAACTAAAAATACCTCTTTACAACGAGACCTCAATAAATCAATTTCGGCCTGATGCTCATTCTGAAAAGTGAACCGCCACGGCGTCATTCTTTTCCCGGAATGTTTTATGTATAGACCGATTGAATCGTCCAAAATATAGGAGGCATTAGAATTCGAATGAAACAACCTGAGGGAGATTGATCGGTCGACACCATGAAGGATTCGAGCAAAAACAACGCCATGAAAAAACTCGAACTCGTTAATCATGCTTTCCTCGCAGTTTTTAAGAAGCGAACGTTGCCGCTATATTTATAAAATACCCGGGCCTTGCCAGTATCGTTATAAAAAATATTAATATGATGGACTGCATCGGGATATTTTGAAAGTTCCATCTGGTTTTTGCCTATAAATCCCTTAGTGCGCGTAATGGTTTTTCGATCCATTTCGCCGTCCTTGTCAGTGTAGCCAGCGATTGTGATAGGTGGATGCACAGCCAATGAGCGGTCTCCATCCGGACAAAAGTTCTCTATATAATTTATCAAGTAATCCGGTAAACAGTCCTTACCGAGCAACTCCGAAAGCGCCTTTACTTTTTGAAGAGGTTTTATGCTTTGATTAATAATGTCTTCAATAGTTTTCTTGTCAAAGTCAAAGAGCGCAAAGCTCATTTCACCCTTGTCAATTAAAACATTCGTTTTGTCGATACTGCCTGAAGCCACGGCAGTGATTCGCTGACCATCCAACCAGATTGGTGAAGTCTTATTCTGTTTCCTGGATTCAAGAGATAGTCGATGAAAAATAAAACAGGTCTGCCAGTCTAGGTATAGCGCTTTCGGAATTGTGAGTTCGAAGTACCGCAGGTAATCATTCCTGGATCCGAACATTCGTGCTCTCTGTATGTAAGTATCTTGCTGAAGTTTATGCTTCACATCTCTGGTGAAAAACATGGAAAGTAGGTTATTGAACGTAACGCCGCGAGAGATGATGTTGCCCCCAATAATAACAGTGAAAGGTGCAGAAGGGTCTGTCGCAGTGCGGTTGTCAGCAGCATTAACTTCCTTGTCGCTATTCATCACAACAAGATTATTTCGGTCGCAGTTATCGAGAACATACCTAGTTATGTCATTGGCATGCCCTGGGTATCGGTCATTCGAAATGTCCCAAATCCTCTTGAAATAGTCTTCGTGGCTTGAATTCTGATCATCACGGAGTGCCTCGAATAGTTTTACAACTTGTTTATAGTCAACAGAGTGATCTGCCTTTTTGCTGCTCGTATGAATCAGCATCGAGTAATTTCTTTCCTTCTCATTAATAAATTTGTTCAGGTACGCGACATTAACCATGAAGCTGAAAAAAGCTTCCCGAAGGTACTTAGGGTCATCCCCAGTATCTGGCAAAAACTTGAGCGAGTATGGAAGGTCATCAATCGATACTGGAAAAAACACCCCTTGGCCGGTATAGTTTGAGTGGGGTGGAAAATCGATCCAGTTTTCGTTCTGATTCTTATGTGTTTTGTTTAAGTCTAATCGTGCGGGTGTTGCAGTTACACCAATATATGTACCCTCTTCGCCGATTAACCGCCCAGTCAGTTCGTTTATCTTGCTCTTTTCCTTCTTGTTGATTTTTGAATTTGGAGTAGCGTAATCGGCCTCATCGTCGATAATAACTCGGTTTGGATGCCCATCGATCTTCTCAAGCAGTTTTTGAAGATCCTTCGAATTCTTTTTGCAAAAGATTACCCATTGATGTTCTCCAATGGTAACTTCTGGGGGTAGCACTTCACTGAATTTTTTCGGCGACGGCGATATTCCTGACCTCTGAAAACGCTCCAAATTCTGTCCTAGAAGTTGAACGCTGTCATTCAACAGAACTATGACTAACTTAAACCCAATGTCGAGCAGTTTTGCAGTCAGGGCAATCATTAATTCGGTTTTTCCGCTCTGAGGTTCGCCATAGATCACAAAGGATTTTTGGGTATCCCTAATGTTTGATATAGCATTTTCAACCACGGTTTTGATTCGTCCAACTTCTAGGCTTTGAGAAACCAAATTAGCCAATCGTCTTTCATATCGGTTATTTGTCGTCGTTTCTTTCTTTAATTCATCTAGGTTAAACATACTTAGATCAGGGTTTTATAAGTGTGATAATAACTTCTTCACGCATTCGCCTTTTTAGGGCTTTGCCTGCAGTCAAAGACTCCGGAGGTGGAAGGTAACGTCGGTTTTCAGGCAATGGCCTACTGCGTACCTTTTCGACAACCATTCCAAGTTCGCACGCGAGTCCCTCAACACATTTTGAGTTTTGCACGAACGTTTCACGAACATTGCAATTACCGAGAACGAAAATCGCTTTACAATTAGGGCGCAACACTCGTTTAACTTCCGAAAGAATACAACTCATATCACGGACATATTGTCGTAATATTCCAGCATTACGAATGGAAAGAGTTTCGACCGGGCACATTAATCCCATGACCCGCTCTGTTAATGTATCATCGTCCTCTTTTCTTGCAATAGTTTCAGCCCCCATATTTGTCGCTCGGACAATGCGTAGCTTTCCAATACTATGTCCCATCCATATAAGTGAAAACTTATGGCCACGGATATAATCGATCGCATTTAAATAAGGTGGTGAAGTGATAACAATGTCGACACTTTCATCTTCCAATGGCAAATGTCTAGCGTCTGCGAAATTCACTGATCCGTCTGGGCCATCATTTTTGATATTTGGAAACGGGGCTGCTTTAATGACATATTGTATTGCTTGCTCGAACTTATCAAAGGCTCGTATTGGAGCTTGATCATAGCTTCGATGCGGCCTGCTATGGGAAACATCCATTGCCCTCGAAGCCCCTATTTTCTTTGTAATTATTAAACGTGAGAATGCGCACCACATCAAATCTCTCATCGCTGGATCGTGCAATCGAGAAATTGATTCCGATAACGAAGCTAACTGGATCCGATTCGTTTTGTCAAACCAGTATCTAACGAAAGCCTTGGTCTCTTTGTCTGAATGTCGAGGATATGCCTTCGCTACTTTCATGTTCCGCGCACGCAATCGTGCCTTAGTAAGTACTTCTTTCGCTTTCTGCTTTACGCCTTCTATTTGTACATTTGCCATCCACGTCCGTGCAATAAGAACTGCAAGCGGATCGCGGTCAAATCCGATTGCTTCGTGTCCTCTTAGTTTCGCAGTCACTAGCGTAGTTCCTGAGCCAGCCATCGGATCAAGGACGCGCAGTTTTGGCAAATGGTCGGGTAACTCCTGCCATACAAGTTCCGGCGCCATGCGAGCTGGAAATGGGTGTATCGGGCGGAGACTTTTATGTAACATTAATACCTTCTAGATCGAATAGGTGCCTATCACCATTAGCACAATATACGAACAAATTGCACCGGTGTTTGTTGCTTCCATGGGAGTTATAACTCTTAAAAAACCACTGTCCACAGTCTTCCGGTTCTGATGTAGAGCGTTAACGAGATACAAAATAAAAACTCCGGGCCTTTGCCCGGAGCCTTCGATTTGGATTCGGATAATCGTCGTTCCTATTCTAACATACCTGTATTTTCGCGCTACGACTCCGACTTCTATTCTCATTTGCCCTTTCCGCTCGAAGAGATCGAGCTGAATGGGATCATGACGTTTGTTCATTGCCATGATTGTCTCCTTTGATTGTGGACGAGCGCAATCTGAAGGCATTGCCCTCATCCGGTTATTGATTATGGAGTTTACCGGCTCACCACGACCGCGTGGTGTATGCCGTGCGAATCATGGTGGGCCAGGACACTCCTGTCGTATTCGTGTCAGATGATGATTCCATCATTGTGTCCTGCTAAATTGAGGAAAAACTTTGTGATAACGTGTTCATCAAGGGGCGTGCCATAAGAAAAAGTCCGCAATTTGAATTGTATTCAGATTCTATTAAGATTAGTGTGTTAGAACGAGGACAATAATGTATCTTCTCCCGCACACTGTGGTTAAAAAATCGCTAATTACGACTAATCATCGCGCGCGGGTGCCCGAACCATGCGACGAATCGATATCACTGCGCCCTACGGGGATGATTCTGAACTGCGACCCGGGATTTTCGCTTCGCTCCACCCCTGGCTATCAACCGGGCGTCCCTTCGGGACTAAAATCGAACTATTGATTGGCCATTCTGTTGAGGTGGGAAATCCCACCAGTGTTTATGAAGACAAAACGATATCGCACTTCTCCAAAAAGATCAACGCCGGGTACACGGACGTACCAGGGCAAGTTGGACTCCAAAAAACGTATGGTTATTCGCGGGGCGCGATATACGCATTATGAGGTCCTCGAAGAGCCGAACGGCAACGTGCATCTCATCCCGAAGCGATTGGTCGATATTGAACCAATTCCACGCCGAGTCCTGGCGCAGATCGAACGGTCCATGAAAAACCTTGACAACGGAAAAGCTTTCGGCCCTGTCGATCTAAGCACGTTTCCAAAGCCTGCCCGTAAGCGCCCAAAGTGAAGTTCTCGATCTATTTCGGCGAGCCTGAGATTCGAGACCTCTGGCTTTCGCTCTTTGAGCGACATAACGCCGGAGTTCTCGGTGGCACAGAAGCCAAGCTATTCCAACGCCTTCAAAAGCCATTTCGCTTCTGGCCGAGAACCCGCTCCATAACAGCCTTCGCTCGCATGAAATAGAAGCCCTTTCACGCCGTTTCGGCCGTAAAGTATTTCAGTCGTATCTCGAAAATAAAACTCCGGCAGCTGGCCGCCTCTTTTGGACATACGGTCCTGGCCGCAGTGAAATTACAATAATTGGGATCGATGCTCATCCCGAAAGCGGAAAATCGCGCGCCTACGATCGCGTCCGCCTTTCAAGATTGCCATAGAATTAAGTTCAATTTTTTTAAATAAAAAACCGTCTCTCCGGATGTCAGAGAGACGGTTTCGGCCCAATATTTCAGCAAACTTCAGCACTCGGCTCCGACTTTAGCATTCGAACGCCTTAGCACAAGCTGAAGCATGTGCTACACCGTGGTTTTAATCCATGATCCGTTTTAGGAAGGCGGGGCGGTCGTCGCGCTCTTTTTGGGCGGGAGCTTTTTGTTCCCCGAGGCCCGGGCTCGCGGCCACGCTCATGGCTTCTTCGCTCGTCTCGTCGATCGGCGGCAGGACGATACCGCGGCGCATGTAGGCCGGCTGGTCGTAGTCCTTGAGGTCGCGAGGCCCGCTCGGCACATGGCGCGAATCGGTCTTCGGCGTCAGTCGCGAGATCTGGCCGATATGCTGCGGTTCGGACTCTCGGGCCGGGAACTCGCGGCGGTCGTAGGTCTCCCGGCGCTCTTTTTCGGTAAGCGTGCCGCGCGGTTTGTAGATCCGCTCGACTTTCGGGAGCCGAATTTCGCCGCCCTCTTCTTCGACGGCAAGTCCCCCTTCGCGCCCCACCGGTTCGTGTTCGATAACGTCGCGTTCGCTAAGTTCGCGTTCGCCAGGCTCGCGCCCTGCAAACTCGCGGCCCACGGGTTCCCGCTCGGACAGTCCGGCGGTGGGCTGGAGGATCCGTTCCACGCGGGGCTTGGGTCGGGTTTCGTCGGCCATGTCGCGCGGGCGTTCAGTGCCGCGCAGGCTGAGCCCGCCGTTGTATTTGGGCCGGGAATTAAATCCGGTCGCGATCACGGTGACCATGATCTCGTCCTCCATCGACTCATCGAGCACGGCGCCAAAAATAATGTTGGCCTCGTCGCCGGCGGCATCGTGTACGATCTGGGTCGCCTCGCTTACCTCGAGGAGCGACATCGAGCGTCCGCCCGTGATATTCACGAGCACGCCCTGGGCGCCCTGGATCTTCACGCCTTCCAGGAGCGGCGAGGAGATCGCCTGCTCGGCCGCGATCGAAGCGCGGTGCTCGCCACGGCCCACGCCGGAACCCATGATGGCATCGCCCATCTCCCGCATGACGGTCCGGACGTCGGCAAAATCGACGTTGATGTAGCCATGCCGCGTGATGAGCTCCGAAATGCCGCGCGTGGCATTATAGAGCACCTGGTTCGCGAGCGAGAAGCCGTCCAAGAACGAGGTCGAGTTCTCGACGAGCGCGAGCAGCTTCTGGTTGGGGATGACGATGAGCGTATCGACATTGCTGCGCAGGTCCTCGATGCCCTCTTCAGCCTGCTTCGAGCGGCGCTTTCCTTCGAACTGGAACGGTTTGGTAACGATTCCCACGACGAGCGCGCCGACGGACTTCGCGATGGCCGCGACGGAGGCCGCGCCCCCGGTGCCCGTGCCGCCACCCATGCCCGCCGTGACGAAGACCATATCGCTGCCTGCGATCATGCGGCTGATCTCCTCACGGTCTTCCTCGACCGCTTTGCGGCCGACTTCGGGATCGGCGCCGGCGCCCAGGCCGCGCGTCAGGTTCTTGCCGATCTGCAGTTTGGTGGACGCGGTGCTTTTTTCGAGCGCCTGCACGTCCGTATTCAGGACGCAAAATTCGACGCCCTCGAGGCCCTTGTTGATCATCGAATTCACGGCATTCGATCCCCCTCCGCCAATGCCGATAATTCGGATCTTCGCACGATAATCTTGTTTCGTATCGAGTTCTATCATGTTCGTAAAAGAGTGCAGTAAAAAAGTCCTACGTGAAGTGCTACGTTAAAGTGCTGAGTACTCAAAAAAAAGTGCTACGTGCTCTAAAAAAAGTGATATGTGCTCAGCACTGCCTCAAAGCTGTTCGAACCATTCTTTCATCCGAGAAAAAATGTTCCCGGCCTGGCCGCTCAGGTTCGGGTCGTCCTCTGTTTCGAACGAGGGTTCCTGCGACGCGGCCTCTTCGATATAGGCCGGCGGCGCATGGTGCTTGAACGCATAGAGTACGAGTCCGACGGCCGTCGAAAAGACGGGCGACTCGACCTCTTTCACGAGCCCCGCGCCAAAGCCCATCGGCATCCCGATCTTGACCGGCATCTGGAAGATTTCTTCGGCAAGTTCGCGCGTGCCGTTCGTCATCGATCCGCCGCCCGTGAGCACGACGCCCGCCGAAAGGTGCCGCGCATAGCCGGACCGCTTAATTTCTGCCAGCGCAAATTCCAGGATCTCTTCCATGCGCGGCTGGATGACTCGTGCCAGGACGGACTTCGCGATCTCCCGCGGTTTCCTTCCGGCGAGGCCCGGCAACTGGATCACTTCATCGCGTAAAATATGCGAGACGACGGCACAGCCGTATTCGCATTTCAGGCGTTCGGCCTGGTCGCCCAGGATCCCGAGCCCTTTCCGGATATCGTCGGTAACTTTTTGTCCGGCGATGCCGATCACCGCCGTGTGCCGGATCGTCCGTTCCTCGAAGACGGCAATGTCCGTCGTTCCGCCGCCGATATCGACGAGCGCGACGCCGACCTCTTTCTCTTCGTCGTCGAGTACGGCATAGCTGGAGGCGAGCGGCTCGAGCACAATATCGCGGACGCGGAGCCCCGCGCGTTCGACACAGTTATGGATATTCTGGACGGCAGTCACCAGGCCGTTGATAATATGGACGCTGGCTTCGAGGCGCACGCCCGACATTCCGATCGGCTCGTAGATCCCGTCCTGTCCATCGACGATGTACTCCTGCGGGATCACGTGCAGGATCTTGCGGTCCATTGGGAGGTGAACTTTTTTCGTGTCCTCGATGAGGCGGTCCACATCGTCCTGCGTGATGGTCCGCTCGGCGTTCGAAATAGTTACCACGCCGCGGGACTGGAAGGACTGGATGTGGTCCCCCGCGATTCCGACGACGACCTCGCGGATCTTGACTCCGCTCTGGGCTTCGGCCTCGGCGATCGCGCGTTCGATCGAGCGGACGGTCTTTTCGATATTCGTTACGACGCCGCGCGAAAGTCCGTCCGCCGCGGCGTGGCCCACGCCGAGGACCGTCATGGTCTGCGGTTCCCGAAGGGAAAGCGCGGCGACGATGGCGCAGACTTTCGTCGTTCCGACGTCCAGGCCGACGATGATACGGCCGGGATCGAGCGCGCTCGGGACGCCGATCATGGGTGCGGAGTTTATCGGAGTATAGCGGGCCATGGGCTCGATGGAATCAGTGACTGGATCGCTCGTTCGCGTTCGTTGCATACCTGTTTGCAATGAGATTGGTGGATGCGACCGCCGTGCCCTGTGCCGGCGCAGCGGTCCGATTAAAATTTTTGTGTTTCAGAATGACCTGGCCATTAAAGCGCGCATCGACGTAGAGGGAAGTCCCGCTCCGCAACTGGGGCTGGATATTGGTCTTCCACACGCTGGCCAATAGGCGGAGCTGGCGGTCGAATAACGGTTCCTTTTGCGCGGGAACGGTATCGGTCTGTTCTTCGAGGGCCCCTTTGTATTCCGCATCGAACGGGGAACCTAAGAAGATCGGGGTCTGCGTTTCGGTCGTATAGATCACGTAGTCGCCCGTCGGCGTTCGCCGGAGTTCGCCGATCGCATTTTGCATGGAACCCGAGTTCAGCGAGACGATGAACTGGACTAATTTTGCCATCCCCTGATAGGCCATGGTGTCCCGCTCGGAGACCCCGGAGAGGAGTGGGACCTGCAGGAGCTGGGCCGGGTCGCGGATGCCGGCGATGAGCCGTGGCCGCAGCAGCATTCCTTCCCGATCGATCAGGAACGTTTCGTTCGTCGAATCGGAACGGAGGATCGCGACGGGCTGGCGCTCCTCGATCGAAAGAATGAGCGCCGGAGGGTTCAATTCGCGCCGCACGTGGGCCGACCGAATAAAGGAATGCTGCAGGAGCCGGAGTTCGACCGGTTTCAGGTCGATCTGGTAAAACGGAACTTTTGCATCGATCTTCGCCAGCGAGATGATCTCCTGACTGGTCAGGAGATTTGCGCCTTCGACCCGAATTTCGGAAAGCATGAGCTGGCTGTCCGAGCGCGCGGCGAAGTACCAGATAATTCCGAGCACGGCCAGGACGCAGACCGGCAGGATGCCGACCCACTTCGAATGCTTCCACGAAGCCGCGGCGTGCGGCTCGGACTCCGACTCCTCGACCGGACCCGAAAGAAAGTCCGCAAAGGCATCGCGCGGTGGCTCGGAACGTTCGGGATCCGAATCCGGAGCGGGCGTCAGGCGGTCGGCCTGGCCGAGCAGGTCCGACCGGTGCGCGCGCACGAGCGCATCCGTTCCGGTCTCCGGCAGATTGACGAATTCTTTCCGCTCCTGCGGCTGAATGATGAACTTCACGTTATTTTTTTACGATCGCAGCGACCAAACGATCGCGGCTGCCAATCCTTCGATTGCGTTCGTTAAAAAATGAAGTTCAGCGAGCGTTCAGGAACTTATGCTTCCAGCGAAGGAACTTCCTCCGCTTCGGGCGTGGCTTCGACCGTCTCCCGGGCTTCTTCGCGAGGGCGATAGCCGAGGCCATAAATCCAGCCTTCGCGCTGGACCTGGGGATCGCGATAGAGTTCTTCGCTATATTCGCGGATCGGCCGGTGACGCTCCGAACGGCGTTCGAGCCGGCGTTCTGTTTTTAAAATTCCGAAGAGCGTCCGCAGCGCGCGTTGCGCATCGGTACTTCGCTCGGCCCAGCCTTCGATCGCGGACGGAATGTCCCAGCCGGCATCCTCATAGCTTGCGATCAGGTTGGCAAAGGCCGCCGGCTCCAGATCCTTCCCGCCGGTAAATAACCACGGGAGCGATTCGACGATGGTCAGCGGCCGCGGCTTCATCATCGGCCAAATGGCGAGGTCCTTTCGGTCGGCCTCCAACAACTGGTCGAGCAGCGCAAGGCCGAGCACGGTTCCGCGGCCGCGAATATTACCGTTGAATTCGTAGCGCCGCGTCAGCCGGTTATAACCGATCTGCATGGTGCTCATCAGGTTTTCGCCGGCGGCGTTCCGCAGCGGATAATCGGTCCGGCGAAATCGCTGTGCGATCGAACGCTGTTCGTGCGGCGCTAAGGACTTTTGTTGAAAATTCCAGCCCCAGTCGTCGTAGCGTTTCGATCTCTGAAGTTTGCCGCGAGGCATCGAGGAGTCGAGCCTCGACTCGCGATAACGGCCCAGCCGCTCGACCCAGAGCCGAAGGCCGTCCTCCATATTCTTTTTGAGGTCGTTCCGGGCGGCCCTGAGGAGGCTTTGCCAGTCCGACACTCCTTCCGAGGCGGCCAAAAAATCGTAAAAATCGGTTGGGAACCCGAAGTTAAAATCGAGTGCGACCAGTCCGTGCTTGAGGTCGAGAATCCGCTCGAGCAGTTCCTTTCGGGAACGAATGCGGTCGAGGTAGCGGACCACGGTCCAATCGCCTTCGACCATGGCTTCGGCCCAGAAGAGGTCGTCGATCGGCTCCCGAGCGGCCGACCAACTGATCGCGACGACGCGCGTAAAAATCGCCGGCTTCGGTCCCGCGGTCGCGCGCGCGTTCCGGCGCTGCGGGCGCTCATTTCGGTTTTTCCGGTCGTTCCGGTTTGTGCGATCGGTCCGGTCGCGCGGCGGCGTTTGGGAATGCTTTTCCTCCACGGCAGCGGGCGAGGAGTCCGCAGCGGTGTCGTCGTCGCTTCGTTCCGGGACCGTCGCTGCCGGAGCTTCGCCGGCAATCGGAACTATATTTTCGTTGTCTGGGAGCATCATACCGCAGAATCGATTTCTTGTGCCGAGACCGGCATGCGTTCGTTCAGCATTTCAACAATTTTTGGGGCCGCGTCGGTAATGGGTCCGGCGCCCATCGTCAGGATCACATCGCCCTCCTGGACGATACCGCGTAAAACATTCGGAAGGTCGGAAGGCATTCTTGTTTCATGGAGCTCTTTGATCCCGGCCGATCGCGCCGCCTCCGCGATCAGGCGCGATGTGACGCCCTCGATCGGCTCCTCGCGGGCCGGATAGATGTCGAGAAGGACGGTAACGTTCGCCATCGAAGCCAGGACTTCGCCGAACATTTCGGCAAAGTCCCGCGTGCGCGTGAATGTGTGCGGCTGAAAACAGGCGACGATCCGTTGCTCCGGATATAAGGCTCGGGCCGTGGCGAGCGTCGCCCGGACTTCGGTCGGATGGTGCGCATAATCGTCGATCACGACGGTGCGGCCGGCTTCCCCGATCGTTTGAAAGCGCCGTTCAGCGCCGCCAAAGCGCTTCAGCGCATGGATCGACCGCTCCAGCGGGATGGCAAAGGCATCGGCAACGGCGATCGCCGCAAGCGCATTTTTGATATTGTGCTCACCGGGAACCCTGAGTTCCAGTTCGCCAATGACTTCACTTCCCCGGAGCACGGTCGCGCGAGTTTTCGATCGGGCGATGGAAATATCGCGCGCGCGATATTTTGCTTCGGGCGAATGAATCCCATACGAGACGATACGCTTTTTCAGCCGTGGCGTAATTTCGCGCAGGACGGTCTCATCGAGACAAACGATGGCATATCCGTTGGAGGGTCCCTGATTCGCGAACTCCACGAACGCGTCCTTCAGGGATTCGATCGTTCCATAAATATCGAGGTGTTCGGCTTCGAGTGTCGTCATCACCGCAAGAAATGGAGAAAGCGCGAGGAAGCTGCGGTCGAATTCATCGGCTTCAACGATGGCGATTTTTCCGGAGCCCGCTCGAGAATTTTTATTTCCGAGTTCCGGAACGCTTGCCCCGACCAGTACCAGGGGATCGAGCCGCGCTTCGATAAAAATAGAAGCGATCATGCTGGTTACGGTCGTCTTTCCGTGCGTGCCGGCAACGGCAATGACGGTATGCTCCTTCAGAAGCTCCGCCATAAATTCGGCGCGGCGCACCTGGCGGATCCCCAGCGTTGCAGCGGCATTCCGTTCGATATTGTCGGACGCCGCTGCGGAAGAATAGACGACCACATCCGAACCTTCGACATGTTTTGCGTCATGCCCGATAAAGATCGATGCGCCCAGGGCCTCCAGCTCGGCAGTTTTTTTATTCGGTGCTAAGTCGCTTCCGGAAACGGAAACGCCGCGCAACAGAAGTATTTCTGCGAGGCCGCTCATGCCCGCACCGCCAATACCGATAAAATGAACGCGTTGCACTTTGTCAGGCCTGCGCGGGACGTGTGCTTCGCGCGGAAGCTAGTGGCCCGGCCCATTCCTCCAGGTCGGTTAATAATTTTCGGCTGCGTTCAAAATTCGAAAGCCGAATGCGAATGGGACGTTTCTGATTTCGCAAGCGAATGCGAACGGCCCGCACGCGGCGCACTTCGCGCCCTCGGGGACCGATCTGGACGAACGCGACATTGGTTCGCTCGATCGATCGGGTCCGCGCCCGGCTCGTGAAACGAAGGGCATCGCGCGTAATTTCAATTTGGCGGCGCATAAAAATGTTATAGGCGAGGGCCAGTGCACTGATCAGCGTGATCGCAGATAAGAGCAAGAGTAAGGGGTCCTGCCATAAGGTCGGAAAGATATGCCATTCGGCGATGGAACGAATGATCAGGTAGACGACAAGCGTTGCCGCATAGACCGCGATCGACTGATAGAGAAAGTCGAGCCGCACGCGATAAACATGTTTTTCGGTGTCCATCGAATTTTCTTAACGCTTCCGGCCGAGCAACCATTCAGCCACAATCGCCGCGGCATCGGGGTGGTCACACCGTTTCATCGCTTCCGACATTCGCTCGAGCTCGCGCGGTTGGCGTAAAACATCGAGAACGGTTTTCGCAAGTTTCGAGCGAACCTCATCGTCACGCAAAACGAGTGCCGCACCGGTCTCTTCGAAGGCCCGGGCATTGTGCTCCTGGTGGTTCGCCATGGCTCCGGACCATGGTACCAGCACGGCGGGCTTACCAAGCCGAGCAAGTTCTGCAAGCGAGGAAGCGCCAGCGCGGCAGACGACTATATCGGCGGCGCGATACGCTTGCTCCATCTCATAAATATACTCGCGAATGCAAACGTTCGCAAGGCCGGAAAACTCTTTTTGGAGCTCCGTCACATTAGCAGATTTTCCTGTTTGCCAGAGGACATTATATCCATGCGCGTTGAACTCCTGCACGGATGACCGCATGGCTTCATTGATCGGCCTCGCGCCGAGCGAGCCGCCAAAAACGAGGATCGATGTGCGCGAGGCCTCGAGGCCAAACGCGGTCCGGGCTTCTTCTTTCGAAAAGCGCGGCGCCCCGAGGCCTGCACGCACTGGAGTTCCACATACGGTCGCGGAACTCGACACTCGTGGTACAAAACGTGCGGCGGCTTCCCGATACGCGAGGAATAATTTATCCGCCAACCTCGCCAGAAACGTATTCGCGGTCCCGGGAACGGAATTGATCTCCAAAAGCGCGATCGGCACATGGAACGCCCAGGCGGCGAGTCCCACGGGTACACTTAAATACGCCCCGGCCCCCAACATGGCGATCGGCCGCTCCCTCGACATGAGCCCGAGGCAGTCGAACAACGCTTTGGTAAATCGGAAGGGGAACACGACCAGCGAGGCCATCGATTTGCGCGGCGCCTGGATATCGATCGGATGGAACGGAAATCCCGCTTTAGGAACTTCTTTCGATTCGATCCGATCTTTCGTTCCGACGAACACCATCCGGACATCGGGCCGTTGTTCGCGAATCAGCTCGGCCACGGCCAGCGCAGGATAGAGATGGCCCCCGGTCCCGCCGGCCGCGATGATGATGGTATTCTTAGGCAATGGCTTCCTGTTCTGGTGGTTTTACGATGCGCAAGAGGCGCTCCGCGATCGTCACCCGAGGTGCCCTCGGGAGCGTCACGGCGTATTTCGAGATATTGAGTAAAATTCCCATGGCCGCGGCGCTGAAGATCATGCTCGTGCCCCCATAGCTTACGAATGGCATCGGCAGTCCCGTGACCGGCAGGAGCCCAACATTCACGAACGCATTGATCGTAACGTACAGGGCAAGGGTCATCGTAATTCCGAAGGCCGTGTAGCGTCCGAATGCATCGGGAGCATGTTTTGCAATTTGAATGCCGCGAATGACGATGAATCCGAAGACGACCAGGAGCAGGATCGCGCCGATGAATCCATATTCTTCACCGATCACCGAATAAATGAAGTCCCCGTAGGACTCAGGAAGGAAAAACAGGCTTTGCCGCGACTGCCCGATGCCGACCCCGAACAGTCCGCCATTGCCGAAGGCAATGAGCGCCTGGTCCGTCTGATATGCGACCTGCGATGTATGCTGGGTGTGATGCCCAACGAACGCCAGCATGCGCTGAACGCGGTAACTTGCCGTCAGCGCGAAGAGCCCGCCTCCAAACAGGGCCAGGGCGCCACTCGTCAGCATATACTTCAGCGGCACCTGCGCAATATACATGATCGCAAATGCGATCACCATGAGCACGCTTGCCGTGGACATGTTCGGCTGCTTCGCGATCAGCGCCGCGGCGGCGATCGCCCAAAAGACAATGGGAAGGAATGCTTTCTTGAAGTTACCGATGATCTCCTGCTTTGCCGCGCAGAGCGCTGCCACATGCAGCACGAGTGCGAACTTTGCGAACTCCGCCGGTTGAAAGCTGAACGGCCCAAGCGCCAGCCAGCGCCGCGCGCCGAGTTCCCGCGTCCCGATAAAGAGCACGGCCACCAGCAGAAAGAGCGAGGAGATCATGATCCATTTCGTCTGCTTTTCGAATTTATGGTAGTCGATCTTCGTGAAGACGATCATCGCGACGAGCGACAGGAACACTTTCTTTGCGTGATTGAAGAGCATCGACTCGCTCGCGCCCATCTTCACCGCGCTGAACGAGGCGCTTGCCGAGTACACGAACGCCAGGCTTGCGAGCAAAAGACCGGTCACGGTCAAAAACAGGCTCAGGTCGGCGGTCCGTTTGGGTTTCATTCTTTTCTTTGATTTTTTTGGCCTCGCATTGATTGTAATAAATCATCAGGATAAAAAGTATCGCATCCCGTCTGGTTCATCGGATCGACGTTTAGCCACATCAGCAATTCGCTTATTCGTTCTCGAGTAAGCGAGACTCGGTATTCACTGTAGCACATGCTTTCCATGGAGCCATGGACATCCGGTGGTTCAATAGGTGGAATAATCGCCAACATTTCGGCATCTCTATATATTATCCAGGCGGCTTCGGCTCTCTTAAAGTATCGAATAAATTCAGTATCCACGCTATACTTACTCAATATTGCTTTATAGACGGTGTTCAGCATCGAATCAACCTTACGAGAATATTCACCTGCCAGTCCATTCAAAGCAGCCTGTGTCCCATAATCATAATTTGAATCATCTTCCGGGTCGTCCATCGGCAAGATGAAGTCGGGATTCTGAGTGATCGGCAAAAATTCGTGATCTGTACTATCGTGAGATACTATTGCCCGATTCTTTTGTGCAACAGCGAGAGAACTAACCGAACCGAGCAAAAGACCGGTCACGGTCAAAAACAGGCTCAGGTCGGCGGTTCGTTTTGGTTTCATTTCGGTTTAACATCGCCCTTACAGGGCCATAAAAAATCTATTCGTCATTTTACCCAGGGTTGCGCTTCGCTTCACCCTGGGCTGCGAGTACTTCGCCACTTCGTGGCTAATTTTTGATAAATTCCCATTGCCGCAATTCCTTAGTGCCGTAGGCACGGTGTACTCGCAGCCCAGGGCGCAGTCCGCGAATGCGGACGAAGCCCTGGGTTAGCAGTGCATTAAAATTCCAATGCCCTAAAAGGGCGATATTTTTTAACAGTTGTGTTTACCTTCCAGTATGATAAACTTTGTAAACCTTTCCGTTTTCAAACTCGACGGAAATTCCTTCGTGACGAGCTATACCATAATAATACTCATTCTCTACAGAATCTGTAGGGTCTCCTAACAAGCTACGTGTCTCACTTCGAGTTTTCCCCACAATGCTATCGACTTGAGCAGGACTTCCAGAAATATATTTTTGAGCAGTCACGCTATTTTCCGGCTCGGTCCCCAAAAACCACATTCCGAGCACACAAATAAGAATACTAAGTGGAACTGCGACCAATATGCGAATAGCCTTCCTTCGAATAAATTTACCCGTGATAAACGCAATAAGGAAGTAAACTCCGAAACAGATTGCAACGAAAATCAAAACGTACAAAAATACAAGTAACGGTTGCTTCATACTATTTCAGGCTGCACACCAATTCCTTAAACACCTTCCCCCGATGCTCGTAATTATCGAACATATCGAAGCTGGCGCAGGCGGGCGAAAGAAGTACCACATCTCCCGGCGCGGCGGCCTCTTTGGCTAAACGCACGGCTTCGTCCATGGACATTCCGGCGGAATAGATCGGCTTCATCTCCTTGAAAAACTTCTCGACTTTCTCCGCGCCTTTGCCGACGGTCACTATTGCTTTCACATGTTCCTTCACAAGCTCCGCGATCTGCGAATAATCGTTGCCCTTGTCTTTGCCGCCAAGAATGATCACGATCGGCTCCTTGAAACTTCCCAGCGCATAATAGACCGAATCGACGTTGGTCGCTTTCGAGTCGTTGTAATATTTCACGCCATTTAGCTCCCGCACGAATTCGATGCGATGCTCGACGCCTTTGAACGCCCGCAACGTTTCGCGGATCGCTTCGAATTCGACCCCCATGGCACGCGTCATCAGCGCGGCGGCCATGGCGTTCATGAGGTTGTGCGGTCCGGGGATCCCAATTTCATTCCGGTTTATCAAGGTCTCTTTTTCGCGACCGATGCGAAGGACGACATCGTCTCCCGAAAGAAAAGCTCCCTGCTTTGTCTCTTCGTTCAGGGAAAACCCAAGCGTGCGGATATTCACCGTGTCGGCGCAATTGCGGACGTTCTCGTCATCGTGATTATAGACGAAAATATCGTGGCCCTTCTGGTTCTCGACGATGCGGTACTTCGCCTGAATGTACGCCTCGTAATTTTTGTAGCGGTCCAAATGGTCGGGCGTGATATTGAGCAGTGCCGATACCTTCGGACGAAATTCATCGATCGCATCGAGCTGAAAGCTCGAGACTTCGAGCACGACAACCGTCTTTGAATTTTCGGAACGATGCGCCGAATTTGCCTCATCGACAATTTGAGAAAATGCCAGCCCGATATTGCCGGCAACGAAGGTGTCCCATCCTGCTTTCTTAAATATCTCTCCGACGAGGGTTGTCGTCGTCGTTTTTCCATTCGTCCCGGTGATTGCAACGACGGGCGCTTCGCACTCGTCGAAGGCGACCTCGATCTCACTTAAAATTTTAATTCCTTTCTCGCGGGCAAGCTTTAGGATCGGGGCATCGAGCGGAACGCCGGGGCTTATGACGACGTAATCGCCCTCCAAAACGCGGTGCGTGTTATCGCCGAATTCATATTCGACACCGATCTCTTCTAATTCCTTTGCCGCGCCTTCGAACTTGGATTGCTTTCCTTTTTCGGAGATGAAGACTTTAGCCCTTCGCGTCTTTAGCAAACGCGCAACCGCAAGGCCGGACTTTCCGGCACCTAAGATAGAAAAGCGTTTACCCCTGACTTGCATAGCGTTCGGTCGGGCGCATGGCGATGCGCTCCTGCGGTCCTTAGCGGACTTTAAAGGTGGTCAGCGCGAGGATCGCGAGGATGATCGCGGCAATATATGCGCGTGTTACGATCTTCGACTCGGCCCAGCCACAGAGTTCGAAATGGTGGTGCAACGGCGCCATCCGGAAAATACGCCGGCCTTCCCCATACATCTTTCGAGAAAATTTAAAATAACCGGTCTGTAAGATCACCGAGATCGACTCCAGGAAAAAGATCCCGCCCACGATCGGGAGCACGAATTCTTTTTTGCACAGGACCATCATCGTTCCCATCGCGCCGCCGAGCGCGAGCGAGCCGGTATCGCCCATAAACACTTCCGCAGGATGGGCATTGTACCATAAAAATCCAAGCGCTCCGCCGACCAGGGCCGAGCAAAACACGGTGAGTTCACCCGCTCCTTTTAAATACGGAATATTCAGATAATCGCTGAGCTGCAGGTTCCCGGAGAAATAAGCGATCGCCCCGATCGGTATGAAGGCGATTGCGACCGTTCCAGCGCTCAGGCCATCTAACCCGTCTGTAAGATTTACGGCATTGGAAGTTGCCGTGATCACGAAAATGACGAACAGAACATAGAGCACCGGACCGAACTCGAACACCAGGTCTTTAAAAAACGGGACCGTTGTTGCCGTCCGAATATCGACCCCCGCATAACGGAAGAGCGTCGGCGAAAAATAGATCGTCAGCGCAATGACTAATCCGACCAATATTTGTCCCAGAATTTTATAGCGCCCAATGAGCCCTTTTCTTTTTTTCTTAACGACTTTCAGGTAATCGTCCAGAAATCCGACCCCTCCCAACAAGAGGGTCGCAAGCAAGATAAGGACAATGAATAAATTCCCGAGGTCGGCCCAGAGGAGGGTCGGAATAAGGACCGCAATGAGAATAATGACGCCCCCCATCGTCGGCGTTCCGGCTTTTGCCAGGTGCTGCTTCGGAGCTTCCACTTTCCCCTGCTCGCCGATCTGAAGCTCGCGCAAGCGTTGAATAACTCGCGGACCGCTCCATAAGCTAAGAGCGAGCGCCGAAATAGCGGCCAGCGCACTGCGAACCGTCAGGTAGCGAAATAAATCGCCTCCCGGTGGGCTGAACGCGCGATTGATCCAGTTGAATAGATAATAAAACACGTCGAAAATTAAGAGCAGGCGTTAACTTTTTTCTACTCCACGATTATCCCTTTTGCAGGAGATCGATCACTTCTTCCATCTTCATGCCGCGCGATCCTTTGATCAGGACCGCATCGCCCGGACGGAGCACTTCTCGAAGTGAAGTTACAAGATCGCTCTTTTTAGAGAAATACGATGGCTTCGCGGCACCGTTCGATTTTCCGGATGCCAGGCTATAGGCTTTCGAGGCAAGTTTCATATCCTTGCCGGTAAAAAACACTCTCGCAAGTCGGAATTTCGCCGCTATGAGTCCGATGGCCCGATGTTCTCGAGAGGAGGTCGTTCCCAATTCCAGCATATCTCCCAACACAGCAAATTTTCTGCCCTCCGCAGGAAATTCTTTCAATGTCCGGAGTGCCGATTCCATCGAATCGGGGTTCGCATTGTACGCATCGTTCAGCACCGTGAAGCCATCGATGTGAACAATTTCAAGCCGTTTGGAGTGTGGCCGAAAAATTTCGAGCTGCGATTTGATCTCCGCGCGCCGCATTTTAAAGTGCAGACCCACGGCGACGGCCGACGCGATAAGATTCGGTGTGTAATCGGCAATAAGGTGCGTTCGAATTCGAAACGACTTGTCTTCACACGCAACCCGAAGCTCCATACGTCCATCTTTGGAGTATCCAACTTTGTAGGCATGAACAAACCGGTTGCGATCGGCACGTCCCTGGCCATAGGTCACAGCACGGTCCCCGAATTTATTTGCCGCCGGTTCCAGAAACGGATCGTCGGTATTGACAAATGCAAACCCATGGTGCTCGAGCGCGTAGTCGAACGCCGCTTTTTCTTCTTTCGCGACGCCTTTCAGGTCCTTGAAAAATTCAAGGTGCTCACGCCCAATGTTTGTGATCAGCACGTGAGTCGGTTCTGCAATTTCGCAAAGCCATGCGATCTCCCCGGGATGGTTGGTCCCGATCTCGAGCACCGCGACCTCGTGTCCGTCCCGAAGTTGGAATAACATGTGGGGCACGCCAACCTGATTGTTGAAATTTGCTTCTGTCTTCAAAACTCCCATCGTGCCCGACAACACATGCGCAATAAGTTCTTTCGTTGTCGTTTTTCCATTCGATCCTGCAATTGCGATCACAGGAATATTGAACTTCTTTCGATACACTCTTGCCAACTCGCCAAGAGTGTGAATAGGACTTTTGACAACAAAGATCGGCAATGGATGAGCTTTCGATTTTTGCATTGCAAACCACCGTTCGCTCACGACCGCCGCAGCGGCCCCTTCCTTCGCGACCTGGGACAGATATTGATGCCCATCGAAATTCGGACCACTGAGCGCCACGAAAAGGTCATCGCGTTTTAGCGTCCGCGAATCGGTCGAGATATCGCGAAAGGTTCGCAGACGCCCAAGCTGCTCGACGCCGATTTCATGGCTGTGAGCCAAAGTCATGAGGTCCTGAACGGTAATATTCAAGTCAAGTCAAAAAAATTCGTTATCGAAAGCTCTTCCGCGGGTCCGCACAAGAAGGAGCAGAACGAGCATGTAACAGTGCCCACGCCCGGGAGCAATCCCTGAAGAACCTTTATTTTAGTGGCTATTATTAAAACGGAGCACTTCCTCGCGATCGTCGAAATGGCGCCGTTCGGAGCCAAAAATCTGGTAATTTTCATGCCCCTTCCCGGCAATAAGTATCATATCGCCGTCATTCGCTCTGGAAAGCGCAAGTTCGATCGCGTTTTTGCGATCAGGCTCAAGCCCGACCTTACTCCGCATATTCTTTGGAATCCCTGCCAGAATATCCTCTATTATAGTACTCGGGTCTTCAGACCGGGGATTATCGCTGGTAATGATGACAAAATCGGATAAATTTACCGCTATTTCGCCCATTTGCGGTCGTTTGCCGTGATCTCGATCCCCTCCGCAGCCGAAAACGGTAAGAAGCCTTTTATGAGGGAGACTCTTCAGCGTTTCGAGGATATTCCGAAGCGCATCGGGCGTGTGGGCATAATCGATGACCGCAATCGCACCGTTCTTCAACGGGATGCGGTCCAGCCGGCCGCGAGGAGCAGAGATGTTTCTGACTTTATTCGAAAGCACGTCAAGCGAATAGCCTTCGACTCCAAAATAGAGTGCGCTAATGGCCGCTAAAACATTTTGAACGTTGAATGTCCCTAACAGCGGCGAACGAAAATGGGAACGTTCTTCGGAGTATCGTTTCCCGATCTCGAATTCTGCTCCGGCGGGCGTTAAATGGATTCCCGATGCCACAAGGTCGGCGTTCGGCAGGCCTTCATTTTTAATTCCATACGAATGGACATTCGCGAGGGTATTGGCGACCATCGCAAAACCAAAGGGATCGTCCGCGTTGGTGACGGCGATCGCCGTGTCTTTCAGTCCATTAAATAATTTTTGTTTGGCTGCAAAGTAGGCTTCCATCGTACGATGAAAGTCGAGATGGTCCTGCGTGAGGTTCGTAAACACCGCAATATCGAAATCGAGTGCGGCAACGCGTTCCAGGGCAAGCGCGTGAGAACTTACTTCCATGACGCACGTCGTTACGCCCTCCGAGACCATCCTGCTCAAGAGTTCCGAAAGTTCTCGCGATTCGGGAGTCGTGTGGGAAGCGGGGAGTGCTTCCGCCCCGATTCGGTTCGCAATCGTTCCAATGAGGCCGACCTTCTCGCCGCTCGAGCGTAGTAACTCCTGCAACAGCGTGGTCACCGTCGTTTTCCCATTCGTCCCGGTCACCCCGATCATCCTCAGCTTCGAGCTCGGATTTCCGAAGGCGGCTTCGGAAGCGACGGCAAGTGCCGTCCGCGAATTTTTTACTACGAGCCTTGCCACATTCGCGCGCTCGGCATCTTCGCGGGTAAACGCTTCGCTCTCTTCGAGTACGATCGTTCGCGCGCCATTCGCTATCGCCTGTGGGATATAGCCATGACCGTCTGACTGGAATCCTTTAATCGCGAAGAATGCATCGCCGGACCTTATTTTCCGCGAATCGTATTGTGGCCTCGAGAGATCGGCCTCCCCGAACACGTCGAGAAGGCCGATCTCGTCTGGCCAGTCCTGCCCCGCTCCCCGGAGAGCGGGTATTTGCTCACTAAACTTCATTTTTCAACGAACGCCGCTTTAACTTTGAAGTGATTACAATGAACATGAGAAATATCAATGATGACCATGAAGGAACACCTTCGGTCCGTCATTCATCATTCATAATTCATTTTCGGTCATTGTTCTTCCCCAAACAGCGTTAGCGTCGGGCTTCCATAGGCCGTGCTCAGTGTCGCGCCGGCCGTAGGGAATTGTTTTTCAACCGCTCCGGAGCCGCTCGTCCGGACACGAAATCCGTCCGCCGCTGCCAGTTTAATAGCGCGTGTCATTGGCATCCCCATGAGATCGGGTGTGACCGTTGCATTCGCGGAACCATTATTCTGACCGGGCTCGGAGGATGCGTCTGTGACAAGCGCAAACCGAACGGTATCCCCTCCACACTTTTGTACATCGGCAATGATCTCGCGGTCGTCTTTCGATTTCGACGCGAGCACGATGAAACCCTGACTTGCGAGCACCGAGCGCCCCTGCTCGGCCGTGAGCCCCCGGACATCCCACATGGGCCGCGTATCCGGATCGCGCGGCGTGACCGGAATACCATCGATATCGACCACCCCTTCGGTGACCAGTGGCTGTGTGGGCTTCGGCTGCGTTCGCGCTTCCGGCGGCAGCGTACCCGTCATTTCCATGATGTCCATCGCGATCTCGCGAAAGATCGGTCCGCTCACGACACCGCCATAATAGCCGTTCCTCGGCGAGCGAAGGATCACACTGATGAGGTATTCGGGTTTCTCGGCCGGAAAAAATCCGGTAAAGCTCGAGGTATAATGTTCTTTCGACCAATGGCCGCCCACCAACTGCTGCGCGGTCCCCGTCTTTCCCGCAATGCGTACGCCGGGAATTTTTACAAGCGTTCCCGTTCCGGAATCGACGACGCCTTCCATCATGTGTATGAGCGTGCGGCAGGTCTGCTCGCTCACGACCCTCCGAATTTCCTGCGGCGTCGTGACTTCCGTTCCGTTTGGCCCTTCGCGTTTTGCCACGATGTAGGGCTTCATCATAAGGCCCATATTCGCAACGGTCGCATACGCCGTTGCCATTTGGATCGGGGTCGCCGTGAGTTCATATCCGAACGCCATGTAGCGTTTGGAATTCTCCTGCCACTGCGCCGGCGTGTGCAGCACCCCTTTGACTTCGCCGGGAAGATCGATCCCGGTAAAGTTTCCGATCCCGAAATCACGCAGATATTTATAGAAGCGCCGCCGATCGAGTTTGTCGGAAACTTTTGCAAACGAAATATTACTCGACTTTTCGAGTGCCTGCTGAAAGGTCAGAATGCCATAGGGATGCGTGTCCGTGATCCGCACGCCGGGCTCGGGGTTCCAGTGCCCATGCTCGGCATCGATCTTGTCATCCGGTTTCCAGGCCCCATCTTCCAACGCCGCGGCCGCGACGAGGACTTTGATCGTCGACCCGGGCTCATACGCGTCCGTAATCGCCCGATTGCGCAACATATCGTTCGTAGCCGCGCTGAAATGGTTGGGATCGAAATCTGGAACGTTCGCCAGCGCGAGGATCTCTCCGGTGGAGGGCCGCATGACGATCGCGATACCGGCTTCCGCTTCGGCTTTTTCGACGCCGTCCTTCAGGGCCGATTCGGTCGCGGCCTGAATGGCTTCATCGATCGTGAGCGTAATGTTTTCGCCGTTGACGGCCGCGACTTTATCGTAGTCCACATCGGGTCGAAGTCCCCCGCGCCCGTCGCGCTGCATGATCTGGAATCCTTCGCGGCCGGCCAGATCGCGGTTTGCAAACAGTTCGATCCCGGCAAGGCCGCGACCGTCTTTGCTCGCAAACCCGAGGACATGGGCCGCACGATCGCTGAAGGCATAATTTCGCCTTGAATCGAGTTCCCTCATCAGGCCGCGATCCTTGATGGAGTCGAGTCGCGCCGCGACCTCCATCGGCACTTCTTTTTCGATCACGATATAGCGCCGCGACGTATCGTGAAATAAGTCGTTGTAATATTTTGCCGGCTTTCCGAAGGTCTCGGAGAAGATCGCGGCCAGCCGGTCGGGATGCTGGATCGCTTTCGGATCGACCGCATATTTGACGACAAAAGCGTTGGCGGCCAGGATGATCCCATTCCGATCGCGGATGAGTCCGCGCTCGGGTTCGATCGGCATCTCCATTTTATACTGCTCGGCAGCCTCGGCAGAAAAAGCGGCGTGATCTAAGACCTGAAGTTTGAAGAGTTTTGCGCCGACGAGTATAAAGCATAAGAGGAACAGCGCAAGAGCGGTATACAAACGACCGTTCTTCTTTAACGGATCGACTGGCGGCGGTGGAGCGAAAAAGCGCTCCACCATTTTTTCGTGCCAGGAAGTTTTTTCCTCGGAGTCTTCTGGTTCGTCCTGCGTAGCAACAGACGGTGTTCTTTGCGGAACCTGTGGCGATGGGCGTCCGGCCGGACGAGCCGACACTGCCGGACGAATAGGGACCGCCGGACGACCGGAAGCTACAGAACCACCGGAAGTCACAGGACGACCGGGAGCCGCACCGACGCGATCTTCACGCCGGATTGCGACACCTTCGAACGGCAATTCGTCCTGGTCCCGATATGTCACAATATGTTTATTTTACCGTGATGATGTCCTGGCTTTGCGCTTCGACCATTCCCAAATTCGTTTGAGCGAGCGCTCGAATTCGTTCCGGAGCCGAAAGTTGCATTTCTTCCGCGCGCAGGCGAATGAGGCGCTGCTCCGTTTGCGCGATTTGCGTATCCAGCTTTGTTTCCTGCGCCGTCAAAAGATTGACCTGCAGCGTGTTCCAAATGATGAGCACGGCCGAGAGGACGACGATGCCAAAGAAGGCGATCACATAGAGCGTCGGCATCCGCCGAACGGCTTTTTCGAGTTCCGTCGGCGGCGAAGGCCTCGGCGGTGCCACCGGTTCGGCGGGAACCGTTTCACTCCAGCGGTCGGGCGTTCGTCGCATACCCAGGAGTTCCCGTTCCGGCATGGCGGACGTCGGGGCTTTTGGCGCAAAGGCGATTGTTGTCATCGTCTTATCGTTTGGCTAATCGTTCTGCGGCACGCAGCTTTGCGCTGCGCGCGCGTGGGTTTTGCTCTAATTCTGCTGCACTCGGCACGACCGGCTTTTTGGTCAGGATGCGTAAGCCTGCCCGCGACCGATCGATCCGTTCTCGGAGCGCTCCGATCGAGCCGGGTGTAAATTCCGGCTCGCTTTCACGCTTAAAAAAATCTTTTACGATGCGGTCCTCGAGCGAGTGATAGGAAACGACGACCAAACGTCCACCTTCCTTCAGCATCGAACGCGAGGCATCGAGGGCGGTTTTTAAATTCTCCAGTTCATGGTTGACCTCGATGCGCAGCGCCTGAAAAATGCGAGAAAGCGTTTCATTCTTTTTATCTTCCCGCATGCCGCGCGTCACGGCCTCCGCCAGTTCCATTGTTGTCCCGATCGGCTGCGCTTCGCGTGCTCGCGCAATGTGTCGAGCAATCTGCTTCGAATATGGTTCCTCGCCATAGTCCCGGAACACTCGTGCAAGTTTCGATTCGTCATACGCCGCGACGACCTCTCGCGCTGAAACCGGCAGCCGCGGATCGAGCCGCATATCGAGCGGCGCATCGATGCGATAGCTAAGGCCGACACTCGTCGTATCGAGCTGATGGCTGCTTACCCCGAGGTCGAACACGACGCCATCGATCGCTCCGTGCTCGATCCCACGTGCCAGGAGCGATGTTTCCATCCGTGAAAAATTCTCTTTCACGAGTGTAAATCGATCCCCGAAGATTGCGAGCCGGCGATGACTAAATTCCCATGCCGCCGGATCGGTATCGAATCCGAACACGCGCGCTCCCTGCTCCAACAACGCCTCGGCATACCCGCCGCCGCCTACGGTCGCATCGATATAGGTCCCGCCGGCGTGTACCTCAAGATAGTCCAGCGCTTCCCGAAGCAGCACCGGAACATGATATACAGCATTCGTTTTCAATTAACGATCGCGTCCAAACGCCGATTACGAATCCGTTCCCTGCGTTTTTCCCATGACGTGTTCGACCACTTTCTCGTAGGTCTCTTTTCTGGATTCCAGGTATTTTTTAAAATGCTCGGGTTTCCAGAGTTCGATATGATCGAGCACACCGATAAAAAAAACTTCTTTGGAAATTTCGGCGAAATCGAGAAGCGATTTTGGAATGAGGAGTCGAAATTGTGAATCCAGTTGTACTTCTTCGCTCCATTGCATGAGCGTCCGAGCAAAAAATCGGTCCTTCTCGTTGGCCGGAGAGAGCAGCCGAATGGAATCTTCCAGGCGCTGCCACTCGTCGAGGGGGTAGGCATAGAGGCATTTTTCCAAACCGCGCGTGACGATAAAGGTCAAATGCGCCTCAGGTTCGATATTTTTTCGCATCTTGGACGGGATGCTTACCCGCCCTTTTGCATCGACGACGTAAGTATCGCTGCCTTTAAAAGATGACATCTATGAGCACCTTTGGTTTCATGTCTCCCACATTTACCCACTTTGTTGCAAATATAACTACAAATTCGCAAAAGTCGCTCACTTTCTAAGAAAAAAAATGCATAAAAGTGAAAAAAAAGCGCATTCTTTCAGCAAAGTATTCGCCCGGCGAACCATCCATTAACTAACGAGCGTTAGTTTTTTAGTGAGGACGATTGCTCGAAAAGACCAAATCCGCGAAAAAGCACAACTGCTTTTTCGGGAACGGGGCTACACCGCTACCTCCATGCGGGACCTCGCGGAAACCCTTGGGATCGAGGCCGCAAGCCTTTATAATCACGTCGGTTCGAAAGAGGAGATCCTTCAGGAAATTTGTTTTCGAATGGCGGACGAATTTTTTACCAGCATCGAGTCCGCTATTCAGGCCGTTGAGGGCCCCTCGGAACGATTACACGCCGCGATCGGGGCGCACCTGCGGGTGATCGCCGCGAATTCCGATGCCTCGGGAGTGTTCCTGCATGAATGGCGGCACATGCGGGAGCCCTTCCTTAAAGATTTTCGGCACATGCGCCGCCGGTACGAGGGAATCTTTCGTGAGCTGATCGAAGAAGGAATTTCAGCCGGCGTATTCAAGAACGTCGACCCGAACATTGCGGCGCGGACGTTGCTTTCGGCCACGAACTGGACGTACGAATCATATCGGCCCAACACCAAATTTTCATCCGACCAGGTTGCGGAGCTCATTACCACGATCCTGATTGAAGGAATCACCATTTAATACCTATGTACGGAAACGCCTCGATCGAAGAAGATCCAAAAATCAATGGAAAAGCTTCCAAACCGGAAGTACAGGAAGATCCCGTTAAACTCGCGGAATTCGAAGCTCGCATTGCGCGCGGCGAAAAGATCGAGCCGGATGACTGGATGCCCGCCGAATACCGCCGCCAGGTGCTGCGCATGATCGAGCAGCATGCTCACTCCGAAATCATCGGCGCGCTGCCGGAGGGAACCTGGATCACTCGCGCACCAACGCTGAAACGGAAACTTGCACTCATCGCGAAAGTGCAGGACGAGGTTGGCCACGGGCACTTGCTCTATAGCGCCGCCGAAACGCTCGGCAAATCGCGTGAGGCGATGATCAACGATCTCATCAGCGGCAAATCGAAGTACAGCAATATTTTCAACTATCCCGCGAAAACCTGGGCCGATATTGCGGTCATCGGGTTTCTGGTCGATGCCGGCGCGATCGTCAATCAGCTCGCCAATGCGAAGGGCAGCTACGGCCCGTACTGCCGCGCGCTCGAGAGAATTTGCTATGAGGAATCATTCCATTTGAAGCAGGGCTACGATGCGTTCGTCGCGCTCGCAGTGGGAACCCCGATGCAGCGCGCGATGGTACAGGACGCGCTCAACCGGTGGTGGTTCCCGCCGATGATGCACTTTTTCGGTCCGCCGGACACGATCTCGGTCCACACCGAAAAACTCATGCGCTGGAAAGTGAAGATGATGTCGAACGAAGAGATGCGGCAGGACTTCCTCGAACAATATGTTCCGAAGATCTGGGAACTGGGGCTTACACTTCCCGATCCTGCGCTCAAGAAAAACGCTGAAGGCAAATGGGAATATACCCAGCCCGACTGGGATGAATTCTTCCGCGTCATCAATGGCGATGGCCCCTGCAACAAGGAGCGCCTCGCCGTCCGCCGCTACGCCGAGGAGAATGGGCGCTGGGTGCGCGAAGCAATGATGAAACCGGGCGTGAAAACGATGGTGCCGTATGCGTAATTATCCGAATCAATGAACGCGCGATTGCTTATGGGGATGGTATTGTTACTGACGTTCGCTAATTATGCGAACGCTCAGTACAATATTCGTACGGATCCAGGTGTGAACTTGGAATCGCCGACTCCGCTTACACTCGCTTGGATCAGAGCGCATCATCTCAAAATGGCTGGAGTAGTAGTGTCTAATCGTCCAGATACCATTTGGGAATACGGCTTCTCAGTCTCAGGAGATACCCTTGTCCGTATTACGAATATTGGACATCCGAATCAAGAAATGATAGAGAAGTACGATGGCCGTGATACGCTTTGTTATCTCGAAACGCACTCATCCGGTCTGACAAGGATTAAAACCTTCGACTCAATTGGGAGGCAGTTAAGCGAACAAGTCTTGCTGGCAGACTCAGCGCGGAGATGGAGTGACGAGAAGCCAAATCTTGAAACATGGTCATATGCACAGATCGGCAAGGTGCTTACCATCCAACACGGCTATTGGCTTGAGACTAAGTATTTCGGTTTGGGAGGACGAGTAGATAGCGCTTTCGAGAGAATGGTCCTTACACCCAAGAAACGGAAAGGAAAGCTCAAGCAAAGCAACGTAGATACAATTCTTGTTACAGCAACGCACAATTTCTACGACGTATCGAATCGGCTCCAGCTTTCTTACGAGATATTCAGCGGAGCGACATCGATCGATAGTTTTTTCTACTATCCTTCCGGTATTTTGCAACGGGTTGTCACGTATGGATTTTGGAATAATCCAGATAAGGACGAAGACAACAATCTTCATTTCTGTGGGGAAAAACTGTTCGATGAGCACGCCAATCGTATTCGCTCTATCACGACCGAGACACGCTACGATCTATGGGGGGCTGAGCCTGATACCACTAGTGATTCATATGAATATGACTCATTTGGGCGTGTCACAGTGAGCACGGGCGACGGGGGACGAAATGAATACATTTGGGGAGATGATGATCGTCTTCTGGCCATAAGAGATCATAACGGAAATTCAACATGTGTATACAAATTTTGAATAGCGACCATGTTACAAAGTCTCGACCCCCGCATTCGCCGCGCCGATCTGGAGCATGCTCCGGCCTCGGGCGGGCTTATGCAGACTAGGCATTGGAAAGGATATGCTTTCGGATTCTTCTCGTTTTGTTTTATGCTGTTAACGGGAACGGAACTATACGCTCAATTTGTCCCCGACTGGCCGGAACACACCTCACCGGGAATTAACTTGCATCAACTTGCTTGGTGTGACGATACATCAGCGCTCCAATGGATTCGTAGTCATCATCTGAAATCGTTCTCATGTATTAGCTATAGCTTTAATTATCCGCATCGTATCGATTCAACCAATCCAAACGATACGATTCCAGTATTCGACTCGTCCAAATATTCTCCCGTCGCCGATACGGAAACGTGGACGTTCTCTTATTCGGGTGATACGCTTATTGCGACAAACTTTAATCGAGAACTAAATGCAACGACAGAAATAAAATTCGACAAACGGAATATCAAAAGGGAATACGGTAACTTTCAGAAAGATCCCGGTTCGTCCGATATCTTCCATTATGATTCTTTGGGTCGGGAATTATCATACGTTCAATACCGGGACAATTCAGTGGAGACTGCGACAGTCGCTCAAATCACGGATAACTCCAATTGGAGTTCCGTCGATTATCAGGGTACGAAATCGGTAATGTATTGGGGACCTTCAGAAAGGATCGACAGCGAAATTGATTGGCAGCATAAAACCGGCAACAACGTAAACAATCTTCGACTTTCGGAACGCATTATTAATTACTTTAACAACAGGAATGAAATTATTGCGTCACAAAGATTGCAATACAATGACCAAGAACCTCTATATATAGATAGCACTATTCTCGATAGAAATGGTAATATCATTCGAACCTCACATTATCAACTATTAAAGGATGTGACAGCACCGTGCCTTCGTAGCGAAGATCGATTTGATAGCCATGGTAATGTCATCCTTTCGCTCAATAAGGTAATTATACGAGAACGTTGTATAAACTGCCCGCCTCTGCCTTGCTCGAACCCATTGGACACGGAGATAATACAATATGTGTATGACGAAGAAGGCAGACCTGTCGAGCGTACACGTAAATTTATTTCCCTTCCAGGTTTAACGAATGCTGTTTCATACGAATGGAGAGAAGATAACCTCCCATTATCGTGCAGTTATCTAGGGAGCAATGACTCAATTATATTAGCAGAAAAATACGTTTACAAATTTTAATTATGACCACCAGTCTCGACCCCCGCATCCGCCGCGCCGATCTGGAGCATGCTCCGGCCTCGGGCGGCCTCATGCAAAACGAACATTGGGAACCGTTCGCGGTCTTCCATCAGGACAAGCGCGGCGCGGCGCACGAATTCGTCGGAATCGTTCACGCGCCGGACCCGGAACTTGCGCTCGCGTTCGCGAAAGAGCAGTTCGGCCGCCGCAAGAAGACGGTGAACCTGTGGGTCGTGCGCTCGACCGATATTTTCACCTTCCAGCACGAGGATGACGATATGTTCTCGACCATTCCCGATAAGAACTATCGCGAAGCCTCGGGCTATCCCGTTCGCAAACGCATCAATAAATATCTCGACGATCTGAAGACGCTTGCCAAGAGCAAGTATCTCGATCACATGGAGGAGGAGTCGGGATAAACATTTTGAATGTCATTCCCGCGAATGTGGGAATCTATTCTTTGCGGCCAACCGCGAAGTTCAAATCGCAGGAAAGCGCTGGATTCCCGCATCCGCGGGAATGACAAGAAGTCTGATGATGATGAATCATAACTACTATGTGTACATTATGGCGAGTCAGCGTAACGGAACGCTCTATATCGGCGTGACCAAGGATCTGGAGCGACGTGTGGCTCAACACAAAGAAGGCACTTTCGAGGGTTTCACAAAGCAATACGACGTTAATCGATTAGTCTACTTCGAATTTTTTTCAGATATTAACGCGGCAATAACTCGGGAAAAGCAATTAAAAAAGTGGAATCGTCAGTGGAAAATAAATTTGATCGAGAAGAAAAATCCAGAATGGGTCGATCTTTCAACAAATAATTATCAATTTCCGTATTTCGAAACAAATCCTGTCATGCCCGCGAATGCGGGCATCCATAAGCCGAGTGAAAATGGACCTTCATACTAAATGAAAGCTATGGATTCCCGCATTCGCGGGAATGACATCAAAAGCATTGCAGGAATGACATTTTTAGGAACTTATGAACGAAGCAATAAAAGACCTACTCTATCGCATGGCCGATGACGAACTCATCATCGGCCACCGCAACAGCGAATGGACCGGCCTCGGACCGATCCTCGAAGAGGATATCGCTTTCAGTTCCATCGCGCAGGACCAGATCGGCCATGCCGTTGCGAACTACACGCTGCTGAACGAGCACTTCGGCGAGCCGGTACCGGATGTCATCGCCTTTTCGCGCAATGAGAAGGAGTTTCGGTGCTCGCAGTTCGTCGAACTCCCCATTGGCGACTACGCCTTCAGCCTGATGCGGCATTTTCTCTTCGATCATGCCGAATCGCTCCGGTATGCGAGGCTTTCGGATTCTTCTTTTGCTCCGCTTGCGGCGTTAGCGAAGAAGATCAAAGGCGAACTGAAATATCATACGCTCCACGCCGATCTTTGGGTGAAAAAGTTAGGCATGGGAACTGAAGAAAGCCATGCACGAATGCAGACGGCGCTGAACGAAGCGTTTCCGTACGCCCTCGGAATATTCGAGCCATCGAAATATGAAGAGGAGCTTGTGGCCGAAAAAATCGCGATCGGCGAAACCGCGCTCCAGACCGAATGGCTTGATGTTATTTCGCCACTATTGCAGCGGGCCAATCTTACCATACCGAAACTTCCGATCAAGGAGCGAGTGTATGGCGGGCGTCAGGGTTATCACACGGAGTACCTCCAGCCGCTCCTCGATGAAATGACGGAAGTCTATAGATTGGATCCGGCGGCAACATGGTAAATCTTTCTACACCGTCAGCAGCATCGAACGACCGAGCCGTGTTCGATGCTCCTCGCAATGACAGCAATCATAAAGCGTTCTCCGTCCTTGAAACAGTCATGGACCCCGAGATTCCCACATTGTCTGTCATGGATTTGGGAATGATTACTAACGTCGCAGTCAGCGACAATACGGTGAGCGTCCGGTTTCTTCCGACATTCGTAGCCTGCCCGGCCACCAGCTATATTAGGAATAATATCGAAGAAGCGCTTCACCACGCGGGATTTAAAAGCGTCCAGGTCGATCTCGAAACAGAAATGAATTGGACGAGCGCCCGCATTTCGGAATTGGGAAGAAAAAAGCTCGAAGCCTTTGGGCTGGGCGCGCCGGTCGCGATCGACGGCGTTCTCGACTTCGCACAGATCGAACATGTAGCGTGTCCGCACTGCGGGAGCACAAATACCGAGCTCCGTTCCATGTTCGGTTCCACACTCTGCCGCTCGATCCACTACTGTAACGACTGCAAACAGGGCTTCGAACGGTTTAAGCCGCTGTAATGATTCAGAGGGTTGTGGAACTTCGTAGCTCGATCGTCTTCGCAGTTTTTGTCGCTCTCTTCGCTGGCTGTAAGCAGGAGAACGTACATCATCCCGACAGGATCGTTCGCCAGTGGCAGGACCATCACTTAAATCCGATTCCGCCGGGAGAGTACGATGCTATATTCGAATGCTACGACGACGGGGCTTCCACGAACGATTCGCTGCATTACTACAACGCTGAAGTCCTGTTCCCTATAGGGGCTCTTCAACGACCGGGCGGTGCGGAAATGCCGTGCGTACGTCTCGATGGGAACCCGGTCGGTTATGGGCAATCGAAGAGAATTCTTTCAAATCGTGGGAAACTCATAGTATGGGAATTTAGTGGGAGCGAGGATCATCCTTCTATCACTCATACTATTGTTCGAGACTCCTCGCTTCAATTTCTTGCTCCTGATGACGGCGATTCTATTAGCTTGTCGGAAGGCTTTGAGATACGGTATCGTGCCCCTAAAACGACTGACTCCGTATTAATACACATTGCCTGCTTTGGAAGCGGAATCTTAAAACACGACACGGCAAAAATTCTGGAAACGGGGCAATCGTATTACCGCGTAGTGCCAAATACGGGAATATACATTGTCCCGCCATTGGCGATGAGTCAAAATTTCAAATCGTTCGACGCAGACCGACTTTTAGTTAATATTTCCGCAGGAAAAGGCGATACGGTCCATGTTGGGAACTGTATCTATGGCTTCATCACCGAGTCCCACGTGAGCCATACGTTTAAGTTGAAACGCTGACATTGTTCCCATTCGTGCGCTCGATTTCAAAGCAAGACTCGAACAGTTGTTCGATGGGTGCAAACCGATTTACGGCATTGTAGCAGCGATTATGTTTGACTTCGGTCCACTCGATGCATACCTTATCTCATTATTGTGTGATGGATCAACAAAAGTGGTATGATAGCCGGCTGAAAAGAGCTCTTCTACAAATACGTTTGCAGCCGCTGTAATTAGAAGCACCAGCCGAGACTGATCCCGCCGTACATTTGAAAGTGATTCAGGAGGTCCCACGGCGTGAGTGCAACGCGTAGCAGAAAACCGCCGTCCGACGGTTCCAGTCGATATCCCAGGATTCCGCCGAATCCGATACCGCTTCCTGCGGCCGTATTGCTGAACGACTTTGCCACCACGTTCGCATAAAAAGCGCTGACGCCAATTTCGAGCTTGCTGGCCGGCGCGGAGTTCGGGCCGCTGAATGGGAACCAACTGAGGCCGACGGGAACGGTGGTGATAGAAGCCGAAATGGGGCCATCGGCAGAATCGGACACGACCGTTCCCAGAGGTAAATACCCGACTCCGACACGGACCGCAAAACTATTCCCGATCATTCGGTCGTAATTGATCGATGGCACCAGGCCCGATCCGAGAATTTCCAGATAGATGGCGTTCGGCGCCGTAATAACTGCTTGGTGCTCCGTACCGACAGAGCCATCCTGAGCGAATGCGTTAGAGACACCGAGGAATGCGACGATGGAGAAAAGAACCAGTGTGAGTTTCATAACGACAAAAAGAACGGCTGAAAAAGCGAAGAACTGTTTTGCAAATATACTACAAAACCAGGGTACTCCGACTTCTTAACTCGTGATCCAAACGAAGAGAATTCCAATCCATAAGACGAGGAACACCACGATCGCAATCCACATCCGGACGAACATTCGTTCCCGGTCCCGCGGCGCGTTTTCCGGGATCGTGGTAATGCCCAGCGCCATACTGACCCCACGAAAAAAGCGAGCGAAGGAACGGAGCATCTCGATCGCAACACTGTTTATGCCGCCAGTGCCTCGGTCACTTTCCTTGCCGCATCGGCCAGGCCTTTGGCGACGAGAAAGTTGAGGCCGCTGTCCTGAAGGATCTTTCCGGCTTCCTCGGCATTCGTTCCTTCGAGGCGCACGATAATGGGGACCTGTGGATGCACTTCGTTCGAGGCCGCCACGACTCCCGTCGCCACGCGATCGCAGCGTACGATACCGCCGAAGATATTGATGAGGATCGCCTTCACATGCGGATCGCTTAAGATAATCCGGAAGCCACTCGCTACGGTATCCTTATTCGCCCCGCCGCCGACATCGAGGAAGTTTGCCGGTTCCCCGCCCGCCAGCTTGATGATGTCCATCGTCGCCATCGCAAGCCCGGCGCCGTTCACCATGCAGCCGACGTTGCCATCGAGCTTGATGTAGTTCAAGTTCGATTTGGAGGCTTCGACTTCGAGCGGATCTTCTTCTGCAAGGTCGCGGAGCGCCGCATAATCGGGATGGCGGAACATCGCGTTGTCATCGAAATTCACTTTCGCATCGAGCGCGAGCATCTTCGCGTCTTTCGTCAGCACGAGCGGATTGATCTCGAAGAGCGACGCATCGGTTTCTTCATACGCCCGGTAGAGTGCCTTGAGGAACGAAACGCACTGCTTGAACGCCTCGCCGCTTAAGCCGAGCGCGAAAGCAAGTTCCCGCGCTTCGAAGTCCCGGAACCCGACGGCCGGATCGACAAAGACCTTCACGATCTTTTCGGGTGCCTCTTCGGCCACTTTTTCGATCTCCATTCCGCCTTCGGTCGAGACCATGACGACGTTCTTGGCGGTCGAGCGGTCGAGCACGATTCCCGCATAGTACTCTTTTAGAATATCGACGCCCTGCTCGACGAGTAACCGTTGAACCTTGCGGCCTTCGGGTCCGGTCTGGTGTGTGACGAGCGTCATCCCGAGCATATTTCGTGCGAGCGAGCCGACATCCTCCGGCGAGCGCGCGATCTTCACTCCGCCGCCTTTTCCACGGCCGCCGGCATGGATCTGCGCTTTCACGACCGCGATCTCGGTCGGCAGTTTCCTCGCCGCTTCCATGGCCTCGTTTGCCGTGTAGGCCACATAGCCCACCGGCACCGGAACGCCATATTTCTTTAAAATTTCTTTCGCCTGATGTTCGTGTATCTTCATTCGCTAATCTCTAATTTCCTGCAAAAATACGACATGGAGCGGCAAAGGACGTTCGAATATGGCAAATTATTCCCCTCGCCCCAATTGCTTTGCCGCGATCGTTATTTGCCGTTTCGCTGTGAATGCCTGTCGAACTATTGGCTCCGTTGATACCGCACAAGAATCCCGCACGTGCCGTCAGCCAATTCCGGTTGGGAGCGGTCGAGGAGTTCGATTCGACGGGGATGATTTGCGGACTCTCGAATTGCCGTAAGTACGAACGAAGAGAGTGAATCGGCATCCGGGCATCCCTGCGTGTTCGGATTGCCGGATAAAATGACGAGAGCTCCCGATGTGTCGAGCGAAGAAAGGAGATTCCGGAGCATCAGCGAGTCCTGGTGGCCAAGTCCGGCATTGGTCCGGGGAAGAAATAAATAGTTTTGTTTCCGGATGCGCGAGGCAACGTGCGTTGTATCGATAAGGAGTGATAGCGTGTCCCATACCGATCGGCTCGCGCCCTCGGTGTTGGTGATCGTAAGTTCCGCTAGGACCGGCGAAGGCTCGTTTGCGCCACCGAGTTCGATTGCCGCGGACATCGCACCAGCGCCCGTGGAATCCTCACTCGAATATTCGGATAATACTCGCCCCGCCTGCGAGATGCGGACATTCCAGGAGCGAACTCCTTCTTCCGATTCGACAAAACGGGACACGGAAAGGTCGGGAACGATATAACTCCGGACGAGCCGCGACTCGGCTTTCGGAATGCGGCCACCGTCCGGGGTCGCTGTGAACGTTTCAATGAGCGTATCGACCTCGCGGACGGTGGCCGTTTTCGCAGCCACACTATTGATCTCGAGGTGGACCGCCGCTAAAATATGTGCGGAAGCGGGCCGCTGCGTCGCAGGTTGTTGCGATGGCGATGGTTTCGGTTGAGATGGCGGTGCGTGTACGATGGGTATGTCGGTTGGAGCGGCCGCATTCTTTGCAAAAAGGAGCGAAAAAGAAATTCCCGCGCTCAAGCTTTGCGCCGCATAGCCGGCGACGATTTCGTTCAGGTCGGCCGTACCGAAAAAACGGCCTGCAAGCGATATTCCGCGTCCCAATGGAATGCGATATCCCAGAAAGACCGGCACCGTAACGCCGAGCGGACTGGAACTAATCGAGGTTCCCGTTGCGACCGTGTCCCGGGTGCTGCCGTTCGCAAATCGTACGCCTGCCGGAGAAAGTATCTCACGCCAATCCGTTAGGGAATCCTGGGCGCGGTACCCGAGTTCTGCGCCCACGCCCACGTCCCACGCATCCGAGAGATGGTATGCCAGGAGCGCTGTAAGGCTCGCGGTGGCGTACCGTGACGAAAGATGAAATTCCTGCGTGCTCTGCGCTGCACTCGCATTATCGGACGACGGATAGGCACGCGAAGTGAATTCCCCCGTGCTCCAGGAATATGTTCCGATCAGTGAAAGACCGATGTCCCTAAAAAAAATCTTTGGAATCGAAACTTCGAGTCCCGCACGAATCGTCTGCGCATAAGAGGTTCCCATCCCGTTCGACCCGAGCGTGCTGACAGCCGAGCGCTCGATGTCCTGGGGCGCACCGAACGTGTACGCAACATGGGGGCCGAACGAGAAGACCGAGTCCGCCTGTGCCAGTAGCCCGCCCGGAAACATGGCGGAAGCCGCGAGGAATAAAAAAACGAATACGTTCACCGCGCAAAGCTGCTGTTTTATCATTCCCGTACACGCGAGAATCCAGAATTTCGCCATCGCCAGAACACTTACCGAGTTCCCATGGGCTTGGTTCCCAGCGTTCGAGGGAATAACACGGTACTCCTTGCATGCGCTCGCCCGCGCGCCATTAGTTAACCAACCTTTTCCGAGTCGATTTTCAGGGGAGTAAGCGCGCCCTGGTAGATGGGAACATCATCGAGCATACCCTTGAACGCATGCGCTGGAGCGCACGTTGGCCGTTCATTACTGCAACTTATAGGCGATCAACTGCTCGCTGGACCACCAGGTACCATTATCGTCATATTCCTTACCGATGAAACCGAGCGAAGGAATAAACCAATAGTCATGGGATTCCGAACCCGTGTCCATTAATGCTCCGGTCACGTTATCGTAATTCGCAATGGAATCATCCTCGTGGATCTTGATGGAGGAAAATGTGGTTCCCATCAGCGAAACAGATTCGGTTCCCATGTAATGCTTCGTCCTCCGATTGACATGACGCGGCTGTCCGACCGGCTGGTTCACTTCGGAATCGATTATCGTTCCGCCACCCGTCGGCATGCTGGACCAGCCCGTGTCCTCCGACCAAGTGGCAATATCGCCATTCGTTCGATATGCAAGATATAACCCCGTATCGAGGGTAACGGTGTTGCCCTCGCCATGCGCCGCGCCGCGAGCTGTAACCCAAAATGTATCGATCGAAGTGTCGGGTAAGTCTATAGATTCGAGGACATAGTAACTTCCCACGTTGGGGATCGTCCAATTTACACCGTTCGAGGTATTTGGCCCTACCTTATCGGAACAGCTCGAAATAACGAGTGGAGCCACGAGGAGGAGGAAGAGGCACGCCCGTGCGATCACGGACGTAATCGAATATGGTTTGTTCATGATTTAAAGAAATAAAATTGAATCGCCTATTTCGTAGAATCTACGATCGCTACGAGCGCCGCGAGCTGCTGCATCGAAAGGAAATCGGTCGTGTTCAGGACCATCGGCTGATAATCGGCTTCCGCAAAGCTGTTGGCAGGAGTAAGCCGCTCCACGGCCTGCCAATTGACATGGAAAACGACATGATGGAACGGCGCATCGAGGGAATCATCGACCACCCACGAGAAGCAATCCGCATAGCCACTGCTCACGCCCGGCACGAGACGGAAATTCGATCCGTCGGATAATTGGACGAGGACCGTGCTATCGGTCATCCATCGACCGCCGGTGGAATCGACGAGAAATACGGGATAATTCCCGGAAATATTGAGGTAGGGCTTCGTTCCTGGCCCGACAGAGTCGGAGCAGCTTACGAGCACGACCGGCAGGAAAATCAGCAAGAAGAATCGTTTCGTTTTCATATTCGCAGCGGCCAGAAGCCGAACCATCTTTGAGATAACGCTCTGAGATAAACAGTTTCGCGACGACTTTCGGACCCATGACGATTAAGGCCGGCGAAACCTTACACGACACTGTAAGGAATTGGCTTTCGAAATCGTCTTTAGCGCAAATCACTTTAGAGCATAGGAATAGGGATGGAAACAATTGCGTTCGGAATCGAGGAATTCGCGCCGATGAACCGTGCGCGGCCTCTCCGCATTCGCATCGTGAACTCCATCGCACCTTCGCCAGTCGCCGCCGATCTTCAGACAGATTCCGAACTCTTCGAACGATTTCGTACGGGCGATCAGGCGGCATTCACCGAGTTATTCAAGCGGCACCATGCGCGCGTCTATCGCTATTGCGTGAAGCTGCTTCACGATCACGCCACCGCGGAGGACATTTCTCAGGCAATGTGGGAACGCGTCATCGATCGTGCCGGTGAGGTAGCCGCCGTGCGGAACGTTCCCGGCTTTCTGTTCCGGATCGCGCGGAACCTGGCGCTCGATCATCTGAAGCATCGGAAAATAATTGCTTCGCTGGAATCGGCGGATCCGCCAACGACAGGGTCGAGTGAACTTCCGGAGCGGGAGCAGATCGTTCTCGAATGCCTCGAAGCGTTACCGCTGCCTGCCCGAGAACTCCTGATACTGCATTATTATAGCGGGTACAGCTTCGAGGAAATCGCCGCGATGCTCGGGAAAAAACCGAATGCCATCTGGACGCGCGCTTCCCGTGCGCGCGCGGAATTGAAAGCCTCCATCGAAAAACGGCTGCGAGAAAAAACGATTGGAAATGACCGATGAAACAGATTCAGGATATGCATTCCGAAACTGACCGGCTCATCGACCGTGCCATTGCGCACGACCTCCATCGCCTGCCCGAGCCGCCGAAAGCCCCCTCTGCGCGCCTCCTTCGGAAATTGTCGACTGCCACGCATCTTTCTGGCGCTCATTCGCTCGGATTTGTGGCAACGAAGTGGCTGATGGTCCTTGCGCTCGGTTCCCTTACCGCCGGCGCTGCCTATTTTGCTCTCCATTCGAAATTTTCCCCGGCTGGCGGACCAAACTCGATCAAACCCCGGCCTGCTCCGATACGTATGGCCGATACGGCATCTGTCATAACGAGAACGACCCCACCGTTTTCGCTCGACCATCCGTCGTCAAAATCCTATCCGTCGATACACACGCCCCAAAAGAACGTAAAGACGATCGTTTCCGATGACAGCCTGTTGCAAGAGGAAATCGCTCACCCCGTCGTCATCCCGCCATTGGACAGTGCACGGACGACCATCCATACGCAGAACAAGTAGGAACACGGCGCACGCATTTCGCGGGACTCGAAATTTCAACAGCCCTTCAGAAAGATTGAGCTGCGATCGCGATCGTTACTGGCCGTTCCCAGTGAGCGCCGCGCGGATCTCGGCTTCGGCTTTCCCACTGGAGGGGCGCGGGGCGGCGGCATCGAAAAAGGTCCCGTCGCGGTTCAGGATCATATAGATCGGTACACTCGTAATATCGTACTGCTCGGTGTATGGGTTATGGAACTGATCGTCTGCGTACAGCTGGACTCCGCCGAGCTCCTTATTGACGATGAACATCTTCCACGCGTCCATCGTCTGCGCGCGGGACTCCGAGGCTTCGAGCGCAATACCGACGAAGACGACCGAAGTATCCTGGGCAAAGCGTTCCTGAAGTTTTTTCAGCGCGGGAATTTCTTCCAAACAGGGGCCGCACCAATTGCCCCAGAAATCGAGATACACGATCTTGCCACGAAAGTCGTGGAGCGACATCGCGGTTCCGTTCGTATCCGGGAGTGAGAATTCCGGCGCGGGACGGCCGGGAAGTTTGTTGCGAAGCTTTTCGAGCGTCCCTTCGAATTTCGCCGCGTACGCAGGATCGGACGCCGAACTACGATAGTGCGACAGTTCGTCCTCCGCCGTCCGGACGGCATCCTTTACCTTCATGTAGTTTAGCCCTTCGAGCGTCGTCATTACGGCAACGTCGCCGGCGGGCGGCGGAAGCGAGCGCGCCAGCGCAAACTCCCGGTTTTGGTACGCAATGGCGTTCGAATCGGGATGGTCTCGCTCGAGCACCCACATTTTCAGGTTCATCCATTGCGTGACAATATCGTCCAGTTCGTTCCTGACTTTGAGCGATGCATCGTTCCACGGCACCGAATCGAGAAAGCGTAAGTGCTGTTCTTCCTCGCCTGGAATGCCGTTGCCCGTCGCGAGATATTTGTCGAAATAAGAAGCGCGCGCTTCGAGGTACCAGTGGATTTCGGCCGCCCGGATCGCGTTCACGGCGGCGGTATATTTGGGGAACTCCGTGGTGAGCCGCGCTTCCCCGGCTTTCATCCTTCGCTCCTGGTCATCGACGTACTGGCACATGCCGTTCCAGTCGCGCTCGCCCATCGTGTGGTGGAAATCCCATTGGCTTCGCGGGCGGCCGGAACTATCGCGGAACAGGGCATTGGCGCCGATCTTATCGAAGGCGAGCTTTGTGCGCGTGGGCGAGTGACGAATCACAATACTGTCCCCGCCATTGAAGAACAAGTTCCATTCGATCGCGCGATCGCCGAGCTGGAGCTGGTATTCGGCCCCAGGGTCGGGCACGAACGAAAATTGAATTTCGCGGTCGTCCTTGCTCCGCGCGGAATCGATCCGGTCGTACTCGAGCCCGGCCGCATGAAACCGCGTGAGATAAAACACGCTTCCATTCGGAGTGCTGTCACACTCGATGACCATTACGGCATGGGTGGGATGGGAACCTTGTGAAAACGCCGGTGCGGCCGCACACAGGCAAATACTGGCAAGCGTGGCAAAGCGAGATTTCATAGAGATTTCGGGGAGTGGCAGGCGTTCCCCATTCGTTTAGGCCTGTTTCCTTTCACGCGCAAAACTACGTTACGCACAAAAGTACGAAATTTCGTGGAGCGATTTTATAAATATTCGGTCGTTATCCTGCCCGTGATCGCGGGACTTTTTTCGCTCGTGCCGCCGCTTTCGATCGGGACGAGCTCCGGTGCGCTCGCGGTCCAAAGCCTCGAACATTGGATGTACGGTCATCCCGACACCTTCGAGGCGCTGCACGTCCACTGGCTTTGGATCCCACGCCTCTTTGCCATCGCAACGCAAACGGCGATCGGCGCGCTACTCGTCTTTCGAGCGGTGCTCGCGGCGGTCTCTGTACTGCTCGTCATTCAGACCGCACGCCGGCTTTTCGATGAACGCCGCGCCGCGATCGCCGGAGCGATGATGGCCGCGAACGCAACGGTCCTTTACGTTTCGCACACGTTTTCGCTCCCACTACTCACGCTTACGGCCGCAACGCTGTTGCTCTACCTTTTTACCAGTCCCGAAGCAAAGCACCACAAAATCGGCGCGCTCCTTCTGGGGCTCAGCCTTTCGATCGGGTTCTGGCCCTTCGTGCTGCTTATTTCGGTCCTGACCGTAGGCCTCAATCTTCATCACACGGTCTATACCCTCCGTTCCAAATCGACGTTTGCGCTCTTCGGGCTGATCCTTGTTGGCGTTGCATCGTATCTGTTACTCGAAATCTTTTATTTCGGAGGGGCGCACGTCTGGAATGCGATGAACCCCGCATTTTATCCGCCACACGGCGTAAGCCTCATTGCGCAAGGCCTGATCGTTGCGGCAGTTTCGGCAAACCTGCTGCTGATACTCCCGGTGCGGCGTAAACGCGGCGGGCTCGGAAGGGAATTTTCTTCCGCCTTCCTGATCCTCGGCGTGTACGTTATCACGAATCTTTTTTCGCGCGAGGAAATGCTGCACGACGCCGCTATTTTGGTCCCCTGCCTTATCCTCGTCGCAATGGACTCGCTACCAAAATGGGAACGGTTTGGAATGATTTATATCGCGTTCAATCTGCTCCTTTTCTTTTTGCTTCCGGCCATCCCGCTCGATCCCCAAATCGCACTTTCGGACCGCAGCCGCACCGAGCGAAACGATCCTATCGCATTCTCTTACTATGGCGCGTTCGATCTCTTCAGCGATCAGGCGCTGCTTGCGCAGCGGTCGGGAGAATCCCAGGCGCGAGCCATTATTCTTCAGGAGCAGATCGATTCCACGCTTGTCCTCTTGAATGGCGGGACCGATGAGTGGTTCGATGGCGCAACGCTCGGCGCGTTGTTCCCGCAAGGCCACTTTGGCTGGTTCTATGGCGTGCCGATCAACCGTGTGCGCATCAATGGCCTGCTCGATACCGCCTTTGCGCGCCCATTACCGGAGCGGCCGTACCTTGCAGGGCTCTTTGAAAAATCGTTTGCAAGAACTTTTATCGATAGTGCCCTGCCGCCGGGCGTCCCGCTCAAGGAATCGGCCGACCTGCAATATATCGATTGTCGCGGAAATGCGGAAGCACGCAAAGCCCTGATCGACCGCCTGCTCTCGCTTGAATATCAGGGCTTTCATCACCGCTAAAGCTGCCATGACGAAACCGTACTGCATTCCCCTCGCATAACGAACGATCACTCGCCGGAGCGGACCGATTCGAGCTCCACCGTTTCGCGCGCGCCACGGACGGTCCGAACGATCGAGACCGTCAGGATCATGAGTCCGCCCACGATCGCAAAATTCGCCGGACGTTCGCCGATACCCAGAAATACCCAGATCGGGTTCAGTACCGGTTCGACCATCGCGATCAGCGTTGCGTCGATCGCCCGGATGTGCGATATGCCATAGGTGAAAAGCGAGTAGGCGACGCCGATCTGCAGGATGCCCAGGAAAAGCAGTCGCCATAGATCGTTCCCAGAGAGTGCGAGCGTGGTTCCTCCGCTCGCAGCGACGATCGCCATAACGATGGCGATCGCGGCATGGCCGAGGATCACGCCCTGCCATCGGCTTGCGATCGTTGCATGCTGGTGCTTGAGCGTCAGTGCGTACGCCGCGAAGGCCATGCCGCTCACCAGGGCCGCCACATTACCCCAAAAGCTGCGCACTTGGAATTTGCCGATGAAGAAAAGGGCCATGGCGGCGGTCGAAATCAGGACGGTCGCAAGGTCGCTCCGTTTCATCCGCGTGTGCGAGAGCAGCGGCTCGATAAAGAGCACATAGATCGGCGCCGTATACTCGAGAAAAATAGCGTTCGCACTCGTCGTCAGCTTTGTCGCCAATACAAAGACCACGAGCATTAAGGCATAAAAGAACGCTCCGAGCAGGACCAGCGGCGAGCACCATTCGCGAAGAGTTCCCAATCCGGTCTGCCGCTGCATCGAGCGGTAAATCGCAAAAATGGTGATGCCGGCAAACGTGCTGCGCCAGAAGGAGACGCCCCACGCATCGAGCGTCACTTCTTTGATAAAGAGGCCTCCAGTGCTCCAGAGCAGAGCGGCGGCAAGGACGGCTATTCCGCCATTCCGCGACGACAGGCACGGGACGCTCATCGTGCGAGCACGACGGTATTCGTGAGTTCGCCGAGCAAGTCGATCGCGCACGTCACCGTATCGCCCGCCTTGACCCAAAGATTATCGGTGACCTTCGATCCGTTGAGTTCTAAAAGGCAGCCGGTGCCGACGGTTCCGGAACCAATGACATCGCCGGGATAGAGTGTCACGCCATAACTGGCACGCTCGATGATCTGGGCGAAGGTCCACGTCATGTCCTTCAGGTTTCCGCGGCTCAACTCTTTTCCGTTCAGGCTGGCCGTCATCGTGAGATCGTAGCGCTCTCCCTGCTCGGAAGGGATCCGCTTGTTCGCTAATTCGTCCTTCGTGACGAGCCAGGGCCCGATCGCCGTCGCGAAATCCTTCCCTTTTGCGGGGCCGAGCGAAAGCTTCATCTCTTCCATTTGCAGCGCGCGCGCGGACCAATCGTTCATGATCGTATAGCCGGCGATGTACCCGTCTGCATCGGCCGCTTTAATCGTGCGTCCCTCTTTGCCGATGACGATCGCCGCTTCGAGTTCGTAATCCAATCGGTTCAAATGCTCCGGCATCACTTCCATCGGCCCCGGACCGATCACGGCCTGATGGTTCGTAAAGTAAAAGACCGGGAACTGGTCGAATTCGGGAATCATTTCCACTCCCCGGTTCCTTCGTGCCGCTTCCACATGCTGCCGGAACGCATATCCATCGCGCATCGAAGCGGGCCTGGGAACCGGCGCGAGGAGGGTTACGCTCGTACGCGGAAGGCGCGCGTTCTTGTCCCGAAACAGGTGTGCATGCTCCTGTGCCGATGTTTCGACTTTACGCGCGGCGAGCATGGCCGGTTCGCCCAAATGCAAAAAGGGAAGGATATCGTGCGGGAGCGGCGTCGCCAGCTCGCTGCTTGCGGTTTCGAGATCGATGACCTCATCGCCCGATGGACCGCCTAACAGAAGAAGGCCGAGCCGTGGTGCGTCGTGGTCGTCCACCGATGTGTGCGATAAATAGGTGACCAGTTTCATATTGCAAATTTACGGAAGAAAGACCGTTCTTGCCGCACAAAAGGCGCATTCATACGTACGCCACCCCGACATGTAACTTCTCGCTCTGCGCCGTGTTGTACCATCTCTGGAGGTAATATGAAAAGAGTCTTCCCGTTTGCTACAGTATTCGTGATACTTTTCGCGTGTACCTCCGCACGATCGTCCACGCCGGTCGTCGATTCGGTACTCGTGAACGATTTTGTCTTCGATAGCAGCGGTACGCCCTGGCTGGACGGGTGGACCCTGACTCCGATGGGCGCTTCGGACACGCAGCATTTCGTTCCCGATGTGCCGCCCGGCTCGAAGGCCGCATGGTCCGTATCCCTCGAACCCGGATGGGTGTTCGGAGGAACGAATGTCGTCCGCGAGTTCATCGGGCTCCCGAGCGGTATCTATCACGTCTCTCTATGGGGCCGGAGCACCTCCCCGGGAAGCAATGGATGGTTCGCATTGATGCAGAGCGATTCCACGTATTCGCTCTACCCTCCTGATCGTGGAGTCATTAACGATACCGTTTGGCGGAATTACATATTGACGGACACCCTGACCCTAAGCCCGAACGATACCCTGCGATTGCAGCTCGATGGCGGCGGATCCGAGATCGCGTTTTGGCATACGTTCGTGAATGATATCTCTCTCGTTCGGCTCCGCCCGACGAGTGGTATTACAACGCCTTCTATTCAACCTGTCGCCCTTCGTATATCTCCCGATCCGTTTTTTCTATCGACCTCGATCGATGTTACGACGGACGTGGAAGGTCCGGCAGAAATTTGTATTGTCAACCCATTGGGGGTTACCGTTGGGAACGTCTATTCCGGGAACCTGTCGCCCGGCGAGCACCGCGTCACCTGGAGCGCCGAAGGACTGCCGGCGGGAGTGTACGAGTGCGTCCTTCGCATGAGCGATCGCGTACAAGCTGTACGCATGGTGGTCAAACAATAATGGGGTTGCTCTCGACAATGGTGTTGCACTCGCGAATGGGGTTGCACTCGACGAGCGCTCCTGCAACCCATGTCGGCGGTGGCGTTTCGAGAACGTCCGAATAATCGACGAGGCGCAGTGCGGAAACCTGGAAGGGAATCTTCTTTTCGAGGAGTGCCGCCAGTACAGGACCCGCATCGCGAAAATCGGACTGCATAACGTCGCAGCGCTCCAGAAAGCTTTTACAATCGCGCGCAAACAGCACCTCAAGTGAGCGCTCGATGTGTTCCCGCACCCATTCATCGGTCTCATCGCGTTCGGGTTCACGGGCGTCCGCTGGTGCCGTTCCATATCCAATGCCGTGATGGACCATGTCCGCCGTAGCGACCAATGCTGCGCCGTTTTCGCGAACGGTCCGCAATTCCGAAAATCCGGCCAGTGCTTCCGGGTCGGTCCCTGTTAAAAACGGATAGCGTTCGATGACGTTCGGCATCCTTGTTCCATAAAGTTCCGAGGCGAGCGTCAGCAGCGATTTGAAATGGTCGAGCGAAAATTCGTTCTGCCATAGGTTCGGCCCGAACGCGGTGCCCGGGCCGTGGATGCCTTTCAGAGAACTATTGTTTCGATGCTCACGGGCGTGCAGGACTCCAAGCACGAGAACGGTATCGCTGTGCGATTCTATGACGGCGCGAGCCGCGGCCGCAATCAGTGCTCCGGAAGAAGACAACCGAGTATGCGGAAAGACGAGCGCGCCATCGGTGGGAACGGAAATACGCGGAGCGCCATCAAAGAGGCGTTCGAGGCCCGTGCGGCCAAGGCCAGAGCGTTCGTTCGCATAGAACTGTTTCCACCACGCCTGGCCCGGCATTTCAGGTCTTAAAAATAGAACACAAAGCCGGCCGCGGCGCCATACATCACATTCGAGGCGGTCGGTTTCAGCGAGAGTGTTGCCGTCCGTTTGCCGAACGGCGCGTCCAGCGTTTGGCCGGAGGACGTTTTCAGTTCGCCCGTCGTAACGGAGCGGGTGAGCAGGTCGATCGTGAAGCTCGCGCTTTGTGTAAAGCGAAGATCGTTCAGCAGGTCGAAGTTGATCTGATATCCTTCGGCCGAGGCCGAGCGGGAATAACTCCCCGGGGATTCGGTCTCGTGCGTGAGCGCGAGCACGCCGCCAAAGCCGCCGGTCGCACGCAGGCGGTACCAGGGTCCGCTATAGATCACGTACATGCCGCCCACGATCAGGCTATGCTCGGTGAGGTCCAGCTCTTCCTGCGCTCCGGTGATCGCGCTCGTACTATCGACGATCGTGTTGGCCCATTTTGCCACGAGATCGTACTCAAGAAAAATTCCCCAGGACTGCGCGAGCTGGGCCTGCATTCCTACGATAATTCCGCGATCGACCGTACCGTATTCATCGCGGTCCGAGATCGGGTCCGGCCGCAGGACGCGTTCGGAAAAAAATTGATTCAGGTCGCGCGGAAGGATCTGGACATAACCGTCGTATGCGACATACAGGCTGATAAAATCGGACTGAGGGTGGGCAGCGCTTCGCTGCGTATGGATCCATTGATCGAGCTGTGCCTTGCGCGCCCGATATACCGAATCGTACCGTCGTAGCGAATCGGCCGAAGGCTGGAAACTGCCGGTATCCGGCATCGCGCCTAAGGAATACTGCGAACGTGCAACGTTTGTAAAAAACGGAGCGAAAAAGAGAAACCCAAGGACGAGCTTACGACACATGGTCGGCAATAACCTGTTAGTTGTTAAAACGGCCGGCTCTTACTCAAATCTCACCGGTTCTCCAGACGCGAGCGATTCGCGGGCAGCAAACGTCACGAGCGTTGTCGCAAGGATCGAGTCGAACGGGATGGGAGCTTCACTACCCGAAGCCAGCGATTTCAGAAACGCTTGTACTTCTTCGGCGTGTCCTTTCCCGGAGCCTTTATGGGTCGCAGGTTTGGCGCCGCTCGACCAGAGCTCGAGTTCGGTAAAATTTTTGAGTATTGCCGTTCGCCCGTTCGAGAAGACCTGCAACTCCTCCTTGGGAAGCGACCGGCTTCCGTTGGCAACATAGAAAATCTCCAAGAGGCTCCCGTCCTCATAATCGACGGTGATCGAGACGGTATCGCGGTCTACGGAATCGGCACGGCCGGTCGAAATCGACTTCGCATAGACGCTGCGTGGCATTGCATCGCCGGTTAGAAAAGCAGCCGTATCGATAAAATGACAAACTTCGCCGATAATGCGTCCGCCGCCCTCCTGTTCGTCCTGCGTCCAGTGCGAGCGCGGCAAAGGCCCGGCGTTGACCCGATAAAACATCATTTTGGGAGCAGCGTCGCCAAAAAAATCTTTCGTCTTTTTGACAAGTGGAGAAAACCGGCGGTTAAAACCGACGAGCAATTTCCTACCCGAAGCATCATAGGTCCGGGCAACGTCGCTCAGTTCTTCTTTATGGAGCGCGAGCGGTTTTTCGACAAAAACATTCTTACCGGCCTTCAACGCCTCGGTCACAAGCCGGGCATGATCGCCATGGCGCGTTGCGATGAAGACCGTGTCGATATCCGGAGCGTGAATAATGTCCTCCGGATTCGTCGATGTTCGATCGAAGCCAAACTTTGTTTTTGCATCTTCGGCACTCGCTCCGGATTGATTTGCGACCGCGACCAGCTTCGCGTGGTCTTTCAGGGTGGGAAGTAAAAATCCCTGAGCAAAATTTCCGGCGCCAATGAAGCCGGCGGCGATCTGCCCCGATGGTGCGACCGGGGCCGGTCGATTTCCTACGCCGCGATAACGATCCCCTGCGCTGGTTTTGAGACCGCTGTCGTCCCCCTCGGGATACGTTAAGACCATTCCCAGATAGCGCTCTTTTCGCTCGCCGGCGATGATCGCATACGCATCGGCCGCCTGGTCGATAGGGAACGAATGAGTGGTGATCGCGTTGGGATCGATCTTTTTCTCCGCCAGCAGCCGAACGAACTCCTGCATGTTGCGCCGTTCGGTCCAGCGGACATACCCGATCGGATAGTCGATGCCGCGTTCTTCATAGGACGCATCGTAACGTCCGGGTCCATACGAGCGCGAAAGCCGGAACTCTAATTCTTTCTGGAAATAAACATCGCGCGGGAGGTCCATCTGGCTCACGCCGACCATAATGATGCGGGCGCGGTCCCGCGCGATCTCGGCCGAAAACACGATGGGATCGTTGGAACTTGTCGCGGCGCAAATAATGACGGCATCGGCGCCAAACCCGTGCGTGAGCGATTTAATCGTTTCGACTAGACTCGGATGGTTCCGGTTGAAGGCATGCGTCGCCGTATGGGCGCGCGCAATTTCGACATGATGATCGTCCAGGTCGACGCCGATCGTCACGCACCCGGCCGCTTTCGAGATCGCACACGCGAGCTGGCCCACGAGACCAAGCCCGATGACGACGACCGATTCGCCGAAGGTCACATTCGCCTGCCGTAGCCCCTGCATCGCGATCGCGCCGAGCGTCGTATAGCAGGCTTCCTCGTAGGGAACCGAATCGGGAAGTTTTACGCAAAGGTTCCGAAGCACGCTCACCACTTCGGAGTGAGACGCTCCCTGCCCGCCGCAGGCGACCCGATCGCCCGGTTTTAGATCGTCGACGTCTTCGCTCACGGCAAGGACTTCGCCGGCGCAGGAATACCCGAGCGGCCCGGGTGTGTCGAGCTTGCGCATGACGCGCTGCCAGGTCGCCCAAAAGCCCTGTTGTTTGACTTCGGCAAGAACTTTCTTTACATCGTCCGGCCGTTGACGAGCTTTTTCGAGCAGGGATGCCCGCGCCAGGTCGACCTTCATTTTTTCGGTCCCTGCGGAAATCAGGCTGGCGTGGACGCGTACCAGCACGCCCGCGCGTTTCGGTCCCGTCGGCGAAGGAACGTCCTTGATATGAATGTCACCAGAACGGAGCGATTGGAGGAGTTGCTTCAAATGGATCTTCGATTTTTGGCCTTTTGAGCCAGTTTTAAGCAAACGTTCTAAAGCCTTAGTTCGTCTCCATCCAAAATTTCGCTTCCGAACGGAATTAATGTCCAGTACCCGGCATTCCCCATCGTTATGCAAAAGCTTCGAACATTCCTCTTCTTCTTCACGCTTTGCTTAGCTCTTTCCTCTCCTTCCTTTGCCCAGAACAGAGACGGCAGATTGCCAGCTAACTTCGATAGTGTCCTGAAATCGGTCAATATCGATAGCGTGCTCAAAACAGTCCAGAGTATCGATCTGGATAGCGTTTTGGAATCGAACCACCTGAATCTCGATAGCGTCCTTGCTTCGGTCCAGCACCTGAACTTCGACAGCATCTTAAAAGCGCACCGGCCAGCCGTCGATAGCGCTCTTCAGCTTCTGAAACACTTCAATATTGACAGCCTGATCCAAAACCTTGGGATCGAAAACCTACTCGGATCGCTGCAACACATCCGTGCTCCGGCGCCCAAGGCAGCCGCCGATGCGATAAGCATTCGCTGGGACGGCGATACCATTCGCGGCCAATTCAAAATACCGATGGATTCGATCCCGGGCTATGTTGGATCGATGCCATCTCAAAAGCACTATTTTTCGAAAAACGGCCAGCATTATTTTATGAATATTTTACCTCCGGTCCAAAAAGGACACGAGGTCGATCATTCGAAGATCTGGCTTTTGCGCCAGGAACTGGCGCAAACCTGGGATTAAGAATCCGGTATCTGCCGGCTGGCCTCCGTGCGTGACCGGCAGAAATAAGCAGGGGAAAACCCGCCTGCCCTAAAACGTCGCTTTCATTCCTCCTCCGTTGGCACCCCGAATTTTCCAGGTCGCGGCATCGTAGCCCGGGCGGTAACCATTCCACGAGACGTTATCGAACCGGTCCAGCCACGCCGCGGTGTTCAACGGTTCCCACAGGAAGAGGCTCGTCTGGTCATCATAAAAAATTTTCTGCAGTTCTTTTTCCATGACGATCCGCTTTTGAGGGTCGAACTCGAGCCGGATCGCCACCATCAGGGAGTCCGCCCTGGGATTGTGATAATTGTCGTAGTTCGATCCGCGGTTTTTCGCCTGAGAGGAATGATAGAGCTGATATTCATCGGACTCGAAAGGATTATTGATCCAGCCGCCTAAGTGCGCCTCGAGGAGGTGGTCGCGCAGGCGCTCGAGATAGACGCTCCATTCGAGCGTATTCACGCTGGCATCGATGCCAATCTTTCTCAGCGCTTCGGCAATGATCAGCAGCTCTTTTTTGCGAGTTTCGTTCCCAGCGTTGACCGTGAAGGTGAACCGAAAGGGAATGCGCTTTCCATCGATCACTTTATCGCGAATGCCGTCCCCATCGTGGTCCTTCCAATCGAGCGAATCGAGAATATGGGCCGCGCGGGCCGGATCGTAGGGAATGATCGGCAGGTCACCATTATATTCCGGATGGGCGGACCAGACCGGCGACTCGGTAAGGCGCGCCATGCCGAAAAGAAGCTTATCGATGATCGTCTTGCGATCGACCATATAGGCCATCGCCCAGCGGACTCCCGGATCGCGAAAGATCGGGCTCTTCTCGTTAAAGCCGATGTACGAAAACTGCCCGAGCGGAAAGGCCGTACGTTTAAGCCCGGAGTGATTCGTATCGATATCGACCCAATATTGCGGCTGAATAAACCCGATGAGATCGACATCGTGCGATTTGAGCGCCGTTGCGGCGGCATTGAAATCGTTGATCGTCTTGTAGAGCATCGTGTCCGGATTCGCCGCGAAATCCGGGCCCCAGTGATTGACGTAATACGGATTGCGCACGAGCCGGGTGTATTGCCCGGTGACCCAGGACTCCAATTTATAGGGCCCCGTCCCCTGGATATATTTCGGATCGCGATTGCGGGCCGCATCGGTGAACCAGGTAGCAAATTCGATCATCGCCGGATTTTTATGCGCGGCGAGCGTTGCGCTGTCGGCGGGTTGATCGCCGCTCGCTTCGATGAGCGCCGCAAGATCGTTCCACGAATATTTATCGGTAAGCCCCGTGGGATCGAAAATATGCTTCGGAAGAATATAGAGTCCGTCCCCGAAGGTCGCCTGCATGACGAGGAAGTACGGTTTCCATAATGTGAACCGAACGCGGTACGGATCGCCATCGATGAGTTCCGCGCTGTGAATCGCATCGACCACGATGCGGTTCTGCGCCGACATCGTATTGAACGGATTCTTCAGCGCCTTCAGGCTGAAGATAACGTCCGCGCCGGTAAACGGCGTCCCATCGGCCCACTTAATATCTTTTCGGAGCGTAAAATCGTATTGAAGATGATCGGGCGACTCCACCGGCATCGACGTCGCAAGGATCGGGACGGTGTACTGCATCGTATGCACATCGATCGTAAGAAGGCGCTGAAAGATCTGCTCATAGACATCGAGCGCATTGGCCGAGGTCGCGTTATAGGGGTTGAGCGCATCGGCATCGGAGAGTTCCCACTCGATGACACGGTTATCGGTGGAGATCGGCCGTTCGCTGCCGGAACAGCCGGCAAACAGGACACACGAAAGGAACGATAAACAGAAGATAGAAGGGATGTACTGGCGCATAAACAGTGCGAGGAATGTGGCGTATGAACCGCAAAACGGTGCCCGAACGTTCATACTAACCCTACATTCAAATCGAATTGACGACCGTTATTATTCCAGCCCGTTACGGTTCCGAGCGACTCCCGAAAAAGCCGCTCGCCATGATCCACGGCATGACGATGATCGAGCGCGTCTGGCGGCAATGCAACCAGTCGAGAGAAGCCGATACCATCGTCGTCGCCACCGACCATGCCAGCATTTTCGACGCCGTGGAACGGTTCGGCGGCCGCGCCATCATGACCTCGCCCGCGTGCCGATCGGGAACCGACCGTGTCGCCGAAGCGGCCCAGCTTTTAAATCTTTCGAACGAGAACGTTATCATCAATGTCCAGGGCGATGAGCCACTCCTCGATCCGCACGTCATCGATGCACTCGCGCTCGAAATGGAAAGCCATCCCGACGTTTCGGTCGCGACCCCCATTTCGCCCGTTCATCGGCCCGAAGAACTCTCAAATCCCAATGTCGTCTTTGCCGTAAAAGATCGGAATAACAACGCGCTCTATTTTTCGCGGCATCCGATCCCCTTCTATCGGGAACTTGGGAACGGGCTCGTCCTCGACTGGCCACGCGAGCATCGTTACTACAAGCACATCGGAGTCTATGCGTATCGGGCCGAAACGCTGAAGCAATTTGTGACCCTGGGCGAAAGTGCCCTCGAACGCGCCGAGCGGCTGGAACAACTGCGGCTCCTCGAAGCCGGCATTCCGATCCGGTGCGTGGAAGTCCAATACGATTCGATCGCCGTCGATACGGCGGAAGACCTTTCGAGAGTAGAACATAAAATCATCGAACGATCGTGACGGTCGAGCAAGCGCGCAAAGAATTCCCTCATACGATGGGCGACCTGGTCTATCTTAACCATGCGGCCGTCGCTCCGCTTTCGTTCCGCGTCCGCGATGCCGTCGATCGCTACCAGACCCGCCGCGCCCTGAAAGGGATCGAGCCCTATCCCTGGATCTTACGAACGGTCCAGGAAACACGCGAGCGGCTCGCCACGCTGCTGCACGCTCGCGCCGATCAGGTGGCTTTCACGCTGAACACGACCGACGGCCTCAATATTGTCGCGCAGGGGATCGAATGGGAACCCGGCGATCACGTGCTCCTCAACGATCTTGAGTTTCCCGCCAATGTCTACCCGTTCGTCAACCTTCGAAGTAAAGGCGTGACGGTCGATCGTATTGCTGCAACGGATCATAAGATCACTCCGGAACAGATCGCGCGTCAGATCACCGAGCGGACAAAACTCGTTTCGATCAGTCACGTGCAGTTCGGGACCGGCGCAAAAGCCGACCTTACGGCGATCGGGAAGCTCTGCCGCGACCGCGATATTCTCTTCGTCGTCGATGCGATCCAGTCGCTCCCGTATTCGGAGATCGATGTCGAACGCGATGCTATCGATTTCCTTGCCTGCGGCGGCCAGAAATGGATGATGTCGGATACGGGCATTGCGTTTATTTATGCAAGCGATCGTGCGTTGGAACGGATCCATCCGGGATACCTGGGGTGGTCGAGCATAGAAAATCCGTTCGATTTTACGATCCGTCCCGACGAACTTCGCACCGGCGCGGCACGATTCGAAAACGGGACCCTGAATTTTGCCGGCCTTACGGCGCTCCATGCATCGCTCGCATTCTTTTTCGAATGTGGCCTGAAGGAAATCGAACGAGCGGTGCTCGACCTCGCGAATGATCTGATCGATCGATTAGAACGCCACGGTATTTCCGTCATTACACCGAAGCACGAACGCGAGCACGCGGGCATCGTCTCCTTCGAGTTCCCAAATGCCGAAGCCGTGTTCGAGCGGCTGCACAAAGAGAATATTGTTATTTCGCTCCGCCAGGGCCGGCTTCGCGCCTCTCCCCATTTTTATAATACGGAAGAGGAGATAAAGAAATTGATCGCCGGATTAACCGCATAATGTTGCCGAACGGCGGACCCTCCATGCTCTCGCTCCACTCCCTGCTTCTTGGCGGTATCGTGGGATATGCCATGGGATCGATTCCCTCGGCCTACCTCATCACGAAATGGCGCGCGGGGCTTGACCTCCGGCAATGGGGGACCGGAAATATCGGCGCGATGAACGCGTATGACGTGACCGGCAAACGGTCCATCGGCACCCTCGTCTTTATCGCCGATTTCCTCAAAGGAATGCTTCCCGTCCTTGCGTTCGAGCTCCTGGGCTGGAGCGGTCCGCTCGTGGTCCTCTTGCCCACGCTCGTGCTCGGGCATTGTTACCCGGTCTGGCTTCGGTTCCAAGGCGGCCGCGGTCTTGCAACAACGGCGGGAGCGCTCATTCTTGTGCACCCCGCCGCGGTCTTCCTCTGGCTTGCACTGTATGGCCTATCGAAAAAATTCTGGGATAATGTTCACGGTGCTTCGGTCCTCGCCTGTGGCGGCGCGCTGCTCTTCCTGCTCCTTTTGCCGATCTCATTCATTCAAAAAACGACTCTACCCATCAGCGGCCTCGCGGATTCCGGCCTCTTGGTCCGAGCTTCGATCGGCGTAATGGTCCTCATTATCCTTTCACGGTTTCTCGAGCCCTTTTTGGAGCTTTTGCGCCGGCGGACGCGATAAGGGGACCAAAAACGGTGCAATCACGGCTGTGAACTTCGGCGAAACTCCGCCGCGCGAAATCCGTTTGTTTTATCCCAAACTGTTATGCACGCGAAGCCAACCATGCCGCTTATTCTCATTCACCTTCTCAGCCTTCTCTCGTTTGTTTCGCCTCTTTCGGGATGCAAACGGACTGCGAACGGGCCCGGCGCTGCGGACCTGCCCTCGGGCCAGGTCTATACCGTACGTCAACACGGGCCGGACCGCGATTCGGTCGATGCCACGATCACCGGCAGCCGAAAAAATGCGATCACCATTGCGGTGGCCAAGGCCAGCCCGGCCGTGGTGGGAATTAATGTTACGGCCGTCGAAGAGCGGCAATACCAAATGTGGGACCCGTTCGCCGGCGATCCCTTCTTCCAGCGGTTTTTCGGCGGGCAGGATCCCTTCGGAGGCGGAGGTGTACAAACGCAAAAATATCAGGTCAAGGCGCTCGGCTCCGGTTTTATTATTTCCCCCGACGGGTATATCCTGACAAACGATCACGTCGCGGGAAACGCAACGAAGATCATCGTCACGACGACCGACGGTTCCCAATACGACGCCAAGCTCGTCGGGACCGACCGAAATTCCGACGTTTCGCTCCTCAAGATCGACGGGAAGCATTTACCGTTCCTCACGCTGGGGAACTCGGACGATCTCTCCGTCGGCGAATGGGCGATCGCGATGGGGAATCCCTTCGGACTCTTTTCGATCAACGATAAACCGACGGTCACCGTCGGCGTGGTGAGTAATACGGGCGTGAACTTAGGCCTCGAGCAAGGCCGCAACTATCGCAATATGATCCAGACGGATGCCGCCATCTCGAGCGGGAATTCCGGAGGACCCCTGCTCAATGCCAATGGCGAAGTGATCGGTATGAACGCCGTGATCAAATCGACGGCCGGCAATTACGAAGGCGAAATGGGTTCTATCGGGCTCGGCTTTGCCATTCCGATCAACCGTATCAAAGACGTGATCGACCGGTTGCGCGCAGGAGAATCGCTCAACCATAACATCGGCGATCTCGGAATGGCCTTTATGGACGTGAACGAAGACGCGAAAGATTACTTTCACCTCACCCGGGACGAAGGCGTCGTCATTCGCGCGATCGGACGCGATGGTTTTGCCGACCGCGCCGGTTTCCGAGCCGGCGATCTCGTCGTCGGCTTAGACAAAGAAACGATCAAGAGCACGAGCGGGCTTCAAAGCTCGCTGGCTGATCATGAAGTCGGCGATCATGTGACGTTCCACCTCGTCCGCAACGATAAGAATATCGATATTTCGGTCAAGTTGCCTTCGGCGAAATAAGGCTTCCACTCCCCCTACGCTATGTTGCGGCCTCGTCTTTAGGGACTTACGCTGCGGCCATGGCCTTTAAGGCTTTTTTGCCGATGTCGCTACGGTAGTATGCGCCGTTAAAGCTGATCTCGGAGACGGCATTGTACGCCTGGGCGATCGTTTCGCGCAGGTCGTCCCGGAACCCGACGGCGGTCACGGCGAGCACGCGTCCTCCGGACGTAAGAAAACGGCCGCGCTCGTCCAATTTCGTGGCACCGTGAAAGACGACGATCCCTTCTTCAATCTCGCGGTTCGGCGTAAACGCCTCCAGCCCGGAAATCGCCTCACCGGTCTGGTAACTTTCGGGATATCCCTGGCTCGCCATGACGACCGTCACGGCCGAGGCTGGGAACTGTTTGATCGGCAGCGTTTCGGCCAGGCGCCCTTCGGCGCACGCAAGAAAGAGTTCCGCGGCATCGCCGTCGATGAGCGGCAGCACCACTTCGGCTTCGGGATCGCCAAAACGGACGTTGAACTCCACGACGCGCGCGCGGCCCTCGCCGATCATCAGTCCGCAATAGAGTACGCCGCGATACATTCTTCCCTCATCGCGCAACCCTTTGAGCGTCGGTTCGATGATCTCCCGCCGGACCTGCTCTAAAATAGCTTCGGTCACGATCGGGGCCGGAGCATACGCACCCATGCCGCCGGTATTTTTTCCACGATCGCCGTCTAAAATCCGCTTATGGTCCTGGGCGGTTGCCAGCAGGCCATAATCGATCCCATCGGTCACGGCGAACACGCTGGCTTCTTCGCCCTCCATGTATTCTTCGATGACGACGCGCGCACCGGCCTCGCCAAAAATGCGGTGAGTGAAAATTTCGTCCAGGGCGTGGGTCCCCTCGGCTTCGGTCTCGCAGATGACGACGCCCTTGCCGGCCGCAAGGCCATCGGCCTTAATGACGGCCGGATAGTTCACGTGCCGAAGGAACGCGCGACACTCGATCTGCTCTTCGAAGGAGAACACGGCGTATCGCGCGGTCGGAATTTCATGGCGTTGCATAAATTCCTTCGCGAAGGCTTTCGAACTTTCGAGCAGCGCCGCCGTTCGCCGCGGGCCGAAGACCGGGATCCGTTCTTTATCGAGCGCATCGGCAACACCCGCCGCAAGCGGACCTTCCGGTCCGACGACGACCAGGTCGATCCGTTCGCGCATCGCAAAGCCGACGACGGCTTTCACGTCGGTCGGTATAAGTTCCACTATCTCCGCGACCTGTGCGATCCCGGCATTTCCGGGCGCACAGAAAATCTTCGTTTCGATCGGCTGTTCATAGAGTCGGTCTCGCTGTTTTAATTTCCAGCAGATCGCGTGCTCCCGCGCGCCGCCCCCAAGGACCAGTATTCTCATTTAACGTTCCCTTCGATTCAATACCGTTCGTACGCTGACGACTTCCTGCAAATTTACGACGAATTGTGGCAGGAAGTGGGAAATAGGAAAATTAAAACGTCGAATCCGGTCGTGACTACAGGATAAAACCTTATGGAAGCAAAACGATACTCGTTCTATTCCATTATCCGTGAATCATCGATCTGGAAACCATACCTTTCAAATCGCTCTTAGCGTAGCCGATCATTTTCCAAAAAAGAATGGCTTCCTTTATCACAGTTAAACACGGAGTTCTTTTCGCACTGCTCGTGCTTGGCGCAGGTGCACTGAACTCCTGCGATCGCGGCGCAGGCGAGGAGATCGGCACCGCGCGGCATTTTTCTGACGCCGTGGCAAAGAACAATGGGCCACAGCGCGATTCCATGATCGCGACCCAAAAATTTCGCGACTATTTTCAGAACCCATACGTCGCGCACGATATGCTGACGTGGTTCCGGTCGTTTTACGATTATAAAAAAGGTGAATTCATCGGCACAGCCAGCGCGGACGTCGATCGAAACCTGGAGCCCGACCTCACCGGAGCGCTTATCGATTCGAACCAGATCGAAGAGACCGGTATGGTGAAAGTCAAATCGCCGAATACCGATGAGGACGCTGCCTTCTTCTGGATGGTCCGTCAGCATGGCAAACCGTGGAAAGTAGCGATGGTCACCAAAGGAGAAACGCAGGTAAATTTCAAATAGACGTTGAAGCTATTTTGTTAGCCGTCGAGCCTGATTTGTTCGGCCGTTTGAACCTATTTCCTTGCTTTGCCTGTTAGCCCGCCCGACAAAAAACGACCACTTTAGACTAAGGAATCTGCGATGAAACGCACTTATCAACCGAGCCGCCGTAAACGCGCCAATAAACATGGTTTCCGCGCCCGGATGGCCTCCAAGAATGGCCGCCGCGTGCTGGCCTCCCGCCGCGCCAAAGGCCGCCACAAACTCACCGTCTCCGACGAGCGTAAGTCCTGAAGCTTCGGGACGAAGGACGAAGGATGAAGGTTATGACTTTCATCCATTCATGAGAGCTCGCGTCACGATCGATCGTCGCCATTCTTTAAACGGCCGTATAACCCTCGAATGGTTTTTTAAAAACCGAAGATGGCTTCGACGGGCATCCGTCACAGCCGTGGAAGCCGCGTGGGCTAAACGGCCGCTCCCGGAGAGCGAAGTCCCGCTCCGCTTTCTTCTTCTCGTCTCGAAGAAAACGCATAAGGCGGCGCACGAACGTAATAAGATCCGCCGCTGGCTTCGCGCCGCGATCGCCGAGACCGGATCGTTTTCCGGGATCGAAGAGTCCGCCCGCGCGCGAAACGAACAGATCGTTATTATGATGCGTGTGTCGCTCGCGGTCCGCGAACTCAAATGGGAGCTTATTCTGAATGACGTTCAGGAAACTGCTCGCGCCTTAGAGAACGCGGTCTCTCAGAAGTAGAATTTGTTCTTGTGGGCTCCCCATTTGTTCTTACGGGGGCTTCTTAAGTAAACGGAACCCGACACGCTACCTTCGCCTTATCGCTGCGTGCGGCAGGCAGCCATTTTTTTGATCCGTATTTACCAGCGCGTGATTTCACCCTACGTTCCGGGCAATTGCCGTTACACGCCGACCTGCTCGGCCTACACGGCAGAGGCGATCCAAAAATATGGGGTATTCACGGGTAGCTGGATGGGAATGAAACGGATTGCGCGGTGCCATCCCCTGCATAAAGGAGGCTACGACCCCGTCCCATGATGTCCCGCCGAACCATTCGCGTTCTGAACACGATCGGGCTCCTGCTGCTCGTGATGTTCATCGCTTTTTATGCGGCCCATCTTTTTCGGGGAGCCTTTCATTGGGCGGGCTACGTCGTCCTGATCCTGGCGGCTGCCTGTTGTGCCCTGGCCGCATTCGGAAGGCTGCGCCTGCACGCCCAGGTCCACCAGGCGGCCAAAGCGAGCCGCGCGTCGCTCTTAAAACACTTATGGGAACTTCGTCACCGGCGGGAGTGGTGAGCGCTCAGCGATACGCCGCGCGGACCACGCTATCGAAGAACAGATGCGGCGCTTCATATTCCGGATTCCAGCCCACGATCACGCCATTGCCATTCGTGCCCGTGACCACATTCCCATTGGGGCGCACGATAAACGTTTCGGTATAATAAAGCTGGCCATCCAGCAACCCCGCAAACCGGAAATGCGCGCGGTAACCGGAATCGACCAGCACTTCCGATTTCGACTTTTGTCCCGAGACAAATGCGTTCGCCGTCCCGAACCGCAAAGGAGTGTTATCGTCATCGATCATAAGGATTTTCACGCTGTCCGGCAGATCGTTGGCGACCGAATCGAACACATGCAACAGCGTATCGCTCCCTTTGTCGGCGGTCCGAAAAAACGTTACTACGACGGTCGTATCGTGCCATCCGGCGAGGGAACGAATAATTCCGTTCGGGTCCTTCCACTTAAGGTCGAACCCGGGCGGGTTCGAGATCGTGGCGATCGCATAAGTCTCTGAGACGTTATCGCTGAATTGGGCGCTGGCGTCGGTGAAGTCTTCGCTCGTGTTTGGGGCGGTCGAAGGCGAGCAGGCTGCGAGAACGGCAAGCGAAAGGAGAACGGGCAGGTTGCGTAGTTTCATGGGAATAGAATGCGTTTGGACGCGCAAAGTTACAACGGAACCGATCGAGACGCAACAAAATGCGACCGGCGATGTTCAAAGGTGTATTCCATGAAGCTGCTTCCTTTGCTCGTGTGTGTGGCGTTCGCCGCGTGTAAGAACTCTACCTCTTCCGCGGCATTTTCGAACGAGGTCGCGATCTCTGGACCGAAGACGGGGTCCATCAATACGGTCTATGATTTTACGGCTCGCCCGAATTTTTCCGATACGGCCGCGGCGCTTCTTTTTGTCTGGACGTTCGAAGACGCGACGATCTCAAAATACCGGCGTTCGGACGTTCAGCACAGCTTCCAATCCATTGGCGCGCATTTTTTCTCGGTCGAGCTACGCGATTCCTCGACGAATATTACCTTATGCACCGCGAACGACACGTTTACGGCGGTCCCGTAATTCTTAAAAACATGCTTTAAAAACCTGGCGCGAGTTCGATATTCGAACTCGCGCCAGGTTGAACTCCCTCACGAGATGTGATAAAAAAATGCGATGGACTACTGCCAGGCCGTGCCGTCGTAATAGAACGTGCGGGAACCGAGCGGTGCCACTTTTGCCGTCGTGCTATAGGTCGCCGAATAGGTCGCGTCCTGGTTGATCACGACGATCATATCGCCGGCCGCCGAACCGGTCGGCATGGTGAGCGTAAAATCCGCCGTGGCCGAACCCTGGCTGATGATAAAGACGGGTACGTCCGTGATCGTTACGCCGCTGTTCGAAGAAGCGGCCGTGTTGCTGGCCGTCGCGATCACGGAACCGTCGAAGGTGGCCGTGCCCGTTGCATGGACGGTTCCCACGACGTTCAGCGTGGCGTCCGGAGCGCTCGTCCCGATGCCGACGCTGGCCCCGCTACCTAAGACGACGGTATTACTCTGGCTCACGATAGTGTTCGCGCCCACGGCCGTTGCGTTCGTAATGCCGTAGTTCCCAATGTCGGACCCCGCGCCCAAGAGCGTGATGTTATCTTCGCCCGTAATGCTATAGCCCGCCTCCATCCCGAGCGCCGTGTTGTTCGCGCCCGACGTATTGTTCGGCCCGGCAAGATCGCCGATGAACGTATTTTGATATCCATCGTCGTTACTATATCCGGCCTCGGAACCGATAAAGGTATTGACGTCGCCGCTCGTGCTGCTGTAACCGGCAAGCGCTCCCTCGAAGGTATTCGCAGAGCCCGTCGTGTTGCCATATCCGGCGAACATGCCGGCGAATTCGTTGCTCTCACCGGTCGTGTTCGAATATCCCGCCTGGTAACCGGCGAACATATTATTGAAGCCGTTCGTATTTCCAACGCCGGCACCCTGGCCGAGGAATAGGTTTTCCGAACCGGAATTCGAAAGGACGATCGTCCCCCCGATCCGATAACCCGAATCGGTCGTGACCGAGCACGAAAAGTGCTTCATGCCCCCGACGGTCTGCGCCGTACGCATATTGACATAGAGCGAAGAAAGGTCCGGCACATCGGCAACGCCGATGACCGACTGGCTCCATCCTCCGGAATTATTTCCGCGCAGGAAATTCGTTCCGACCGATCCTGGCATTCCCGTGCCGCCGTTGCCGGCCGGAAGCGTTCCGGATACATCGTTCGTAAGCGAGACGGCGGAACTCGTAAGGTTCGATCCCGGACCTGCACTATGCACGACGCCCGCGGCAAGCCCGGTATTGATCGCTCCAGCGACATACAATGCACTCCACCGGTCGCTCGAACTGCCAAGCGGCGTGGCATTGTCGCTCGAAGGTGTATTCGGTCCCGGAGGTCCCTGAAGACCCTGAGGCCCAGACGCCCCGGCAGGGCCTGCCGGACCAGTCGCTCCGGTTGCTCCAGCAGGACCCGCTGCGCCGGCAGGACCGGCGGCACCACCGGGGCCGGTCGCACCGGTGGGGCCCGCAGGACCAGTCGCTCCGGTCGGGCCGGCGGGACCTTGCGGTCCGGTCGGACCGGACGCCCAGGTCAAATTTCCATTTCCATCGGTCTGAAGGTACTTGCTGGCATTTCCGCTTTGTGCCGGCAATAGCGCGGTCGCCGCGGCCGTCGCCGTGGTCGCTCCGGTCCCGCCGTTCGCGATGGGAAGCGTTCCCGTCACGTTCGACGTCAGCGAAACGGACGCCCATGAAAGCGTGCCATTGCCATCGGTTTGTAAAAACTTCCCGCTGCTGCTCGTTTGGGTGGGGAGCAGGTTATTGGCTGCCGCCGCCGCGGTCGTCGCACCGGTGCCGCCATTGACGACGGGCAGGGAGCCGCTCACTTCGGATCCGAGCGCGACCGCACCGGAGGTCAGCGCATTGCCCGAACCGTTCGCATGCACGACGCCCGAGGCAAGCGCCGCTTTGATCGAACCGCTCACTGTGAGCGTGGACCCGACCGATAAGGTCGTGCCGATCACGCCGGAACCGTCGACATTAAAGCTCGCGCTCGATTGCTGTGTCGTCTGATTGTCGATATATTGGTTTCCCTGGGGGAGCTCGCCGCCTTTGGTATCGTTTCCGGCGCTGCCCGTCGTCCCATAAAGCACGATCGCGTTCGTTACGGGATCGAGCGAAGCATGAAGTCCACCGCTTGTTTCGATGTTTACGTCCGAGCCATGTCCCGTTACTTTCTGGCCGTTGACCGAAAGGGAGCCGACGTAATCGGCCGCGATCTTATCCTTTGTGATCGCGCCGTCGGCAACGGTGATGGCATAGGGTGTCGCGCCAAGTTCCGAGAACGGACGGATCTCCGGGCCTTCTCCGACCTGGATGCTGACGTATCGGGCAGCGTCCATCGCGGAGGGCACCGGAAGTGGAACGGTTCCCGAACCGAGCATCACATTGAAGATGCCGTTTCGGACGGTCGTCGTATAGGTATCGCTCCACAGCGGTGCCGATCCATTCGTATCGGCATACAGCCGCACGTGGATCGTGCACGGTCCGTCGGGGGCCGGAAGGCCGGCCGGCGTTTCGAGCACGCCTTGATAGGAGATCGTCCGCGGCACGCTGGACGATGGAGTGGAGGATTGTGCAAACGGTGCATTCGCAAGCCCGCACAGCACTGCGATGATGACCGCTGCGCAAAGCAGGGTTTGATGGTACTGTTTCATAGTGACACGATATCGTTTTTGATGGCAAAAAATAGCCGGGAGCGTCTGCAAACGAGGCTTCAAAGCTATTATGGCAAATCTGGCAGGTAGCCGCAAAAACCGGAGAGAGATCTGCGCGGTACGTCGCGTTCGGACGATCACGCTTGTTCGCTCTTACTGGAACCGTCCTCGGGACCCGGTATCTCAATATACCGTGGCAAACTAAGCTAAGTCCTGGGAACAGTGCCACGCCTTTAGACACGATCGCAGTGTGCTGAGATACACTGCAATGCGCCCTGGAGGCATATGGGCACCTTTCTATTCCAAATATACAGCTTTAAAATTGAAAAAGCAAGGGTTATTTACGAGATTTTGTCTATTAGAAACGGGATCGCTGTATTTAGGCGAATTTCGAAGAAAAAAAGTTCTTAAAATCGTATGAGATAATGTAAAATTTTGAAAAATCGGGAACTCGGCTGCATAAATTAATGAATAAAATGCGCCGATTCATGAATTTAAATCCCACCGCAAAATTGAAGCTTATAAAATTGCCGAAAATCTGCAAATTTTGAAGATCGAAGAATTTACCCGGGCAATAACGTCGCGCTCCGTATGCATCGACTTGCATAAAAAATATCGACCAAAATAGGGAGAAAAAGGTCTCACGGGCGAGCCAAAACGCGCAACTTTGCATGGGGCGGTGTGTTCTTTGAATCAGATGGAGACTCTCGAACTCGACCGATTGCCCGCCGGCGGCCCGCTCAATGGCCGGGAATCCCGTGGTGGCCGCGATCGCGAACGGGAAAATGCGGAGGACCTGCTCCTCTTTCGGGAATTTCTTGCCGGGCTCTCGAACGGCCCGGACGGCGCTCGAGCGGCGCGGGAGTCCTTCACCAAGATCTATCTTCGCTATCGGGAGCGCGTCTACGCCTATGCGCTCCGGGTGCTCGGTAATGAACAAGACGCCGAAGACCTCTTTCAGGAAGTTTTTTATCGCGTCTATGCGCGCGCGCAAAGTTTCGAAGAAGAAAAAAGTTTAGGGGGATGGATCTTCACGATCGCGCATAATCTTTGCCTGAATAAAATTCGCGATCGTAAGCCGCAGGACGCGCTGGAGAACGTTACGCTCTGTTCGGAACCCGATCAGGACTTTGGCGAGGACTGGCAAGCCGTCATTGCACACGCGATGGCCCAGTTACCGGTGGAATATCGCGAGGCGCTCGTGCTGCGCGAATATGAAGGCCTGAGCTATACGGAGATCACCGGTATTCTTCACACCACCATTCCGGCGATCAAGAGCCGGATCTACCGCGCCAAAGGCCGCCTGCGTGAACTATTAGCGCCCTATTATAAGGAAAGCCTATAAGGAGTTTTTATGACGTTGAACGATCGTATTCTCGATTTTCTGGACGGCTCCCTTCCGGCTGACGATGAAGCCGAGCTGTTGCATACCCTCTCGGTCTCGCCCGAGAAGCGCACGCTGCTCAGAAATTTTATGGAGCAGCGGGCGTTGCTCGTGCGCGACAGCAAATCGATTTCGGTTCCCTACGCCGCGGAGCAGCGGCTCTGGGCGCGGCTGGACGCCGTCCTTCCCCAGGTCGCCGAACCCGCGGAACGTGTGGCCCCGGTCGCGGTCCGCTCCGGATTTTTCGCGCGCGCGCTCGGCAGCGCCGCGACCGCCATCGGCGCGTTCACGCTCGTTGCCGGGCTCGGGATCGGATTTATCGCGGGGAAGAACGCTGGAAATAATTCCCATGCTCCCGCGATCGCGGCATCGCACCGCGAGTCTCCGGTTTCGGTCCAGAACATTACGACGGTCCTTCGCGGGAATGCCCAGCCGGCAAAAACGATCACAAAATATGTGACCTATACTTCGTTCGACCGGGCTCCGCTTGCGTTTCCTGTTTTACTTCGGCAGTTGACTCCGGGCGTGGCCGCCATGGAGGACCGTTCGGAGCGTCCGCGGATCACGACTGCGGAGATCCCGGCAACGGCGCCGATCGCAATGGCGATCGGTGGCGATGGAAAAGGGATCACGCCGATCTTTCATAAGATTCGGCCCGAGCGTTCGACCGAAACATCGGAAAGCCTGCTCAGCCGCTTCGAATTCCGGTTCAACGAGAGCATCGGGCGACAATTCCCGAACAGCGTAGCGACGAATATTTCGCTGCCGCTCATTACGAATTCCTCGATCGGCACCTATTTCCAAATCCTTCCACATTCGAACCTTCTGTGGGCTGGCGCGGCCTATGGTACGGCCAGCGTGACCCGCAAATCGCTTTTTACCAGCACGGGTAACCCGCTCGATCCATCGCAGGAAGTGCTTTCGGCCGATACGGCGCATGCGCAAACGAGCTATATTTCCGCGATTGCAGAACTTCGCCTGCCGGCCTTTGCGACGGCGGACCTTACCTTCAGCGCGGGCTATGGCCTTGCCAGTTTGGGAAAAATGATGTTCGGCGAGATCGGACTTCACTACGATGTTTCGCAGGAAGTCGGTTTTGTCTGCGGCCTTCGAGCGCTGCAGTTTACGTATGACCTGAGCGGCCAAAAGCAAGCTGCGATCAAATCGGGCACGGGTGCGCTCGTGATACCGAATGCGGTCGAAGCGGCAAGCCCAAGCTTCAATACTGAACTCGACGCAGGACTGTTCTTCCATTTCTGATGATCCGGCGATCTCACATGGGATGCACGCTCTTCGCTGCGTCGATCGCGATGCTCTCGATCGGCGGATGTACGATGGTCAATACCCCTTCCGTGCCTTCCACGACGGTCCAGTCCTTTTTTTATCCGCTGGATAACGGCCTGATCTATACCTATGCTCGCTTCGAGCATAACCGGTACGATACGATCTCGCTCGAACTCGAAATCGGCCAGCCGCCGGACATGCGCAATAAACTCGTTAATATTGCGACCGGCGAGGCGGTTTATTATATCGGCTACTCGCAGGACATCGATAAAAATGTCGCAGGGATCATTGCGACCGATACCTCGACGCTGATGGCCCTCGATGGGCGTTTGGAACCGAATGCAACCTGGATCGCGGATGAATCGAATGGCATTCGGGCGACGGTGGTGAGCGCCCCGTACGACGATTATTACCTCCCGGGGCGCAAACAGGACTATACGAATGTCCTTCCTATTAAATATCATGTCGAGGGCCAACCCGATGAGAATTATACACTCCGCTTTTTCGCCGAAGGACATGGGCTTATCCTGGAGCAGGAGTTTGTCGGGTCGGGAACTCAGATCGCGAGCCTGCAACTAATCAGCATTCAGTATCCTTCCTGAGGCGTGGCACTGTTTCGCCGATCTGCTGCTGGCTATTATAAGGACCGCGCCCGCGGTCTTTCCGCGATGCTGCGCGCCGATTCGACGGCTTCGCGCATCGTCATTTTTCTTGCGATGAGTATCATCTTCTTCCTGCTCCTTAAAGTGACCGAGCGCAAAATTCCGCATGGGTTAGTTCCAGATTCGACGAGGGAGCAGGTCGATACTTCGGCTGCGACAGGGAAATAGAGGGTGAGTTCCGAGCCGAAAGAGATTTATCTTGGGATCATGTCGGGCACGAGCCTCGATGGCATCGATGTCGCAGCATGCCGGTTCGAAGATAAAACCGTCGATCTTCTCGAATTTTACTCGACCGAGTGGCCGCCCGATACCCGGCGCGCTATTTTGAACGTTGCAACGGCCACGACGGTCCCGATGGACGATTTGGTTCGGCTGCATTTCGAGCTTGCTAACGAATATGCCCTGGCGGTGAACGCAGCGCTGGAACATTCGAAAATTTCACGGGAAGAAATTCGGGCCATTGGTCTTCATGGCCAGACCGTTCGCCATTTGCCTTATGGACGAATTCCTGCTACGATGCAACTGGGTTCTGGCCCGGCGCTCGCCGCGATCGCAGGGATCGATGTTGTCAGCGATTTTCGCTCGGCCGATATTGCCCTGGGCGGTCAGGGTGCTCCGCTCGTTCCGATGTTCGACTATCGCTACCTCACAAGCGATTCGAGCGATCGACTTATCGTCAATATCGGCGGAATTGCGAACGTGACGTGGCTTCCACAGCATGCGGCGTCGGACGAAGTGATCGCGTTCGATACCGGTCCCGGCAATATGCTGATGGATGCGATCGCCCAGAAATATTTCGAGATGCCGTTCGACCGGAACGGCGAAATTGCGCGGAGCGGCACGATCGATGAACCACTGCTTTCGGAATTGCTTTCGAACGATTACTTTCGTTTGCCTCCGCCCAAATCGACGGGCCGTGAACTTTTTTCCGACCGGTTTCTCGCTCCGCTCGAGCGAAAGATCGCGAGCGGAGCGATCGACCCCCGCGACGCACTCCGAACCCTTGCCGAACTTTCGGCAAGGACCATCGCCTCGGCTTTCTCGTGGATTACGAGGCGCGCGATCGATCTCGAAATTATTGTAAGCGGCGGCGGAGCGAACAATGATTTTTTGATGGAGTGCCTTCGAAAAAACCTGCCCCAGGCACGCGTCGCCTCATCCGATGCATACGGTATCCCTTCTAAAGCGAAGGAGGCAATCGCATTCGCGTTCTTCGCTCAAGCGTTTATTCAAAATATCCCGATTCATCTTCCACATACGACCGGGGCACGGTCGCAAATTGCGCTCGGAGTTTGGAGTAAAGGAAAAATTTTCTGAAGCGTTTTTATCACGCAACATTTTTTTCCGAACAAAAAAATTTTTTAAAATTATTTCTGAAAATACTTGCTTTCGAGCGAGCAATGTATTATACTGCGCCATGAGATGGATACAATCACATGTGTAGAGATTGTGAATAAGTGATCCTCGCCCGTGATGATAAAAGCTGAATCCTGTTTACATGTATGCGCCCGTCTCTCCGAGAGAAGAAGAAACTCCGTGAAAGCGTTTTTCCAATTCTCCATTAAATCCATTATAGCCACTTATTTGTACGAACGTGACTCGCTTCGGCGAGTGTTTCCTCATACGATGTATGACGAGAACCGAGTTCTCTCCGGACAACCGAACGACTGATGGCAGCAACCGGTTATCCACGACGGATGAACGATCATCCACACTTTCAGAAATTCTTCGTGACTCCTTTGCTCGTCATGAGAGCCGTTATCTTGAGAACCGATCGCCTGTGCACGATCGCTCTTTTTCATCCGATCGGCCGAGTGTCGACGGGCGGTTCCGGACGGGAGTATTGACACGCGTGCCCGAAACGATTCCACATAGCGCCACTCAAACGTCGGAGGAATTTTCTTCCACGGACGCCGCCCACGATGCCGCGGCCCATGGGCCGGCGTTCGTGTCGAATGGAACGAATTCAGACCTGAACGCGGCGCACGAAAACGAGCGCTCCTCGGAGGTCGAGCGTTCGAAACTTCGCGATGCGGCGGGCCGCATTTGGCTACGGTGCCTGGAAACCATGCGTTCGCAACTAAGCCCTCAAACGATGCGAACCTGGTTCGAGCCGCTCGAGGCCGTCGAACTGGAAGGGTCCGTCATTACGCTTCGAGCGCCGAGCAGCTTTTTTTGCGAGTGGATCGGCGAGCACTACCAGGATATTCTGGAACAATCCCTTCGCGATGTTCTCGGGCCTTCCTCGGCATTTCGCTTCGATACCATAAGCGAAATCGAATCGGCGAACACCAAGCTCGAAGCGGCAAAGGAACCGCCTCCGGCGCCGCCGGCCGCTCCGGTACAACCGCAAGCCGCTACCTATCCGCCTGCCACGCCATCGTTTGGGGTACCGACCGCGCCGAATGCAATACCGGCAGCGGTTCGCCCGCCATTTTCTCCTGTCACGCCTCAAGCTTCTGGCATAGGGAAGAAACCGATCGAATCGAATCTCAATCCGCGATACACGTTCGACACCTTTATTCGCGGCGAGTCGAATAAACTGGCGTATGCGGCCGCCATGGCCGTTGCCAATAATCCGGGAGGCACGCGATATAATCCCCTCGTTCTCTACGGGAATGTCGGGTTAGGAAAAACGCATTTGATCCAGGCGATTGGCGGAGCCGCGATGCAAAAATTCCCAACCGCTCGCGTTCTGTATACCTCCAGCGATAAGTTTACCGTCGATTTTGTCGATGCGATCCAGAACGGCCAGATCAATGAATTTCAAAGCTTTTACCGCTCGATCGATATCCTTATTATCGACGATGTGCAGTTCTTTGCCGGGAAAGAAAAAACGCAGGACATCTTTTTTCACTCGTTCAATGCGCTCCGCGAGCTCGGTAAACAAATTATCCTGACCTGCGATCGACCGCCGAAAGAATTGAAGGACATCGACGATCGGCTCCTCAACCGCCTTCAGTGGGGACTGACGGCCGATATCGGCGCGCCCGATCTCGAAACACGCATTGCCATTCTTCGGCATAAGGCGATTGCCGACGGGATCGACCTTTCGCCGGAAGTCATCGAGTTTATCGCGACGAACGTCACTTCGAATATTCGGGAACTTGAAGGCTGCCTCATCTCGCTCCTGGCCATGTCTTCGCTCGAAGGTCGCGAGCCGACCTTAGAACTTGCCCGGGAAGTGTTGCGGAAGCTCGCAAAGCGCTCGACCCCGATCCTGTCGATCGAGAATATCCAGCGTATCGTAGCGCGGCGTTTTGGCATCGAGGAAGAGTCGCTACGCGCTAAAACACGACGCCAGGAGATCGTAGTCGCGCGGCAAGTAGCCATGTATCTCTGTAAAGAGTTAACGAACCATTCGCTCAAGTCGATCGGCCTTCATTTCGGCGGCCGCGATCATTCGACCGTCATCCATGCGGTCCAGACCGTCATGGACGATATGACCGCCAATCCGGCGCTCCAAAAAAAGATCGAAGAACTTCGCCGGCAACTCGAAATGATGCACTCGTAATGCGACCACAACATTCTTATATTCAAAAGCCCTTCCATCATGAAGGGCTTTTTATTTTTTCCCCCTGTTGTGGATGATAACGTACGAAAAAAATGAGTTCCAACATTCGCATGCGAATAGCTTCTGGGTTTCTGTTGAAAAGCAATTTCGCAACGGGGGATGCCGTGGATAGTATCGTGGTATGTTAGACCCACCGTTGTTAGCCACTTCTTTTTCAGACTAAGGATAAGATGTGAACTCCAAAACGCCTATGATACGACAGGGTTTCATTTTCGTAATCGTTCGATACCCACATATCCACCGCCTTTAAATTAACAATAAAGGTATTTAAATATCTTTTAAAAACTCTTCTTAAAGAGGTTCGTGGGAAAGTAAAGAAGATGGGAGTTTAAAATAAAGAAGATGGGAGTTTAAAAATGATACTCAAATTTTTCCTTCGATGAATGCAACGGAACATGAAGCATTTTCAGCGTAATTGTGTTATTAACCGATTCTCAGAACTCGCCCATTTAGCGAACTCTCGGGACTTAGCATCCGCTGAGGCGGAGACTTAGCACTTAGCACCTACTTTCGTGAACATCGCCATAATTGGAACAGGGTACGTCGGGCTCGTAACCGGAGCTGGTTTTGCCGAGACCGGCAATCAGGTCATTTGCATGGATATCGTGCCGGAAAAGGTCGAGAACCTTCGCAACGGCATTATCCCGATCTTTGAACCTGGCCTGGAAGAGATTGTCCGCTTTAACGTTTCAGAAGGCCGGCTTCGATTTACGCTCGATTTGAAAGAAGCGGTCGATTCCGCCGAGGTGATCTTTCTCGCGCTTCCTACCCCTCCCGGCGCCGATGGGGCTGCCGATCTTTCCATGGTCCTGGAAACGGCTAAAAATATTGCAGCGATCGCCACCGAGCCTAAGATTGTCGTCAACAAATCGACGGTTCCCGTCGGTACCGCAGACCGCGTTCGCGCGATCTTCGAATCATCCACCGATATTCCGATCGAAGTCGTTTCCAATCCGGAATTTCTGAAAGAGGGCGCGGCCGTTCAGGATTTTATGAAGCCGGACCGGATCGTTGTGGGCTCGCGCGATCCGGGAGCGATTATGGTGATGAAAGAACTCTATGAGCCGTTCGTCCGCACGGGGAACCCTATTTTCATCATGGACGAGAAATCGGCGGAGTTGACAAAATACGCCGCCAACTCCCTGCTCGCTACGAAGATCAGCTTTATGAACGAGATCGCGAACCTGTGCGACCTCGTGGGAGCCGACGTCGATCATGTCCGTATTGGGATCGGTTCGGACGGTCGTATCGGTCCCCAATTTTTGTTCCCCGGTGCCGGTTTTGGCGGAAGCTGCTTTCCGAAGGACCTCAAGGCCCTTATTAAAACCGCCGAAGAACTTGGGCACGACTTTGAGTTGCTGAAAGCCGTGCAGACTGCAAATGACCGTCAAAAAACGAAGCTCCTCCAAAAAATTATACTACATTATAACGGGGCGATCGAAGGAAAAACGTTTGCTGTCTGGGGGCTGTCCTTCAAACCTCGTACGGACGATATTCGGGAAGCGCCATCGATCGAGCTCATTCGAGGTCTTTTGGATCGTGGAGCAAATGTGAATGCGACCGATCCTGCTGCGATCAAACCGATGAAGCAGGTACTTCCGGAGAACGAAAATCTGAAATATTTTCGAAAAAATATCGATGCCCTGGAAGGAGTCGATGCCCTGGTCGTGGTGACGGAATGGAATGAATTTCGAAATCCGAATTTCGAACTGATTACAAAGAAGGTCCGTGACAAGGTCATCTTCGATGGTCGCAATATATACGATCCTGAGCGCATGCGCGAATATGGGTTCACGTATTACGGGATCGGTCGGCGATAGCGTTTCATTCGGAAGCATCCTCCCAAAGCGAACTGCTACTTTCAGGCCCGTTCCATTGTTTGCGTGGCAATGGACATTATTCAGGACTACCTCTCCCTTGCCATCCAGGTCGCCCGCGAAGCCGGGGATTATGCTCGGAATATACAGCGCTCGGAACTAAAAATATCGACAAAAACGAATGAGATGGATATCGTGACGCAGGTCGATTCACGCAACGAACAAACGATTCGCGATACCGTCCTTTCCAAATATCCCGATCATGTATTTCTCGGTGAAGAATTGGGATCGAGCGAATCCAGTGACGATTTCGGATTCTCTCATGCACGAGTTCGATGGATCATCGATCCCATCGATGGAACGGTGAATTTTGCGCATGGTCTGCCGATATGGTGCGTATCGGTCGGCGTGGAAGTCAACGGCACCATGGAATGTGGAGCGATCTATCAGCCGAACCTGAACGAAATCTTCACGGTACGCCGAGGCCATGGCGCATTTTTGAATGGCGAACGGATTTCTGTTTCTCGCGTCGCAGATGCAAGCAAAAGTTTGTTCGTCACCGGCTTTCCGTACAATGTGCATCAAAATCCGGAATCGGTGATCGAGCAATTTTCGAGCTTTCTGTACAAAGGCTTGCTCATCCGCCGTCTGGGAAGCGCCGCGCTGGACTTAGCCTACGTTGCCTGCGGCCGTTTTGAGGCCTTTTGGGAGATCGGACTTTCACCCTGGGACACGTCGGCCGGGCAACTCATGGTCCGAGAAGCAGGCGGCCGGGTGACGCACTACGATGGCACGGATTACAATATCTACAAACGCTCGATCATTGCCACGAATGGCCTGCACCATGAGATGATATCGGACATTATCGAAGGCAACAATATCAAAACTTCTGGCACGTCCTCTGAAAGCGTTTCATAGCGGAATTTCCTCTCACATCAGTCAAATTATGCCTCGCTGGATTCGAGCATTCGGGGTCATCGTCATTTTGTGTTTTGCGGCCAGTGCGAACGCCTCCAGTCGATCGAACTTCTACGTTCCGGATTCTGCCTCGGCTGTGGTCTCCGGCTTCGTACGGGATTCCGCTTCCGGAGAGACGATCATTGGTGCGACCGTGCGAGTGCGCGCGCTCCATTTGGGGTCGATAACGAACAAGAGCGGTTTTTTTTCGCTCCATATCCCGGGCGGCGGTACCATCACGATTGAAGTCTCCTCGCTGGGCTATCGGACGTTATTCCAAACGATGACGCTTCGTCCGGGAGAAGAGCGGACCCAAAACTTTTCGCTTGCCACGACGAGCCTGAGCAGTCAGGAAGTAACCGTCGAAAGCTCGGAAGAACGCGAACGCCAGGAGCCCCAAGTATCGCGAGTGACGATCTCCCCGCAGCAAGTCCAGGAACTTCCGAAAATGGGGCAGGCGGACCTCTTTCGTATCCTGCAATTCCTTCCCGGCGTTCAAACGTCGAGCGAAATTTCGAGCGGTCTCTATATTCGCGGCGGTTCGCCGGACGAAAACCTGATCCTTTTAGATGGCAGCGTGCTCTATAATCCCTCGCACTTCTTCGGATTTTTCTCGACCTTCAATCCGGATGCGATCAAGGACGTGGAGCTGATTAAAGGAGGGTTCCCAGCCGAATATGGGGGCCGGCTTTCGGCGGTGCTCAATGTGACGGATATCGAAGGCGATCGAAATACCACAAAAGGCAAAGTCGACCTCGGCCTTATTTCGAGCAGCGGTATGCTCGAAACTCCGGTGGGGACCGGAGCCCTTGTGCTCGCGGGGCGGAGAAGTTACATCGATCTGGTGATGAATACCCTCGGACTTACCCAGCGCCTCAGCCTTCCGGACTATTACTTTTACGACGCGAACGCGAAGCTCACGCAAAATCCGTCACCGAACGATAAGGTCGTTTTCGCAGCCTACGAAGGCTCTGATAATCTGACCTTCTCTTCCACGGCGACGGCCCATCGCGATTCGACCGGCCAGCCGGACATCGCACTCTCGTGGGGCAACAAATCTGTTTCGGGCGAGTGGACCCACGTCTTCGGGAGCGAATTATTTTCGAAACTTACTCTATCTGCGAGCAATTTTTCCTCTGTTTTTACGATCGGCTCCACGGCAGTCCCGGTGACCTATCATAACGGCATTTCCGATTATACGGCACGTGCGAGCGTCGATTATTATCCGAATACCGCGAATGAGATAAAGACGGGACTTCAGGCGACCGGATATCGTACATCCCTGCTCGTGCAGAGCGGTAATAATCCGCCGAATGCTGATTTTGGCGCGACGCCGTTCTATGGAGCCGCCTATGTTCAGGACGAATGGAAGCCCGCGATCTCGGGAGCGGAAGAAAATCCACTCGCGATCACCGGCGGCCTGCGAGTCGATAAAATAAGTTCCAATCCGCAAATCGGTGTCGATCCGCGTTTCAGCGCGCGGTATATTTTTTCTCCGCTGATCACACTCAAAGCGAGCGTCGGAATATACCATCAATATCTTAAACTTGCGACGAACGACCTTATTCCGATCTTCGACGTCTGGCTTCCGACCGACACGTCCCAGGCGCCCGAACGGTGCTATCAGTATGTACTCGGCGTTTCGACGGCACCGTTTGCCGATTATACGATCGACGTCGAAACCTATTATAAAGATATGCGCAACCTCGTCGAAATGCGGCCGAATGTGATGACCGGCAATACGTTAAACGACATCTTCTTCGTTGGGAATGGCACGGCGTATGGGATCGAATTCTTCCTGCAGAAGCAAGTGGGCCGTCTCACCGGATGGCTCGGTTACACGCTCGCGTGGACCTGGAGAACATTCCCAGACATCAATAATGGAACACCGTTCCCACCGACCTACGACCGACGGAATGACTTCGACCTCGTCGCGATGTATCATGTGAACGACCGATGGACGCTCGGCGCCGCATTTACGTATGAAACGGGTCAGGCCTATACCCAGATCACCGCTTTGGAACCCGATTTCGAAGATCCGACGCGGACGATCCCGATCGAAGGCGATAAGAATGCGCTCCGGTTGCCGCCCTATAACCGGCTCGATCTTTCTGCGACCTATAGCTTCTCCTTCTATTCGGACCAGCGCAATGCGGAATTTAATTTCGATGTGTTCAATGCCTATAATTACCGGAACGTCTGGATTTCGCAGGTCGATCAATCGACAAACCCGGCGACGATCACGTTCATACGGCTCCTGCCCATATTGCCGACGTTCGGCGTCTCGGTGAGCTTTTGATTTCAATGAAAGTGAAACTGTATAACACGTCGTTGGGAGCCGAATCGAACGAACGAAGAACGTTCGATCCGGCAAAACAATCCGTTCCCATTAACGAGGGAGTTGCCTTGTCGACCCATCGATCCCTGTCGCGTTGGCTATCGCTGTTCGCAATGACGGTAATGGTGTGTTGTATGTGCGGCTGCGACACTCCCATTCAAAGCAATTACACCGAGCAGCTCGTGGTCGATGGATTTATTTATGCCGGCGAACCGATCGACTCGATCGTCCTTCACCGTACGACGCCTTTCGGCGATTATTATGACGATCTCGATTACGCCGTCGATAGCGCGACGATCACGATCACAGCCGATGGCGTCGCACACACACTTTTGCCGACGGGACTGAAAGGCCGCTATGATCTTCCAATCAGCGACCTCGTCGTTCAAGGCGGCAAGACGTACACCCTTTCGATCACAGCTCCGGACCGGCAAACCAGTGGCATTCACACAGTAACGGCTACAACGACAGTTCCCATGCCGATCCATTACAGTGCGATCGTCGATTCCCTGCGCGGGCAGACCTTTATTGTTGACACGAACAATCTTGCCTCCCTGGTTTTCCCCGTGACGGCGGGACCGGTCGACAATCCAAACCGCGAATATCTTTTAAGCGTCCAGGCGTTGGATACGGCCTTAGCCGATTCACTTTCGCCTTCGACCCGGGGCCACATGGCAACTGAAATTCCGGACATCGATTCGAATCTCACCATCCGCTACTCGAATATTGCGACGGGACCCGAGATCGCGATCACACCTCGGCTTTTCCTCTGGTATGGGCCGAACCTCATCACCTTTTATGCGATCGATACGAACTGGGCCGATTATCAGCGGCAGGTCATTGGCCGCGGGGGCACCGATTATCAACCGACACTCAACCATATTAACGGTGGAATCGGCGTTTTTGGCAGCGCGGCTCGCGATACGGTCACAATATTTATTAAGCCGAAGGATTAACCGGCAAAATTGAAAATATGCGCTTTTAGGTGTGCTTCTATAAAAAAATGCTTATTTTTGTGTCAGTGGCAGGGATTTTTAAGAAGCGGAAAAGCCGGCCACTCTATTGTTTGCGTAGAAGCGTGCGCCGCAGACAATTGAAAAATTATGCTTAATTAAAAAAGAGCATACTTTTTGCATATTTCATTGAGAACCATAAGCGGCGGTCGAATGCGAGAAGCTTTTCTCTCTATTTCTCACGAGCGTCCCGTCGCTTAGACTAATTCTTTTACTCTTATGCGCATACTCGTCATCGAGGACGAAAAAAAGGTGGCTCGTTTTCTCGAGCAGGGACTCCGGGAAGAAAAATACGATGTAGACGTCGCTCTCGACGGCGAAGAAGGACTACAACGAGCGCTTTCCGAATCGTACGACCTGATCATTACGGACATTATGATGCCCAAAAAATCGGGTATCGAAGTCATAAAGGAGGTTCGTGCAGCCAAACGAAATGTCCCGATCCTCTGCCTGACGGCCAAGACAGAGATTGGCGAAAAGGTCGAGGGCCTCGATGCCGGCGCAGACGATTATTTAACAAAGCCATTCCTTTTCGAAGAACTTTCCGCTCGGGTCCGTTCGCTCTTGCGGCGCTCCGACATCGAAAAGAAAACACAGCTTATTGCCCGCGACCTCGTGCTCGACACGGTTACGCACACCGCGCGCCGAAAAAAGCAAGGTTCGGAGGAGGAGCAGCATATTCCGCTCACCGTCAAGGAATATGAATTGCTCGAATACCTCATGCGCAATAAAGGCATGATCCTTTCGCGATCGGTCATTACACAGCACGTATGGGGATACTCATTTACAATGGGGTCGAACGTGATCGACGTCTACATTAAGCGTCTGCGAGAAAAGATCGATGCCGGCCGCGAAGAGAAGGACCGCCTTATTACCTCCGAGCGGGGCGTGGGTTACGGCGTTCGGACCTAGTTTTAGAAATACCAAAGCTTTCATTTTTATGATGCGGGAATTCAACCGGTGAATTCCCGCTTTCGGCATTACAATGCGGTTCAAACATCATATTTTCGTCTGCGAGAACGTTCGAGGAGAAGACGACCCGAAAGGGTGCTGTGCGCGCAAAGGATCGGCAGAAATCCGACAGGCCATGAAGCAGGAAATAAAGCAACGAGGTCTGCGGGGCACGGTCCGCGCCAATCAATCGGGGTGCTTAGATGCTTGTGAATACGGCCCTTCGGTTGTCGTATACCCGGAAGGCGTATGGTATGGAGGCGTTCAGCCTGAAGATGTTCCGGAAATTATCGACTCGCACATCCTGGGTGGCAAACCCGTCGAACGTTTGAGAATAAAAGATCCGAAATACCAATAAAAAAACGCCTCGCATATTCGAGGCGTTTTTTCATTTTCTTTTTTAATTTAAATTCTCACCACCAGCCGCGGCGGTTTCCGTATGACCGACCGGAGGTATCCGTGGATTCCGAATTATCGTACGAAAGCTGAACATGTTCGCGGCCAAAGCGGGGGCCGTTACCACGGTCGATCGCTTTTTCCACATGCGCCCGAGCTTCTTTGACGGAAAGATTGCGGCCTTCGAACTCGCGGCCGTCGAGCTCCGACATCGCTTTTTTCGCATCCGAATCGGATTCAAATTCGACGAAACCAAAGCCCTTCGAGCGGCGCGTCAGTTGATCGGCGACGACGGCGGCACTGGTCACACGGCCGTAGGGCCGGAACGTCTCTTCAAGATTTTCAGCAGTCCAGGTATAGGGGAGGCTGCCGACATAGAGTTTGGTGAGGGCGGAGGTGGCGCGCTCTGGCGCAGAAGTTTCGACTGAAAGCGTAGCGGTTTCGTTATCCATTCATTGTCCTTAAAATCTCTTACGAAGCATCCGGACCGGACTTTTTCGAACAGAGTAGCGCGCTAACAGCCGCTTCTCGCAAGAAGTTCAAGGCCCGGGAGCAACGCTCCAGACCCAAATTCCGGGCTCGGAATAGGTCAATCTTCCCAGCGAAGTGGGATCGACGGAAAGTCGCTGATCGGCCGTCTCGAGCACATACGAAGCGTTTAGGCTATGGAGGGCACGGAGGACGGAACCCACATAGTGACTTTCGTAGACCGTATCGAGTAATATCCTTCGGACCGCCAGCACTCGTTTCGCAGCTTCGACGGGATGAAGACCTTTTTCTGCATTCGTATCGGCAACGGCGGCGAGCAAGGAGCCATATTTCGCTCCTTCCGAGACGATCGTGCGTCCAGAAAGTGCGGAATACCAGTAGAACGATTCATCGCCCGCAGAGTCGAGATCCCAGCGGTGGGTTGCAATCCGGTCGTGCTCATTCGTATGCCGCTGCAGGAATTCCATTGTATGAACGAGCGAAGAGGATATGACGCGAGGTTTGGAACTGTTCTCGTCCATAATGGAACGAAATCCAAATGCAACCGCGGCAAGATAGATGGCCGCGACGAGGCCCATGATCGCTTTTGTCCGGCGTCCCTCAGGATGTGAAGCAAGCATGCCGAAGGCCAGTGCCGAAAGGAGCAACGCCGATTGCGTGCTTACGAGCGGGGCATAAAACGAGAGCGCGAGTGGGTACCACGCCGGCGAATAGAGAACGGGAAGTAAAAATCCAATCGGAAGAGAGAGAACCAGCATGCGTGTGACGATCCCATAACCATTCCATAGTTCTTTCCGGAAGAGCCCCAGGACGATTGCCGCACAGAGCAGTTTCGGGTCCTGCGTGACAAACCGCACGAGATGGAATACAAAGAAGGGGATTATCAGCAACGTTTGCCAACGCAACGCGAGCCCATGTGAAACAGGGTTCAGCGTCGATACCGGCAGGTGCAATACGGCGGCAAGATGATTCGCATATCCCAGCAGCGGTGCTCCGATGAGAAAGTCATTCCCTGGCATAAGAGGATTTGCACCGTTCTGAAAAAAAATAAGGAGGAGGACGACGATCGTTATCATCAGCAATTGTAACGAGAGCATTCTCTCTTTCTTTACCAGGAGCACCGCGATAAGTCCGAGCGCGCCGATGCCAACGACCGCACTCGAGAGTTTTGTCTGAGAGAGTTCCAGAAGCAGGCAGAGCAGGATTCCAATGTATACCCATTGGCGCCTGGGATCGATTTCTTTGGTGCGAAGGTCTAATGTCAGCAGTACGTTCAGAAGGATCATGCTGCCAAACACGAAGGAGGGACTCAGCGCATAACTCAAAAGTTCGCCATTTCCCAGACCGCCGGCTAAGAACCACATGGGAACCGAAATAATGGCAACATAGGATCGCTTCGTAAGGGTCAGAACGAGCGTAAACAGAGAAAACGAAAGCAGCGTATAACCGACGAGCGGAGCGGCCAGCGCAAGGTCCGGGAGCGTTCGACTGCTGGGAAATAACGCGAGGAGCTGATAGGTCCAGTCATGATAGTGCCAGGGCTCGGCCATCTGGTGAAGGTCCTGTAACGTCCCGAAATTTCTCAGGCCATGAATTTCACCGGCGAGAAAAGGAAGATCGGTTCCGAAAAGCCCTCGGGTGAGAATGCTCCCGTCCGCCTGGAATTGAAATCCCTGAAGATTACTTGCCGCGAACAGGAAAAGGGCTCCAATCGCAAAAAGCAGGAAATAATTTATTGTGCGGACCTTCCCTTCAAGTCCGAAGTGCAGTTTTGGAAGGACGATGAGCAAGAACAGAATTAAGGCGATCGCAATACGAAAAAAATAGTAAATTGTAAGTCCATTTGTAATTCCGACGTCGTGTAAAATGCCGAGGATAAACGGCGGTAACCCGAATCCAATAGCGCCGCCGAGAGATAGAATTTCCGGTACCTTTAACTCGAGTCCGAAACCGTGTCGAAAAAGAAGGACTACGATAATGCCGGGAAGGAGCGTGAGCCCCATGAGCCAAAGAGCATCTGCGCCAACTCCCAAAGGGAAATGAAACAGAAGGCATTCGCCAAGGAATAGCCCGGCTATGCCGAGCGCCAGCGTAAGAGTAGCCGAAATGCGGTTTAAGAACATAGCGAATGGTGAACGTTCTCTTTCAAAGATAACTCATAAACGTTTTTGAACTTCAAATAAAATCGATTTTTATACGTCTGCATATTCTCACAGGGAGTTTTTTAGAATAAGTTTGTTTACCGAAACCGGATAAAACCTTTTTTTCATGTCGCTCGACTCGCCCAAAATCGATCTTAACAGCCTTCGGATTCATCGAGATGCCCCATCGACGTCGAATGGGCATTCCCGCCGATCGATGAAGCCGGTCTTATGGACTGTTGCCGCGATCGCGATTCTCGTAATTTTGGGATTTTTTGTAAACAGCTTTTTATCTTCCCCCGAAGAAGTGCAGGTCGGGACCGTCTCGATGACGCTGCCTTCTCAGGCGAATTCGGTTTTGACCGCAAGTGGATACGTCGTCGCAAGCCGCAAGGCCGCCGTCGGATCCAAAGGAACGGGACGGCTCGTATGGCTGGGAGTGGAAGAGGGTTCCGTCCTGAAAAAGAACGAGATTATCGGTAAGATCGAAGATGTCGATGTTCAGGCCGCGCTGGCCGAGGCCCAGGCTTCGCTTGCCGCTGCTCAGGCGACGCTCGAAAACGGAAAAGCTGCTCTTGTCAATGCCGATTCGACGTACCGTCGTGAAAAAGTTCTATACTCTAAACAGCTTGCATCTTCTGCCGATCTCGTAAATGCAGAAGCCGTGTACAAGCAGGCCGTCGCGCAGGTCCATACCCAGGAAGCGAACGTTCAACTTGCGGAAAAAGGAGTGCAAGCCGCTCAGGTGCAGGTCGAATTCACGAATATCCGCGCACCGTTCGATGGAACGGTGCTCACGAAGGATGCAGATGTCGGGGACATTATCACTCCGTTTGGCGCGGCAGCAGGATCGAAAGCGGACATTGTTTCATTGGCCGACATGACCTCACTCGATGCCGAGGTCGATGTATCCGAATCGAATCTGGAAATGGTGCATGTGGGTCAGCCCTGCCAGATCTCGCTCGATGCGGTTCCCGAAAAGCAATATCGCGGAATCGTCCATATGATCGTTCCGACGGCGGACCGATCCAAGGCCACGGTTTTAACTAAAGTCGATTTCCTCGATAAGGATGCACGCGTGCTGCCGGAAATGAGCCTTAAAGTTTCATTCCTGAAGGATTCTTCGATCGTTGATTCGTCGGGGCCGAAGCTTACGGTTCCAGCTTCTGCAATCGTTTCAAAAGACGGTAAAAAGAGAGTCTTCGTTGTTTCGGGCGATCATGTCGTCGAAACGCCCGTGATGCTTGGAGAAACGGTCGGCAATGGTATTGAAGTGAAGTCGGGACTCAAGGATGGGGATAAAGTCGTCCTCAGTCCCACGGACAAACTGAAAAATGGGACGAAGGTGAAGCCGGCAGAGTAGATGACGCTGCACAATTTAATGGTTTTATATTCGTCTCTTGTCCTAAATTTTCGTATTTTCGTACCCTAAAAATAATTCGCCCATGCCTGATTCCATTGTCGAAGTAAAGAACGTCAGCAAAATCTATAAACGGGACACTATGGATATCCCGGTCCTGCAAAACCTGTCGCTGGGTGTGCCGGAAGGAGAGTTCCTTGCACTGATGGGACCTTCCGGTTCTGGTAAAACCACGCTCCTGAATCTCATTGCAGGCATTGACCGTCCTTCAAGTGGCTCGATCAACATCGCCGGGACCGATATTTCAACGTTATCGGAGTCGGCCCTCGCCAAATGGCGATCGCGGCATGTGGGATTTGTTTTTCAATTCTATAATCTCATTCCAGTGCTGACGGCCTATGAGAATGTGGAACTTCCACTTCTGCTGACGGACCTTTCCAAAGCGGACCGGAAAAAACACGTGGAAACGGCCCTCGGGGTCGTTGGACTTTCCGATCGCATTCATCATTATCCGAAACAGCTATCGGGCGGTCAGGAGCAACGCGTTGCGATTGCCCGTGCCATCGTGACGGACCCAACCATCATCGTCGCAGACGAACCGACCGGAGACCTCGATCGCAAATCGGCCGAGGATGTGCTTGCATTGCTCGAACAACTCAATCAGGAATTCAAAAAGACGATCGTGATGGTCACGCACGATCCTGCCGCGGCCGAAAAAGCACACAAGACCCGGCACCTGGATAAGGGCGAGCTTTCGATGAATTAATAAACATTCCCAACTATGAAGATTGCCAAACTCATTTTTCGGAACGTTTTTCGTCATAAATTGCGCGCAGCGCTCACCATCCTGGGCGTAGCGATTGCGGTGATGGCGTTCGGACTTCTTAGAACGCTCGTTACGTCGTGGTATTCCGGCGCGAATTCCGCCGCACCGGACCGGCTCGTCACGCGCAATTCCGTTTCGTTCATTTTCCCGCTCCCGCTTTCGTATCGCGATCAGATCCTTCGGGTTCCTGGCGTGAAGAATGTCAACTACTCCAACTGGTTTGGCGGACAGTATATCGACAAGCAACATTTCTTCGCGCGAATCGCGACCGATGCCAATACATTCCAAACAGTCTATCCCGAATATCTTCTATCCCCCGATCAGGCTTCCGCATGGATGAAGGACCGCAGCGGCTGTATCGTCGGACAAAAGCTTGCAGATCAATATCATTTCAAGATCGGCGATGTCATTACTATCGTCGGAGATATTTTCCCCGGCAATTGGCAATTCGTCGTGCGGGGCATCTATCATGGAAAGGAAAAATCGACCGAAGAAAGTACGATGTACTTCCAATGGGATTACCTGAACGAACAGGTGCTGAAGACGATGCCGACACGCGCGAATAAAGTGGGATGGTACACGGTGCAAATTCAAAATCCGAACGATGCCGCGCGTGTCTCGGAAGCGGTCGATGCGCTATTCACCAATTCCGATAACGAGACGAAGACCGAGACCGAAAAAGCGTTCCAGGCCGGATTTATCTCGATGTCGAGCGCCATCATCACGTCGCTGCAAATCGTATCGTATGTGATCATCGGAATTATTTTTCTCGTGCTCGCCAATACGATGATCATGACGGCACGCGAGCGGATCCGCGAGTATGCCGTGCTGAAAACGCTTGGCTTCACGGGTCAGCATCTGATGATCCTTATCTTCGGCGAGTCGCTTTCGATCGCTATTCTCGGGGGAGTGGTCGGGATTCTCATTACGTTCCCCATGGCCGCCGGCTTTGCGAAAGGCATGGAGAGCTTTATTCCGCAATTTATCGTCGAACCCAGTACCCTGATCATTGCGGGAATCTTCGCCGTTGTGGTTGGAATTATTTCTGCGATCTTCCCGGCGAACCGCGCACTCAGTATGAAAATTGTCGATGGGTTACGGCAAGTAGGATAATACGGACATGAAAATTCCACTAAGTTACAGTTTCCGCTCTCTTTGGACACGTAAGCTTACGACGTTCCTCACGATCGCCGGCGTTGCACTTGTTGCATTCGTCTTTACAGCCGTATTAATGCTTGCCAATGGCATCAAGGATACGATGGTTGCGACCGGTTCGGACGATAACGCGATTGTTCTTCGCAAATCGGCCGAAAGCGAGACGCTCAGTATTATCACGTTCGACGAAGCGAATACGATCGGGACCCAGCCGGAGATCGCAGTCGGTTCCGATGGTCAGCCCCTGATGACGAAAGAAGTTCTGACGATCATCAATCTTCGTAAACATGGTGCCGGACCGAGCGATCTTTCCAACGTCACCGTGCGCGGCGTTACCCCGGACGGCGTCATGCTCCGGCCTCAGGTCAAGCTGACGGAAGGCCGGATGTTCAATTTCGGGGCTTCGGAACTTATTGTCGGCAATGAAATTGCCGACCGCTTCGATGGAATGGAGATTGGGAAAACGATCAAATTTGCCGGAAGATTATGGACGATCGTCGGGCATTTCGACGCCGGAAAGAGTGGTTTTGCGTCGGATATTTGGGGTGACCAAAACCAAATTCTGCAGGCGTTCCATCGCCAGGCTTATTCTTCGATCGTCATGCGCCTGCGCGATAAAAAAGATTTCAGTGCTCTTAAAACGAAATTCGAAAGCGATCCGCGATTTAACGATCTTAAGATCGAGCCCGAAAAGCAATTTTACGCGGAACAGTCGGAGACGCTTAGTAACTTTATCAGCATTCTGGGAATTGTTATTACCGTTATTTTCAGCTTTGGTGCTATGATCGGCGCCATGATCACCATGTATGCGGCGGTTGCAAACCGCACCGTCGAAATCGGAACATTGCGGGCTCTCGGATTTCAGCGTCGGAGCGTGCTCGGAGCATTCCTGATTGAATCGTTATTTATTGCCCTTCTGGGTGCAGGCATAGGGCTGGTGTGCGCGCTCTTTCTTTCCTTTCTTACGATCTCGACGACCGATTTCAGTTCTTTTAGTGAAATCGCATTTGGATTTACGATGACGCCATCGATCGTCATTTCTACGCTTGTCTTCGCAACGCTCATGGGGTTCGTCGGAGGATTTCTACCGAGTTTCCGCGCGGCGCGCCTGGATATCGTGAATGCGCTCCGGTCGGGGTGATTTGGACCCTTCAATAAGCTCAATCCAAACTCTGGATCGCCCAAGCGTTACAGGGATTAAAAGATTTGCAGAACCAAATACGCGTGCGGGAACGGGGTTACAAATCCATTGTGGCCGGAATTTGACACAAAAAAGTTTTGAGGATGGTTCATATTTTTTAATTTCCGAATTATGCACACCGCACCCAAATTTACATCGACATCTTCAAAGCTTTTTTGGATTACCTTAGTTTGGGGGATCATTTTCGCTTTCATCCGGCTATTTGAATTTTCGTTGATCTATGCAGGATATTTTGTTGTGTATAGTATTGCCATGGCTGTCGGGTATCTTGGCCTCCTTACCCTTTTCATCCTGTCCATTATTTATTGGCGTGAGAACAGGAAAATAGTAAGCTGGCCTTATATTCCACTTTTACTAAGTATCCTCTTGATAGTATGTGGCCTCATGAAGTCATTTTTCCCGATGCATTCCATCTATGGCTATCAAAATGCAAATGAGCTTATTTATCAGTGGCACATGCCCGGACATATCGATGGTAAGGTGCCGGCCATCGTATGTTTCGGCGGTTCTGAAGGCGGAATTTATGGTGCAAATATAATGGCAGAAAAATTCTCAAGAAATAATTATGCAGCGTTGGCTATCGCATATTTCAATCTCGATAGCCTGCCCAAAGAACTGGAAAATATCCCATTAGAATATTTCGAAAAAGCTTTCAAGCTTATCAAAAGCAATCCGATGGTCGATACAAACAAGATAGCGGTGTATGGGGGATCAAGAGGGGCCGAATTAGCACTTTTGCTAGCTACAAAATATCCTGATGAAATCAAAGCGGTCGTCGCCATGGCGCCAAGCGCTTATGTCTTCCAGGGGTTTACACCTCATGATTTGACAAGAAGAAATTCCTCCTGGTCGTATAATAAGCAACCACTCCCTTTCATCCCATACTTGTATGATGAAACAGCTTTGAAAGGCGGTAACACGCTTGGAATGTTCATTATCTCAATCGGCCAATTAGAATACCGCGATGCTGCAACCATTGAAGTGGAAAAGATCAACGGGCCTGTGCTATTGATTTCCGGCGAGGACGATCAGATATGGCCGTCCTCATTGATGGCAGAGCAAATAGTGAAAAGGCTCAAGGATCACAACTTCCATTTTATGTATAAACATTTGAATTACAAAAATGCAGGTCATGCCTTCATGACCACAAGTTGGGGGGGTACCAAGGAAGGAAATGACTTTGCTGAATCGGACTCCTGGAATAAGACGTTGGCATTTTTGCACGATGCTTTCAAATGACTATCAAAGAATTCATCGGCGGATTCCTTTCCAACTTCCGCGCGGCGCGATATTGTGAATGCGCTAAGATCGGCTTAGTTTATGAGAACGAGCGTACCGACTGAATCGTCTGCTCGATCACATAATCGATCTCGTTTTCTGCAAGCCTCGTGTATAGGGGCAGCGTGATGGTGGAGTCTCCGATCCGTTCGGCCACTGGGAACGTGCCGTCGGGGAGCGCGAGGTGCTCGCGGTAATAGGTCAGGCGATTAATGGAACGGAAATTAACTGCAACGCCGATCCCTCTGTCCTGAAGGTCGGATAGGACAGCATCCCGCACCTTCGGGTCGACCCAGATCGTAAAGAGGTGCCTGGCATGCACGGAACCGTTCAGCACTGCGGGATAAGCTATTCCTTCGATGTTTCGAAAGCCTGCTTCATAGCGCTGACAAATGTACTCTCGGCGGGAGAGCCGCTCCTGTAATTTCGGAAGCTGGGGTAGAAGCATGGCCGCCTGAAGGTCGAACATGTTGCATTTATATCCAAGCATTTGCATGTCATAATGCTTGAAACGCGCCGAGTAGCGGTCGGCCGCGGATTTATTCATTCCATGCAGCCGAAGGACCAATAATTTTTCGTAAAGCTCCTCGTTATTCGTAAGGATCGCCCCGCCTTCGCCCGAAGCCAAATTTTTGGTCGCATAAAAACTGAATACCGCCATGTCGGACGCATGGCTCGGTTTTAAGCCGTCTCGAACGCCTTCAACACAATGAGCCGCATCTTCGACTAAGGCGATGTTATGCTCTTGTGCAATCTTTTGCATCTCGCGCATATCGCACATTTGGCCATACAGATGGACTGGGAGGATTGCTTTCGTGCGTTTCGTAATTGCTTTTCGAATTTCCTGGCAAGAGATGTTCCCTGTTTCGGGCTCGACGTCTACGAAGACCGGCATCGCGCCACACTCCAAAATAATGTTCCCTGTCGCCATGAAGGTCATCGGCGTTGTAATGACTTCATCGCCCGCACCGATTCCCAGCGCTTTTAGCGCAATAAAGCCGCCCATGGTCCAACTGGTGACTCCAACGCAATACTTTGCGTTCATCATGCGAGCGAATTCGGCCTCGAATTGCTTCGTCTTTGGGCCGGTGGTAAGAAAGGTCGAGTGGATTACTTCGGCGAGGCTGGAAATTTCCTCTTCGCCGAGGGGATGTTTATAAAATTCTACTTTCAAGGGCGATGGTCTGGGATTTTAACCATCATAAAACAAAATAGGGCGAAATACCATTTCACCCCATTAAACTCAGGTCATCCGATCGTACTCCGAAAAATTATTTTGGCAGAGGTGAGTTATCCGGATTTGTCTGCCCCGTTCCAGGCTGCGCTCCCGAAGGTGGGGCTGCGGGCGCCGAGGGGCGTCCCTGAGGCGGTGCCTGCTGGGCCTGAGGCGTTGGAACAGGGCCATTTCGGACAGCGCTCGGAATATTGTTTCCGGTAGGCAAAAACAGTAAATTAGCGAGAATACAGAGAACTACGAAGATCGCACCGAGCCATATCGTCGTTTTTTGCAGGAAATCGGAAGCCCGGCGAACGCCGAAAACTGCTCCAACCGAACCCGGTGCTCCCAAAGCGCCTGAAAGGCCGTCCCCTTTCGAGGATTGCGACAAAATAACAACCGTCACCAGAATGCAGACGAGTACGATTAAAATGACAACTAACGTGAACATATCGGCCTTTCGTAGAAGGGCCTATGAAACACAGCATGAGGAAAAGAATTCCGAACCGACGGTTATCTCCCGAAAACATCACGATGCAGTTTCCTCAAAGCCGGAATGCCTTCGGAATCCTGGACGATAGCGACGAGGCTATTCTCGACCGGAAGTATTCCATACAAACGAAAGGAACGGAGTGACCGCCCCATACCAGAAACGAACTCTGTGGTGTCACTGCCATTTTTTCTCAAAAGGAGCGATACGGCACTCACAGGAGGACCTTCTGAGAAGTGAAAATCGCCAGCCTGCAGTTCGGCAATTGCTGCGCGACGGTCTTCCTTGCGGATTAGAATGTTGGATTCACTTGCCGTCGTCCACGAGAGAATACCCATGGCGTGTAGGTTTGAAATGTGCTGGGTCTGACTTTGTCTCAATCGTCCGGCCGGTTCCTTTGATGCTTCGATGGTGACGGGCACAAGACGCTGTTCGATCGCAAGAGCCAACGGTTTGGTAGGTCGGCCCGCGTCGGGAAGTTCTTGCTGCAGGACGGTATGACGGAAGGTTTTAGAAAATGGAGTTCCAATACGCAAGCTTGTTGTTCCGCTCCGCAATGGATGGGCGAATGCCGGGAACAACACGCGCGCACCTCGCCTTCCGAGTTCTTCTGCTTCGTCGAACGTAAGCGTGCGAATTAACTTTGGTGCTTTTACGAATTCCGGATCGGCCGTATATAGGCCTGGAAGCATTTTCCAAATAATCACTTCGGTGGCGCCAAGCACGCTTGCCAGCAGTGTGGCCGAAAGATCGGAGCTTTCACTTCCCATCGTCGTCGTGATCCCATCTCGTGTCGCGCCAATGAAGCCCGGAACGAGCGCGACCTCGCTACGTCGCAGGGCCGGCAGGATGGCACGCTCGGTACGTGCGCCTGTTTCTTTTATATTGGGAACTGCGTGACCAAACGTTTCATCGGTTACGATGATATTCCTTGCGTCGATAAATCGAACCGGTATTCCCCGATCCTTCAGTAATGCTTCGATCAGAGCGGTTGCGAGCAACTCGCCTTGTGCGAGCACGGCATCGCGTGTGCGCAAGGAAAGTTCGCGAACAATTGCGATTCCTTCCAAAAGACTCGCGGTCTGATTCGAAATGGATTCGAACCGCTCGAAAAGAGCGGCTTCGCGGTCCAGACGCAAAGTTGCCGCTAATTGTTCATGCTGTGCGACGGTTCGCGAAAGGACATCCTCTGCTTCTTTTAAGCGACCTTCTTCGGCAAGTTCGGCGGCGCGAGCAAGATAGCGTGTCGTATGCCCGATGGCGCTCGCGACAAGCACGATGCCGGACTGTCCGGTCGCTGCGCGGCGTGCACGAATAGCTTCGCGTTTCTGAGCCTCGTCCAGTATGCGTACAAGGGCCTCCAGGCCGCGCTTCGAGCGGGCCAAAGCGCCACCAAATTTATAGACGATCAATGGTAATTATGGCTGAAGTTCACACTCCGAGAACAAATATAATTTTTGCGAAGTGCATTTTTCTTTTCAACTGTTAGCATCTGTTTCGTACGTTCTTAATTAGATCGTAGAGCAACACGTTCATTTGTGTGGAACATTATTGAATACGAAGAGGTCGGGTCTACGAACACCGTTGCAATGGAACGGCTGTTTCGTGGCGAAGCGAAGCATGGGGATGTCATCGTGGCAAAGCACCAGTCCTCCGGCCGTGGCCGGAGTCCGGGGCGTGTATGGAACGATGAGCGAGATGCTTCGCTGCTCATGAGCGTCGTTCTTTTGGAGATCTCAAATCCACAACAACTTTTGCAATATCGCATGGCGCTCGCTGTTTTGGATACTCTGCGATCATTGGCTCCGGAACATTCTCAGCACGTTCTTTTAAAGTGGCCAAATGATATTTTGATCGGCGAGAAGAAAGTTTCCGGACTCCTGGTCGAAGCGGAATGGAATGGCGCTGCCATGAAATCGGCTGTTGTTGGCATCGGCGTCAATGTCAGGCAACGATCGTTCGATCGATCACTGGCCGATATTGCAACGTCCTTATTGCTCGAAGGGACGGACGTCTCTGTTTCATTCCTTCGAGACAATATCTTAAAATCGATTGAACGCGAACTTCATCATTCTTCTCTAGAGCAGGTTCTCGCGCGCTTGCGCCAAGAACTTTCATGGATGGCAGCTATTTCGTCATTCGAATTAGTTACCGAGAATGGACAAAGATTGTGCGATGTTCGCTTTGCTGGTATTGACGATTCCGGGACGATGCGAATGATCGATGGGAAGGGTCAGTCCTTGGAGGTTCGCAACGGTTCGCTGGCCTGGAATAAGCAGAATCGTTAATGTGAAATTTTGGTTAGGCTTTGGATGGCACTTCTGGCCGTAGATATTGGTAATACTTCGACGTCGATCGGACTCTTCGAGGGAGCACAACTCCAAAAGCGGTTCGACATTCCGACGCGCACTTTGACGCACCGCGCCCTGACGCGTGAAACGCTGGATGCCCCGACGACGGGCATAACAGCGCCGGACGTCATTGCAATTGCCAGTGTCGTGCCCTGGGCTTCGGACGAACTTATTGTCGTCCTGCACGAAATTTTTCCGGCCGCGACGGTACTCGTTATTACGAGCACAAGCGTTCCCATGCAGATCGATTACCCACATCCTGAAGAGCTTGGCACCGACCGCCTCTTAGGCGCTTTTGCAGCGTTTAAATTGGAAGGCGAACGGACCCATCGGCCAGCGATCGTGGTCGATTTGGGCACTGCAACGACATTCGATTGCATTACAGCGGACGGCGTCTATTTGGGAGGTGCCATTGCTCCTGGCCTTGAGCTTGGCGCCGAAGCGTTAGCGCAACGCGCTGCACAGCTTCCGTCGGTCGATCTTTCGTTTCCGGCGAGCATTGTCGGTCGCACAACGGTCGAGAGCATTCAGTCCGGAGTTCTTTATGGCGGTCTTTCCCAGATCGAAGGATTCGTTCAGCGATTATCGGCGGCCGTATTCGCGAACGAAGAGCCGATCGTATTCGCGACCGGCGGACTTTCGCGGGTGATCGAAGGCCGAACGAATATTGTTACACGCTTCGATCGAGACCTGATATTGAAAGGAATTCGGCTTGCAGCGGAGCTAACCCCAGCAGAGACATCCCTCGAAGCCACGGCCGAAGAAATGGGAGCACGAAGTTAATGCGTATCGGAGATAAAGAATATGAGATTTTAATTCGCCGTCAGGGCGAGGAAGTGTATGCCGCATTTTGTCCGCAGCTCGACCTCATCGTTCGTGGAACGGCCCATCAGCAGGTCGAGGAAAAAATGCGTCAGCTTATCATAGAGCGCGTGGGGAATCATGACCAACCCAACGGCGAAACGCCTTGACGCGCTTTTCGCTACCGTTGCGCTGTCGCTCCCATTTAAGTTCCATTCCGGCGGTTCCGACGGCCTGGTATATTCCGTTCCCCATGCATTACGAGAGCGCATTCGCGTTGGCACCCGGGTACTCGTTCCCCTGGGAAAGCGCGAAAAGACCGGCGTCATCGTCTCGATCAGCGATGCACTGCCCCTGGCAATGTCAAAAGTCCGACCGATTTCCGATGTTCTCGATCCATCGCCGGTTTTCGATGAAGACTTTCTTCGATGGACAAAATGGCTGGCCACCTATTATCTGACCTCCTGGGGCGATGTGCTGGGGACCGCACTACCGGAAGGACTCAAGCCAGAAACCAAGGCCCGTGTAATCGCTCTTGAACAAGGCGAAAAAATTTCAGATGCGCTTAGTCCACAACGGCGCTTGCTGCTCGATGAAATTCGTAAACATGCGGAGGGTATATCGATTTCAAAGCTGGCTGGGATTACAAAGGTCCATAGCCTATACGCAACGTTACATGCTCTCGAGGAGGCGAATTATATTCGCATCGAACGAGCGCTTCGCGGTGCTGCTTCCATCCCCAAAGAAATCATCGTCGAACTTGCGCCTCATCTTTCCATCGGTTCCGAGCATTTAGCCGCGACGTTGAACGAACTCGAAAAACAAGCACCCCGGCAGGCAAATATTCTTCTTTCACTCATTCAACAAACGCAGATAGCTCCGGACGAGCCGCTCAGTCTTCCGCTTCTTATCAAAAAAGCGGGTGCATCCCAAAGCTCGTTTAAGGCGCTGCGTGAAAAAGGTTATATTCGGACTCGAAAACAAGAAAAGAATATTTCACGAAAGGATATCCTTGCGCAAGAACCCGGAGTAGACGATATTTCGAACATCGCCCTTACTTCCGAGCAAGAAGAAGCTGTAAAAAAGATTGCAAACGCCTTGGAAATAGGGAAATCAAAAACGTTTCTCCTTCATGGCATAACCGGCTCCGGGAAGACTGAAGTTTACATCGCGCTTGCAAAAAAAGTCCTTTCGAATGAAGGCGGAGTACTCATTCTTGTCCCCGAAATTGCGCTCACGCCGCAACTCATCGAGCGGTTTCGAATGCGATTGAGCCTTTCGAGTACGTCCGAAATTGCCGTACTTCACTCCCGAATGTCCACGACAGAACGGTCTTCCGCGTGGCGTGCCCTTGTTGAAGGTAGAACCAAGCTTGCAATTGGCGCACGCAGCGCTGTTTTCGCACCCGTGCAAAATCTAAGACTTATCATTGTCGATGAAGAGCATGAAGCAACCTATAAACAATTCGATAAATCGCCACGCTACCATGCCCGCGATGCTGCGGTCATAAGAGGCGCCATGCTGAACGGCGTTACTGTATTAGGCAGCGCCACCCCCAGCATCGAATCCTATTATAATGCGGCACAAGGCAAATATGAGCTGATTCGACTAACCAAACGTGCCAAACAAGCGGCGTTGCCGCGCGTGAACATTATCGATCTTCGTACGGCCGAAAACCGTCGGGATTTTGCAAAAGCAAAAATAGCGCTTACGCCCGAACTTCGAGAAGCCATCCAAACACGACTCGAAAAGAAAGAAGGAGTCGTTCTATTCCAAAACCGGCGGGGATACTCGACGTATCGCGAATGCCTGACCTGTGGGAATCCCGAAATGTGTCCCAACTGCTCGGTCACGCTCACCTACCATCGCCTGCGGGACCAAATGCGCTGCCATTACTGTGGCTTCGTTACTCCGCTCGTAAAAACGTGCGTGACGTGCGGTGCGGAAACCCTGCGATTCGGAGGCACCGGCACACAACGAGTAGAAGAAGACATCGCGAAAGCGTTCCCAGAAGCAAAGGTCGTTCGCATGGACCTGGACACGACCGCGCGGAAGGGCGCTTATCAAAAAATCCTTTCCACATTCGCTCACGGCGACGCGGATATTTTACTGGGAACGCAAATGGTCGCAAAAGGGCTCGATTTCCCTCGGGTCACGCTCGTGGGTGTCATCAGTGCGGACACGAGCCTTAACATTCCTGATTTTCGTTCCAACGAGCGGACATTCCAACTTTTAACCCAGGTAGCGGGCCGAGCCGGACGGAGCATGGAGCTCGCCGGAGAAGTGCTGATCCAAACGTTGCAGCCGACCAATCCTGCGATTGAAATGGCTGTTGCCCATAGCTACGATACGTTTTTCGAATGGGAACTAAAGGATAGAGAATCCCTTCTTTACCCTCCGTTCAGTCGCTTAATTCTTATTGAATTCCGTGGCCTTCACGAAACCACCACAAAAGCCCGGGCCGAGCAGTTTGCGACTCTGTTCCCGTTGCGAGCCTCCTATTATGAACGTATCGGTCCAGCCCCGCCAGCGATTGCCAAACTGCGCAGCGAATACCGCTGGCATATTCTCATTAAAAATTTCAAAAAACAGGATCCGAACGGAGAGAAGATCCGGCGTTTGATCACCGGCGCATTGGACGAATACCAAAAGCGCTTCGCCTCGCCGCACGTGAAAGTGACACTCGATGTCGATGTGCAAGGAATGCTCTGACCGGAACCCTGATTACGCCGATTTTGATGAGTAGTCTGAATCATTGAACATTTATCCCCGAAATCTCCGTTAATTCCATTTTCGGTTCAAACCATGCTCTTCACCCCGTTCCGTATTAATTCCATGACGCTCCCGAACCGGCTGGTGTTGCCGGCAATGGTGACGCGCCTTTCGGGAGAAGATGGATTTGTCAACAAAGATATTACGGACCGCTATGTGCGATTTGCCAAGGGCGAAGTGGGGCTTATCGTGCTCGAAGCGATGGCGGTGCATACCGCGAAATCGGGTCCGCTGCTCAGGATTTGCACGGATGAATTCAAACCCGGACTTACGGAACTTGCAAAAAAGATCCACGATACGAGCGATTCGAAGGCGGTCCCGCAGATCATTCACTTCCTGAAAATTGCTCGCTCGGGCTGGCGGCAAAAGATCGAGGACTTGTCGATCGCCGATATTCAGCAGATCGTCGAGCAATACGGCCAGGCTGCTCTTCGAGCGCGCGAATGCGGATTCGACGGCGTTGAAATGCACATGGCGCATGCTTATACGCTTTCGAGCTTTCTTTCGAAGCGCAATAAACGGCCCGATCTCTATGGCGGTAAATCGCTCGATAATCGCATGCGCCTACCCTTGCAGGTGATCAAAAAAGTACGCGAAATGGTCGGGAATGATTTCCCGGTCGGCGTCCGCTTTTTAGGGGAAGAGTGTATTAAAGGCGGATATACAACGGAAGAATCGCAGATCATCGCGCTGAAATTCGCTCAGGAAGTATCGCCCACGATGCGCGGTGTGGATTATATTTCACTTTCGGCCGGCGGGAAGTTCGAAGACGCGGTTCATAAAGAAGGCGAAGTACTCTATCCGTACACCGGCTACTCGGGAGACCGCTGCATGCCGCCGCTCGAATATCCCGACGGCTATAACCTTCACATGGCAGAAGCCGCGCGCAGAATGCTGCGACGGCATGGCTTTGAAACGCCTGTCGTTGCGACGGGGAAAATTCCCACTCCGGAATTCGCCGAAGCGGTGTTGCAGGATGGCCGTGCCGATCTCATAGGAATGGCGCGTGCGCTGTTAGCGGACCCGGATCTCCCAAAAAAATCGCGGACGGGGAACTCCGATAAGATCGTAAAATGCATCTATTGGAATATCTGCAAAGCACTCGATGAGAACTTTCATGAGGTCGTCTGCGGCTTATGGCCGAAAGATGAAATTCAGGCGCCATACTCCGAAGATGATGTCGCGCCGGAGTGGAGTGTTCCGGACTCGCTTTCCATCCTCGTACGTTCGGGCAATATTCGCTTAAGCTGGAAACAGGCGACTGACAATGAGGCCGTTATGGGATACGAAGTGTGGCGTTCCGATGACGCCGGAAAATCGTTCTCGCATATTTATTCCATTACCACGTCGATGTGGACGGACCATCTTGCTGCGCCCGGCATTACTTACCAATACTATCTTCGGGCCTACGATCGCGCCGGTAATAAGAGTGTCCCGTCGAATGTCGTTTCGGCGGAACTTCCGATTGACGTTGAAATTCCAACAGAAGTGAAAAAAACAATCGCGCCGCCAAGCTTTTTAAAGGCGAAGCCGGTCGTTCAAGCGTAAGCAACGGCTTCCGGCAGTCACATCGCCCTCCTCGAACGTTGCTATGAGCCATTCCGTTACGGAAAGACGCATGCTTCGAGCTTTCGTGATCGGCTGGTTGTGTATGGTCTTCTGCGCCGAAGCGAACGGGTCCTGGAACATTCTGACCACCGTAAGCGCTGCCGATTTTTACGACGCACATTCGGGCCTTATCTGCGATGGAACCGAAATTTTACGCGTAAGCGATACGGTTTTTAATCCCGTATTTTTGAAACCGGTCTCCGCAATTGATATTCAGAACACGGACGTCGCCTGGGCAACGGATGGAGATACTCTCTACATAGGGACCGGTCGCTGGTCCGCCTGGCATCCCACGGCGATCGATACTTCTTTTACCCATGGCATTCTCGCTCTCGTCCGTGCGACGACAGACCGAGTGTTTCTGTATTCGGACAGCGAATTATACTTCAGCATTGCGGGCGATACCCTATTGCCCACAACTGGTATTGTGCGTGGCGATTCGATCGTAGCTATCGATTATTTTTCTTCAAAAGAACTTCTCGCCGTCTCTGCAGGCAATATTTATCGCTCCATCGACGGCGGAGTTACATGGAACGTGGTACGTTCTTATATGAGCCGCTGCGCCAGCATTTTTGTCGATACCGCTCATCGCCTCGCCTGGGTCGGTGGCGACACGCTCTTTGAAAGTTCCGATCGTGGGCTTTCCTGGAATGCTGTCCTGCCTCCGCTGCAGTTCGCGTTAGGAACATTTAGCGGTCAGGTCTTCGGTGCGCACGATTGCTCTGGCGCTTTTTATATCACCAATGGCGATCGCAATGGCTCGAATGGGGATATTATGCGCAGCCGCGATGCGGGATTGACATTTGAAGATGCCGGTCCGTCTCCGTCCGAAAATGGCCTACTCGTTCGTGGTGCATGGACTTTCGATCGTGGTTCGACGCTCTATTGGTGGGCAAGTTTCGGGTTTGGTTATGGATCACTCTTCGTAAGTCATAATGGGGCAGACGGCCTCGTGCCCGATTCCGTAGCCTCCGCGATGCGGGTCAGAGCCGATACGATTGTCGACACGATTTGTACATCTAATTCAGTTCCCCTTTTTATTCATATTTCCTCTTCGATTTGCACCGGCGTTCGTATCGATTCGATCTCGATACTCCATGCGAGAGGAACGATCGTTCGGGCGATCGACCCTCAAACGCTCTTCGGCAATTCCGCCGATATTGCACTGCGATATTCCGCGAGCAACATAGGGACCGATCCCATCGTGCTGCGACTCTGGTTCCACAGCCTGGAATGGAAGTTCCGAGAGCATGCCGACTTTGGAGCAGTTGCAATTGCCGTCACATTGCCTCCGGAGCTCTCGATCGCCGACAGTCTCAATTTTGGAACGGTCGAGGTAGGGCGGTCACGTGCGATGACCCTCAGAATCCAAGACTCGGGTTGCAGCGTGTTAAGAATCGATTCCATTGTTTCAAGCAATCCGGCGCTTTTTGAATTGCCAAAATTAACGTTCCCAATCCTGATTACGCGAGACAGTACTGCCATGATGCGAGTGTCTTATGCCCCCGAGAGTCCCGGTCCGGCACTTGAATCGATCGAGATTGGGACGAATGCCGGGCACACGTTTGTCTCGCTGTATGGAGAAGGGGTCGAGGCGGCGTCGGTCGCTTCGCTCGATTCGAGCATACTCACGGTCGTTCCCAATCCAACTTCCGGAGGCATTACACTTGTTGGGGTCTCGCCGAATGAGGACGTTCAGATCTTCGATTGCCTCGGACAAGAGGTTGCCGCAGGAAAGCTTCGGGATGCGAGTGGGATTCTCGACGATTTAACAAATGGAACCTATTTTATCCGCTGCGCGGGGAAATTAGCGCGGGTCTTACTCATCAAACGATGAAGCGCGCGGCGATCTATCTGACGTGCGCACTGTGTTTTGCGCCATCGATCGTGAATGCACAACACTGGTCGAAGGTCCTTGCGCTTAGTAATACAATGGGTTCTTCCGCGTTTTTTTTTAACGCGCGCGAAGGCGTGATCGGAACGGGACATTATTTATCGATCTCACCGGCTGAAATCTATTACACGACGGATAGTGGCTCAACATGGCGGCTTTCGCAACTGCCGAACCCATATCTTCGCGGCGAGGTCACCGATATTTTTTTTCGCGATAGAAAGAACGGCTGGGCTACGATCCGGGAATTCACGGAAACGGGATGGAGCGGGATTTATCGCTCGACCGACGGAGGACAAACGTGGTCGCGCATTCATCAAGCCGGGTTCCCGGTCTCTATTCGGGAAACGGAACGTGGCGTTTTTTATACGGATCGCGATATCGATCCCGGTGTCATGTTTTCAGCGGACACTGGCAAAACGTGGACCCATATTGCATCGACCGATCAGGCCCTGGGGATCGACTTTATGGACGACGCGCACGGCTTTGTTACTTCGCAAGCCTCGAACGCATCGTGTCCACATTTGTACACGAGCGATAGCGGGAAAACATGGCAGACAATAGCGTCGACCTCCGAAGCGTGGACTCCGTACGGAGACCCGATTTCACGGAACTTCTTTTTAGCGAGCGAACGGGACCAGCTCACGCTTTCGAGCGAAACGGCAATAATAAAAGTTCCAATTTCTTCGTGGTCGGAAACTCGCGTTAAAGTGTATGGAGATTCCGGCCTTAGCGGCGGTATTGCCGGGTCGCATATTTGTCAGTCGATTATGTATGTGCAAGGCCGCGAACCGGCAACGATCGGACCGAACGCGATGCTCCGCTCGACCGATGCGGGTGTAAACTGGCAAACCGTAGGCGGGCCCAACACGCTGAACGATAAACGCTTCGGCGTGACTGGACGCGGTGCCGTCGTCTTCGCCTTCGACGATTCGGGAGGGGTCTGGCGGACGATGGACGGTGGCGATGGGACGCTTTCACCATCGGTCCTACGCTTCGTCACGCTTTCTCTTCCCGATACGATTTCGTCGCCGGTTTGCGACAGCGCAATCGTTCCGATCCTGCTCGGATATCGTGTCTGCGATTCCGTCCAAATTTCTAATGTAGAATTTCTCAATGATTCCGCCGGTGAATTAAGTGTTCCGCTTTATTACAATCCATTCGCGTTCATTCAAAGCACGTCCGACGATACGCTCAAAATACGCTACCGTCCCACAAGACAAATACCGTGGACCGCCATTATGCGACTAACCGTCCGACAGCCGGACGGTTATACAGAAGATACAACGATTCGCATTCCACTTCGAGGGACTTCTTCTAAACAAAGCTTGCTTTCGTTTACCGAAACAACGAAGCACGACACGATCGACTTCGACAGCGTGAGCATTTGTTCCGATGCATTCCATACCTTACGCATTACCGATGTTGGCTGCGGCCCAATAACGATCGACAGCATCGTCTCTTCCGACAATGCGTTTTCGCTGGCGTCGCAATTTCGGCCCTTCGTTTTAAGTCCTGAAACCTCGAGGTCGTTTTTACTGCATTTTATACCTGATTCGATCGGTCCGGACCGCGCGTTTCTTTGGGTTTACCATTCTGCAGGTATCGATTCCATCCTACTTATGGGAACCGGATATTCAACGGGCCGAGCGGTTTCCATTTCGTTTCCAGATTCGATCGTTGCCCCACTGTGCGATTCCGAAGCATTTCCATTTACGCTCAAGAATGTGGCCTGCGAATCGTTTACGCTCGACTCCGAAATTGTGAGCGGCCCATTTCACACCACTGGTTTGCCGTCCTTCGATACTATTTATCCGCGCAACGTTGGAACCGTAAACTTCGTGTTGGTGCCGCGCAAGACGGGACTCGATACCGGAAGAGTCCATTTCATTTTTTCCTACTCCAGTTCAGGACGCTATGATACCACTATTTCGCTCGTCGGAATGGGTACTGCCGGAACTTCCAGTATCGGACTTTCCAGAGATTCGTTGTTTTTAGGGACGACTTCGGTCTGCTCCGCCATTGCGGACACGCTCGTTCTGTATAGCCGAGGCTGTTCGGACCTTTTTGATACAATAAGTATAGATTCGAATAAATTCTCACTGGAGAATCGTCCCGCCCCTTCCATCCCTCCGGGCGATTCGGATCTTGTTATCCTTCAATACGTACCCGATACGGCACTTGGAATTATTCGCTCCAGCTTAAAGCTGATGACCTCGGCGGGAATGTTTATTGTCCCCGTCTCCATCCGTGTCGTGGACAACGGGACGACGATATTATCACTCTCGCCAAATATTGAAGCGTATCCGTGCGAGATGCAGCCGTTTTCTGTTTCCATTCAAAATCATTTTTGTGATTCTATTAAGATTCTACACGCGAGTGTAACAGGAGAAGATTCGACTGACTTTTCATTCGGCGATACCGTTTTCGCTATCGGCGCAGGTCAAAACATTGCGCTAACAGGGTCGTTTATGCCGCTCGACACGGGCGCGTACAAGAGCTCTATCCGGTTCGATTTTCAGGAATCGAACGGCAATCGACATGATACGGTGATTTCCGTGGTCGGTGAAGGATTGAGCGTTGCACCGATAAAGATTGCTTTTGGGGCTCTTCAACTTCATGCTCCGGTCTCAACGCCAGTAACGATTCCCGTTTTTGCGAAGAATTCGAGCGCGGTTACAGCACGGAGGCTCACGTTTTTACTTCGGTTGAACACCGATGTCCTTACTCCGGAAAGTCTGGGAGCTGTTGGCATGTTCTCAAATGCTCAGGCAACATTCATTCCCATTTCAAGAAATAGTGTCGCCCTTGAGCTCACTCTTCCGAACGATACCGCGATCGATTCTGGTATCCTGTGCGAAATCGTCTGCCGGCCGTTCGTAAGCACATCGCTTTCGACGCCCATTGAACTAACGAACATACACCTGTACGATGCCAACGGCTCGGAGGCGTGCCTACCCGTCACTCTCGAAGATTCTATTGCCAAATTTACGCTCGATCCGGCCTGTGGGGATAGCACGCTCGCCACGTTCCTTGCCTTAGGAACGATTCGGCTCGATCGGATCTCTCCGAATCCTACGACCGGACTTGTTCATCTCACGTTTGCAGTTCCCATTGAATATTCCAACGATGCCGTTCTCGAAGTCTGGGATGAACTGGGCGAGCGCGTTGCAACATTTCCGCTGCATTTCGAGGGTTGTGGAGTACAAACAATGGAACTCGATCTAGCTCATGGGACGCAAAGAAACAGCGAGGGTGTCCGATACCTACGTATTCGAACACCCTCGGGGTCCTTCGACCCGGGACTCACCCAAAGGGTGGTCCTTTGGAAGTAGCACTTTTTACGCTTCGACGAGGTTTTCCATTTCCTGTTTTGCCCGGTCCCGGAGCACGTAGCGTTGCACTTTGCCCGTATCGGTTCGCGGCAGTGCGTCGATAAATTCTACTTCGCGCGGATATTTATAGGGTGCGAGTTCCCGTTTCACGAAATCCTGAATATCTTTTACCAAATGCACACTTCCCTGCTCGCCCGGTTTTAGGACAACATACGCCTTAACAATGGCCCCACGGAGATCGTCAGGCTTGGGAACGACGGCCGATTCCTTCACGGCCGGATGTTCGTTGATGACCGATTCAAGTTCCGGCGGCGATACGTTGTATCCACCGGTAATAATAAGGTCATCGTTGCGGCATTGGTAATAAAAATATCCCTCCTCGTCCATCACAAATACATCACCGGGCACATTCCACCCGTTCATGACATATCCCATTTGGCGTTCGGGCTTTTTCCAGTACCGGCAACTTGTCGGACCCTGGACGGCGATCAGGCCAGGTGTGTTCGGTGGAAGTTCCCGTCCCTGTTCATCGACAATCTTTGCCTGGTATCCTGGCACCGGCTTACCCGTTGCTCCGCCCCGGACATCCCCGGGACGGTTGGTAACGAAGATATGCAGCATTTCGGTGGAACCAATTCCATCCAGCAGATCGACGCCGTATTTCGCTTTCCATTTTTCGTAGATGGGTTTGGGCAGCGTTTCGCCGGCGCTCACGCCAATGCGCAGTTTCGAGAGGTCGTACTCATTCTTTTCGTCCAGGCGCATCATCATATTATAGCAGGTCGGCGCACAGAACGAGATCGTCGCGTTGTAGTTCGAGATCGTCTTCAGCATGTTTTCCGGAGTGAACTGGTCGAGAAGCACCGTACTCGCGCCGAACCGAAACGGAAATACGAGAAGACCGCCTAAGCCGAACGTAAATGCGAGCGGTGGATGGCCGGTAAAAATATCGTGTTCGGTCGGAGTTAAAATATTGCGCGCGTAGCCATCGGCGATCGCTAACACATCGTCCTGAAAATGAACGGTCCCCTTGGCATCGCCGGTAGAGCCCGATGTATAACCGATGAGCGCAAGGTCATATCGCGAAAGTTTTGCGGGAGCCAATGTGGGCGGTTCATTTTTCCAAAGGTCTTCGAAGGAACGATACCGCGGATGGGAACCATCCGTTACAAGAATTTCGCGGACGGTCGTCATGGCAGGTTCCGCTTTTTCAACTTCATCGATAAACGCGGCATCGCAGAGGACGAGCTTGCATTCAGCATCGTTTGTGCGATAGCTGATTTCACGACTTCGAAGCATTGTCATGATCATAACGGCAACACCGCCAATCTTGAGTGTGGCAAGCCACACCGCAATGGCCGTTGGCGTATTTGGAAACCGCATGAGGATGCGATCGCCGGGCTCGATGCCAAGCTGTTTGAGCGCATGGCCCATTTTATTAACGTCCGCGAGCAATTCACCGTAGGTGATGACCTGGTCTTTATAATAAATCGCCGGACGTGAGCCGCGCCCTTCCGCGACATTGCGATCGATGAGTTCCGCGGCGGCATTCAGATCGTCAGGATAGTTGAATTCCGGACGGGTGTAGACACGCTCGCCCCAGTATTCGCGGGGCGGAAGTTCGTTCATAAATTTTTCGTACGACATGGGCACTTCCGATGATATTATAATGCTCTAAATTTACAAAACTTTTAGCATGGAAGTTCGAAGTGTTACTTTCCCCCAGATCGACGTAGAAAAATTCATGAGAACATTCCTTTTTATTGTCCTACTGGCAGTATCTACGCAAGCTATTGCGCAGGACGAGGAGAACTGGATCACGATTTCCGGCATCATGCACCATTCGACGCTCGAAGGAGGCTGCTGGTATCTTCAAACCTCGCTCGGTAAGCGTTATGAGCTTGTCGGCGATACGGGCATTGTGTATCCCCTGCGCGTGGAAGGCCAGCATATCGTAATCAAAGCCGAACCGACGAAAGGCATGGCTTCCATCTGTATGTTAGGCGATATCGTTCGCGTACTCGCTCGTATCGATACCGTGCGATACCCCATCGATCTGCCAATTTCGGATATCACCGTTTCCGGCAAAATTTACCGGACTAAGTCGGGCGTGTGGTATTTGCGGACTTCGACCGGTGCACGCTACGAATATAAGCACCCTCCTCAAAAAAGATATCGGCATTCCGGAGCGAAATTCCATGGCAGCGTCCGAGTTTTGATGGATAAAAATTCGACGCGCGAGCATATGGACGGCGTGATCATTTCCGACAATAACCCTCAACAGGAGCGGGCCAGGCCAAGGACATACGACAATCGCTAAACGTCCCACCGCGATTCGAACGCGGATTCAACGATTTAAAAATTGAAAGGCGAATACTAATCGTAGTACTCGCCTTTCTGTTCTCTCGCCCTGTTCTTTATGTGACTGTAGGAGGTCAAGATGAGCCGGATGATAAGACATCCGCGCTTTTGAGAAAAGACTCATTTTATAGAGTGAGTAACTCTGTGACCATAATTATTACAAAGGCATTGCCAAATGACCCTAAAAGCAAAAAATGGCTTTTTTGGCCATTTTTAGAGGTTGGGACCATTTCGTTCTGAATTTCATATTACATTATGTAACGAAATTCATGTTCTCCAGAGCTCTACATAAGCACTTTGGCAGCCCATAAAGCAAGCACAAAAGCCCCAAATGCAATTCGATAAATGCCGAATCCCGTGAATGGATGCCGCTGGACGTACCGAATAAACCAGGCAACCACCGCCAACGCGACAACGAACGAGGTAATAAAACCGATCATGATCATTCCGAGCATATCGCGCGTGAGCAGGTCGCGATATTTCATCATTTCATAACCGCTTGCAGCGATCATCGTCGGGAAGGCCAGAAGGAATGAAAATTCGGTCGCCGAAGCACGTTTTACACCACGCAACATCGCACCCATGATCGTCGCCGCCGCGCGGGAGGTTCCCGGAATAAGCGAAAGCGATTGCGCCAGCCCGATGATGAGAGAATCTTTCCAGCTCAGGGAATCGATCGTGATCGTTCGCTTGTCTTCGCGGGTCGATCTCTCGATGATGATGATAATGATCCCGCCGACGACGAGCGTAATACCGATCGTGAGCGGTCCGAAGAGATACGTCGTGATAAACTTATGAGTTAGGAGCCCAAGGACCGCAGCCGGCAAAAACGCGATCAATAGATGGGTTCGAAGCCGCCCGGCGTTCGATTCGAGCGATCTCGAAAAGATGCTCTCCATAAGCCGCTTTCGAAACAGCGCCCCAATCGCGAGTATGGCACCGAGCTGAATCACCACTTCGAAGAGTTCGGCCTTGTCCGGATTCTGCAGCATCGTCTGAAATCCGAGGATGCGGTCGAATACGATAAGATGTCCGGTCGAAGAGATCGGTAGAAATTCCGTGAGTCCCTCGATAACGCCGAGGATCGTCGCGATGATGGAGATGGAAAGCGTCATGCGCTTACGTAAACGTCAACGCACGCCTGACAAATCCATCGGCCGCATTAAGTTTTTCCTGCGCCTCCGGCTTCGATAGGTTCCCGATCTGCATCACGATCGCCGTTTTGACATGCCCGGCGGTCGAGACAAGCAGTTCCGTGGCCTTGTCGTAATCGCAGCCGGTCGCGATCATCACAATTCGCCTGGCGCGTTCTTCTAATTTCTTATTTGTAAGCTGAAGATCGACCATCATATTTTCGAAGACCTTACCGAGCCGCACCATCGCCGTCGTTGTGATCATCGTGAGAACCATTTTCTGCGCTACGGCGGACTTCATTCGTGTCGATCCCATTAACACTTCCGGACCGACCACCGGGCAAATCGTCTCTTTCAAATAATCATATCGTACGCTCTCGCGCGGATTTGTGGTAAGCAGTACGGTAAAAGCTCCCAGTTCGAACGCCCGCTCCAGCGCGCCGAGGACGAACGGCGTTCGCTTGCTGGCAGCAATTCCTATCACGAGGTCGCGCGCGATCACTCCAATGCGTTCGATTTCCTTCGCCCCATTTTGTGGTCTATCTTCCGCACCTTCCTGGGCCTGAAATACCGCCTTCTGGCCGCCGGCAATAATTGCCTGGACCATCGTGGGATCGGTCCCGAACGTCGGCGGGCACTCCGCTGCATCGACGATCCCCATTCGCCCGCTCGTCCCGGCACCCACATAAATCAGCCGCCCGCCGAGCTTGAACCGCTCGACCAATTCATTTACGACCACTTCGATATGAGGGATCTCGACTCGGACGCCCTCCGCTACTTTTGCGTCTTCCCTATTGATCAACTCCAGGATCTCTCGCGCGGACATTTCGTCCATTCGCATGGAAGCCTCGTTTCGCTGCTCCGTAGCTAAGCTCTGGACTTCATCGAATAAAGCTGAAGGCATATTTATATAAAGGTAGAAATAAATTAGTATTTATATCTATTTTGCAATTTGTTCCACGTGGAACATCTTCCGTTGCACGGCCGCCATCAAAATTGCTGAATCGGCTGGCGTAACGCCAGCCAATCTCGACGCCTGCCCAATTGTCGATGGCTGAACTTTGAGCAGGACTTCGCGTGCTTCCTTGCTCAGGGATGGAATTGTACTGAAACTGAAGTCTGCCGGAATCTCTCGCTCTTCGCTCTCCTTCAATCGGGCAATCTGCTGATGATGCCGCTTAACGTAGCCCTCATAAATTATCTCGGTTTCGGCAATCTCGATGGCATCATTTCTCGCGAGCAAGACATCCTTTACCTTAGCCTCTGATTTTTCAAGCCACTCACGCAGCGATCCCTTCTTCGATTTAACTCGATTTTTAACGCTGTCTCGGACCAGCGGATTTTCGCTGACCGTCATGCGCTCTGTCTCTGCCCATTCCAAAGCAGCGCGGATCAAATACTGTTTTTCGCTAACTTTTTCGCGCTCGCTTAGCGAAATCAATCCATATTTAAACGCCTTTTCGTAAAGACGAAGGTCCGCATTATCCTGCCGCAGCAAAAGCCGATGTTCTGCACTTGAAGTAAAAAGCCGGTAAGGCTCTTCCTGGACCTTATTGATCAGGTCATCGATCATAACTCCAATATAAGCTTCATCGCGCCCTAAGATAAACTTCGGCAGCCCCTTTATTTTGGCTGAGGCATTAATTCCTGCCACAAGCCCCTGGCCCGCGGCTTCTTCATAACCCGAGGTCCCATTGACCTGCCCCGCAAAGTAAAGTCCCTCGACTTGCTTACTTTCGAGCGTATGATGGAGCTGATAAGCCGGGAAATAATCATATTCTACCGCATATCCTGGCCGAAGCATTTCTACATTTTCGAGCCCTGGAAGCGATCGTAAAGCTTCCAACTGGACATCGGCAGGCAAACTGGTCGAAAATCCATTTACATATACGACATCGCCGTCCGCCTCCTCAGGCTCTAAAAAAATATGGTGCTCGTTTCTCTCCGCAAAACGGACTATCTTGTCCTCGATCGAAGGGCAATATCGCGGTCCTTTACCCTGAATCACGCCTCGGAACATCGGCGACCGGTCGAATCCCGTGGCGAGAATATCATGCGTTTTCTTCGATGTATGAGTCAGCCAGCAACTGATCGTATTTTTAGGAGTAAATTCCGTCCTGTAAGAGAAAGGAATCGGAATCTCATCTCCGGGCTGGACTTCTAAATTCGACGTATCGATCGAATTGAGCGATACACGCGGCGGAGTACCAGTCTTCAGCCTTGCTGTCGCGAGCTTTAGAACTCCCTCCGGTTCTGTACGCAGGGTCGCGGCCCTTTCGCCGAACCGCCCGCCGGACGTCTGGTCGAGTCCCGTATGCATCACACCATTCAAAAACGTCCCGGCGCAAACGATTACAGCCTTTGCCCGAAGTCGTTCGGAATTGCCGAGGATCACTCCTACAACCCTGCCTCCTTCGATCCATATCTTCTCGACCGATCCCTCGAAGATAATATCTGGGTCCAATTCCAGAAGTTTTCTTTGGGCGATGGTTGGGTAGCGGCTTCGGCTGACCTGGCTGCGTGGCGACCAGACGGCGGGACCCTTCGAGCGGTTCAGCATCCTGAACTGGAGCGAACACTCGTCTGTAATTTCACCCATCAGGCCGCCCAGTGCATCGATCTCTTTCACGACCTGCCCCTTTGCCGTTCCACCCACGGCCGGATTACAGGAAAGCGTCCCGACTTTTTCGGCTGACATCGAGACGAGCCGGACCTTCAGCCCCATTTTATGCGCTGCATTGGCGGCTTCGATTCCTGCATGTCCGCCTCCGATTACTAATATGTCTGCTATTGCTTGTATGTCGGCTATTTCTTCCAAATTTGGTATTTCATCCAATTTAAAGTGTTCCACGTGGAACAATTACTGTTCTTAACGAATAGTTTGTCAGTTAAAGCTTGATACAGTTTTCATGAAGGATAATTAATGAAGTCATCACTTTTCTTTATATTTTTTACTTTCCAATGCACATTTTTGAAAAAATGTAGTCCAGGCTATTGGCGCTTATATTTTCGCCAAGTAGCATAGCAAGCTCGGAAGCGGCATTTCGCAAATCCTCCGCGAGGAGTGCCGGTTCCATGCCGGCATTAACTTCTTCGAGCCGGGACCGAACATGTTCCAATCTGGTCATTTCAGTCTCGCTCAAACGGATCTGGCTCAGCTCCGGCGATTTTTTTTGAAGTTCCCTTGCAAGCCATGCGTGCAGGTCGGGCATGCCTTCGCCGGTCCGCGCGGAGACCGAAAGCGCGTCCTGCCATCCATCGAGATCTTTTTTATTGTGCAAAAGAACGTTCCCGCTCTGCGTGCGCGGTGCGCGGTCTGTGGGATCGGTCACACGGAGCGAAATATCGGCGCGCGTCGCGGCGTTCGCACCAAGGGTGATGCCGCGCGCTTCGATCGACTCCCCGGTCTCTCGAATTCCTGCGGTGTCGATCAATTTTACCCGGAAGCCTTCGACCTCGATAAACGCCTCGACATAATCGCGCGTCGTGCCGGGAACTTCGCTCACGATACTCCGCTCGAAATTCAATAGCGCATTGAACACGCTGCTCTTGCCGACATTAGGAGGTCCCGTAAAGGCAACGCTGAAAAACCCTGTATTTAAGCGGCGATTCGTGCTTTCGCGCATAAGCGCTTCGAGCGATTGCGTCGCTTCGTGCACCCGTTCATCGAAGTCCTCGATCTCGATATCGTCGGATTCGCCAAAGTCGATCTCGGCATCGACCCGAGCGATGAGTGCGATGAGGGCATCGTAGGCTTTTTTCAGGCGATGGTATTTTTCCCGCATCGCGAGTTCCGCGCCGCGGAGTTCGGCTTCCGAATGCGCATCGGCTTTGATCGAAATAAGTTCCGCATCTTCGATTGCGATCTTGCCGTTAAAGAAGGCCCGCCGGGAAAATTCCCCCGGCTCGGCCTGGCGCGCGCCGCAGGCGACGAGCGCACCCAGAATTTGCCGAGCGATCACCGGCGAACCATGGGACGTAATTTCAATAAGGTCCTCGCCCGTGTATGACCGCGGCGCTCGGAAAACGTGGATGACGACATCATCGATGAACTCCCCCGGCCCGGCCGCGGATGGGGGGTGAATCCGGGTGTAAAACGAACTGCCCGACCGGGCCACCCAAAGTCCTTCGGGCTCACTTACGACCTTCGAAACGATTTGGACCGCCCCCCAGCCCGAAATGCGGACGATCGCCAGCGCCGCCCGGCCCTCAGCCGTGCTCGGAGCGACGATCGTATCGTGAAATCCGCTGAGCGACATAGGAAAGCATGAAAGCCAACAGGGACCTGTTTTGCTCCCGCACTCGACCGGTGTAACAAAACTCGGATTCGAAGGTTATTAAGGATCATCGATCTTCATTATGGTCTTCAAGCGGGTCCTGGTCAGCTTGTGTGTCGTGGTCTGCTTCAATGGGGTTACCTTCGGGCAGCAATGGGAGAATATTGCTCCCATCCTTCAAGCCCGATGGCGGCCTTCGTGCGCGGTGCTCCCCGGCAATAAGATTTTGGTGTTCGGCGGCCACAATTTAGTCACGGCTTTTACAGAGAGCGAGATTTACGATCCCAAAACGGATTCATGGAGCGCTACGGGAAGCATGCATGCCCCACGATGGTGGGGTGCGGTCGCAACGCTACCGGACGGACGTATCTTTACAGCAGGCGGCTTTACTGCTTTTCCCGGTACGAAAGCGAGCGTTACAAACACGTGTGAAATTTACGATCCAAAAGCGGGAACATGGCAAAGGACTGCGAGTATGGCGAGGCCCCGCGCATGTTTCAGCGCGATCACACTTGAAAATGGACATGTGTTAATACTCGGGGGAATAGATTCCACTTCACCCGATTTATCCAATTTAGCCGAGGAGTTCGACCCTGTTTCCGAGACCTTTTTAAAGGTCCCATCTCCGATGCCGAGCTATTTTGGTTATCAGTGTATCTATTCAAAACGATTGAATGGGATTGTATTTGCGGGCGGAGTTTTTCAGCTTTCGTTCGAACCCCAATTCCTGAATTTTGTCCAATTCTATAATCCTTCATCTCGGACCTGGATGTTGCTCTCCCCGCTGACCCAACCTGTCGAGGGATTATCGCAGCTTGTGGAAACATCGGAAGGAAAAATAGCCATGCTTTCCGGTCGGTCCGCCCATTTTGGGACCACTACCGAAGTAGAACTCTATGATCCTTCCCAGGACCGATGGACGGACGCCGGTTCGTTACCCTTTGGTCACGATTATGGCATCTCATACAGGATTAATGATGATTCTATTATTACCATTGGTGGCCTTTCTATTCCGGGACAATTCTCCACGGTCGTTCCCGCAAGTTGGATCGATGTAAGCACAGGTGCGACCTCCCGTGCGCCCGCCCCGAATATTCCACGCACTTCGGAAGGAAGCGTCATGATGACTGAGAATGCCGGTTGCGACGAAGTGAAGACCATTTATTTAATAGCGGGAACGAATGATGATTCCTCGCCCTTGTCCGCTTGCGAGAAACTTGTATTCGAAATCCCATCGTCCCAGGCAAGCCTCAGCACACAGCATTCCTCGTCCGCGTCTTCCTTCTTCGGCCACACCGACTCGCTTCCCATGACGGTCGATGTCAGTGCTTCTATCAATCTTGATTCCCTCTGGCCCACGCTGCAGAGCATGTCGGGTACGTACACGTGGGATTCCTCGGTCGTCCGGTTTGCCGGGTACATTCCACCGGACGGATGGATCGTCAGTTCAGAATCCCTACACGATAATTCCGAAGACTTTACGATCGAAAACATATCGTCGGCAGTCACGAATCCGTTGAATGTCGGCATGGCGGTCTTTCTTCCGAAAAACGCTTCGTTAGGATCGAGTCTCGTTAATCTTCCCAACCTTAGCCTTCAATCAGGAAGTCAAAGCATTCCCTTATGTATCTCCAGCAGCGGGGACGCGCATTGGACGGTAAAAGCACTTGGCGCAGAGAGCGGCGTCACGCCGATTAATGAATCATCGCTTTCGGTCCAGGACATCAGCGTCTCCGCCCCCAGCGTTACAATTAGTTACAGATCCAACGATGTAATGCCATTAGAAATCCATGCCTATGATCAATTGGGAAGAGAAATATTTTCAGATGCGGGCATTCGCAGCACTGGCTCGGAAATTTCGATCCCGACGCCCGATGTAATAGCCGGGATCTATTATTTACGACTCAGCCAGGGTAACGCGAGCGTTTTCCGTGCTATTGTAGTCCCGTGAAGTTGGTGAAGGAGCTACTCTTTATCGCGCTGCTGCTGGCCGTAATCGTTCCGGCCGGCGGGTTCGCGCACAATCGGATTGGCACGCATAAGGCGGTATCAGCCCCGAACGATACGTCAAGTCAGGATTCCTGCTTTTATTTGTATGTTACTGGAACATCAGAGATCCAGTCGAGATATTATCAGGAAGGATATGATACGCTGAAACTCTATATTGAACGTTGTCCTAACTCGTATCAATCGTGGCGCGCGTTCGGCGATTTAAATGTAGCCATTCAAAATCTGGAGAACGGGAACCCGATGCATGATTCGGAGCTCTGGGCAGATTATCGGCATTGGATTGAGTCTGTCCTGTATTTCAACACGACGGACCCGGAATATTTTTGCCAGTGTGTACAGCAGATCATATTTTATCCGGCCGATACATCGCAACAGCAATTTTTTAAGAGTACGAACACCGCAGTCGCCTTAGAGAAGTGGATCGTGCAAAACACGACCTGTGATACACCTGATGTAATGTACGGATGGTTGTATATTCGCAAACAACAACGGCAGCGCTGGATCAACGACTCAATTGGCGGGCTGCATTATCCCAACGATACTACAATCCCTCCGTTTTCAAGCTTGGACGGCCTCGATACGCTCCTCGCAAAGCACTTCCTCTATGCTTCCATTGAGAAGCCAATGCCAACCATCCTTTCCAACGCCAGTGCCTCACCAAATCCGGTAAACAACGGAACGATTATTTCCTTCGGTATTTCAAAAGAAGCATACGTAAAGATAGAATTGTTCGATGTGCTGGGTCACGAGCTCTCCCAACCGGGATTCGAAAGCTTATTCGAGCCGGGGAATAAATCGGTGCCCATATCGCTCGCCGGCCTGCCATCGGGAACATATTATGCCCGCATCATCACCGCTTACGGCGAAGTGCAGACCGTGAAATTGGTGAAGGAATGACAGTCGGCCGTGACGATGAAGAGACTGGTGATCCCGTAACGAGAATTCCATTTTTTTTCAACATCGTGAAGCCTGCGATCCCTGAAGGACACCGACTCACAAAAAAGTCTTAGGCTATATAACTCAGGGCGAGAAGCTTCTGGTCTTCGAGCAGCCCGCCTCGCCCTCAGCCGGGATCCAGGTTCCCGCGGGCACCATTGAAGAGGACGAGGAGCCCCTGGATGCGATCGTCAGGGAAGTAAGGGAAGAAACGGGCTTAACCGATTTTATCGTAAACAAAAAGCTGGGAATCTATTATTATGACATGTCTCTGTATCGTAAAGAGATTCAGGAAAGGCACGTATTTCACATCATCACCCGCGAGCCGCTGCCTTCAAAATGGAGACATTTTGAAACGGACGGGGGAACGTCCGGGAAGGAAACGATCGCCTTCGATTTTTTTTGGATTCGACTTGATAGTTCCATCCCACTAGCGGGAGGTCAGGCGGAATTACTCCCTGAAATATGCCTGGGCATGAAGGATCCTCAAAACTTTTCCGTACGTGACTTGTAGGAAGAGTTGAAAGGATGCTGCGATCATTCAACTTCGCCGTTACACAATCCCGAGCGCGTTCGGTTATTTCTTCTTTCCCAGATACTGCTGTTGGCGGGCTTTGCGCTGTTCCTGTTCCATGGCCTGAAGTTTACCCATGAGTCCGCCGCCTTTTTTGGGATTCTTTTTTAGTTCTTCGAGGCTCGGCGGCGTAGCGATCTTCGTGAGATAAATTTGCTGGGCAACTCCGAAGATATTGAACATGAAGTAATAGAGGGCCACACCGGAGGGAAGGTTATTGAACATGAAAATGAAGACGATCGGCATAATATAGGCCATCTGCTTTTGCCGCGGATCGGTGACGGTGAACATCTGCTGGATGAACATCGTGACGACGAGCAGGAGGGTCAGTCCGCTCATGTGCGCGCCGCCGATGAAGGGAAGGCCCTGCGGAAAATGGAAGAGAATGTCGGGCACCGAAAGGTCGTTGATCCAGAATGCAAAGGGCGCCTGCCGGAGCTGGATCACGTTCTTGAGTACCTGATAGAGCGCAAAAAGGATCGGCATCTGAAGTACGAGCGGAAGGCAGCCGCCGGCGGGATTGACGCCGTAGGTCCGGTAGATCTTCAGCATCTCCTCGTTCATCTTTTTCGGGTCGTCCTTGTACTTCTCGCGGAGTTCCGTGACCATCGGCTGGACGACCTGCATTTTTTTCATCGAGCGCATCTGGCCCGTCGAAAGCGGGATCGTAATCAGTTTGATCGCGATCGAAAAGACGATGATGACGACGCCCCAGTTCGAGAAAAATCCGTGCAGCCAGAGGAAGAACGGGAGCAAAAGATGGATCGAGATCGGGCGTACGATAAAGGTCCATCCGAAATACATCGATTGCTCCAGGCCGACGCCCAGCGAAGCGACGCGGTCGTATTCGAGGGGACCGAAATAGAGCTGGAAGGAGAGCGTCTCGTCCGGGGTCCGCCCGATGGGAACGTTAATGGACGCGCTGTAGCGCGCGAGGACGCCGTCCGTAATGGCGACGGTGCGGCCGGAAATTTCGGCGCCGGCGGTTTTCGTTCCATACGGGACGATCGCTTCTTCGAAATATTCGTTCCGAATGCCAGCATAGGAAATATCGCCGTCGATCGTTTTGTGATCGTTCGCATTCGCTTTGGTGAGGTTGAGGTCCTCCATTTCGCCGGCCTGCCCGGCAAAGGCTTTGGAACCGGCGGTCTCGTCCATCGTCCGCTGTTCGACGTAGGGCAGCGGATCGTCGAGCGCGGCCGTGTAGTGATACCCGCTTACGGTGTTCTCCATGCCGTGCAGCTTGTATTCGATACCGATCACGTAGCGTGCGCCGGAGAAATGGAACACTTTTTCGATCCAGCGCCCGCTATCCAACCGGCAGACGGCCGAAAAACTTTCGCTGTCGCCGCTGGTAAGCGAAAGCGATTTCGGATCGAGCGTAAACGGCAGATCGTTCGTGGCGACGACTTTCCCGTCCGAGGCGACGAACTTGAGGTTAATATCTGCACCGCCCGGTTCGCCGGGCGCGACGAGCTCCACCGGCTTTTTGTCCCAGGTCTTGTATTGCGTCAGTACGAAGCTCGAAATCGACGCGCCGCGGGAACTAAGTTGGGTCGTAAAGAGTGGCGTCTGGACGGTCTTGGTCACGTTCGGCGCGGACGCGCTCTGGAAGACGGTCGATCTCTGGGCGGTGTCCACCGTCGCCGGACCCGGCGCGGCCGCCTGCGCCGCCGCGGCCGGCGGTGGAACGGTTACGTGCGTCGTCTCCGCCGTGGCCGGTTTTGAGGGGTGCGGAAGTTTGGCCTCCTGCTGGTTCATGTAGAGCAGCCAGGCCATAAAAACGACGAAAATGAGGATGAACCCGATGGTCGTCGTCTTATTGGAATCCATTTAGCGAAAGAGGATGAATATAGGCGTTATAAGACGCAGGTGGCGCCCCGGTATTTTAATCGGCCCTCAAACGCCGGGATATGGGAGAAGGTTTTGAAACGCTGAAATGAGGGAAGAATAAGTTTTATCGCCCGTCCGATCTTAAATGACGAAGAACCCGAGCTATGCCTGCGGACTGAGCGCAAAGCCTTTGGCCGGAGCCCGGCTGAAATCGGCCTGCTCGGTAAAGATAATATGATCGTGGTAGTAATGCGTGAGCAGGAACGAAAGGACGATCATATAGTAGCACTGGTCGAACGAAAGCCCCGTGTAGGAACGCGTGAGCAGCAGCGTTCCGATCATCGAGAGCGCGGTGAGGTTGAGCGTGACGTTAAAGCCATAAAAGCGCCACCACTCGCCCGGGCGTGAAAAAAGGCTAAGCGATTTTGGGAGCTCGCCGCGGTCGTACCGAAGCCGGTTGATATACCACGTGAGCCCGAGATATTGGAACGAATGCCAGGAGTTCAACCCCTGGAAGGCGACGTCGAGCTCATGGAAAAAGGGAGTGATGAACGTCGCGACGATGGTGGCCGAGATAAGGATGGTCTTCGGAACATTCCCTTCGCCTGTGCGGAATTCCCGGTACGTCTTCGAAATAAAGAGTGCCAGCGCGGCCGTGAACACAACGCCGGAGAGCATCCATAGCAGGTTCCCGGGTACCGGTTCGTACCACCGTGCCGAACCGACTTTAAAGATGTCCGGGAAGAAAAGAAGGTTCTGCCCGACCTTGAACGTGTTGTGCGTAAAGCGCCACATCGCTTCCGGATAGAGCGCCGTAAGCACGACCGCATAGTCGATCATCTTCGATTTCATGGTCGGCGCTTTCGGTGTCCGGCCGTTATAGCAATCGACGAGATAGACGATCTGGTGCAGCACATGAACGCTCGCCCAGAAAAAGAAAAACGTCAGCAGGAAAATAAAATGGTAATAGCCGAGATAAATTACGGCCAGCGGAATAAGGATGGCCGCGATGAGGATCGATGGATGCCTCGCGCGAAACGACGGGTCGAGCGTCGTACGCAGGTGCGTTGCATACATGTGCGGGCCGCCAATAAGGAACGCGATGAGCATGTTCACCGCGTTGCGCGCATCGTCCGGAGAAAAACCGAAGGCCTGCCCGATATAATAGGAAGCATACGGGATGACCATGAGCAGGACCGAGCCCGAAATCCAGGTCAGATCCCACGCTTTGGAACGGAGCCAAAGCGTGTTTTGAGGCGGTTCGTACGTGGTGGCCAGAGCCATGGAAAAAACGGTGAAATAGGTAAAACTGAAACCGCAGAACCCATCAGGATTGTGCCCGAATTTTTCAAACTTTTCGGAATTTCGGGCCTCGTAAGAGCTATTTAGGGCTGATCGAGACCCGAAGGCCACGCAAGGCGTTGCGCACCCCGGAATCACTCCCTTTTTTTAATGTTCCCACTTCATTCCGGTTTGCCAGAGTGATCCATCGCCGCCCTTTTGTCCATCGCGTATTCGCTGCATTTCTGCAGTGGGCTCTGGCGTGCGCCTTTTTTTCCTCACCGGTGGCCGCAAACACCTGTACCACCGTTTCGAGCGGCTTTTGGAGCGCGCCTTCGGTCTGGGTAAGCGGCGTTCGTCCGCAGGCGGGCGACACCGTTCTTATCGGCATCGGCGATACGGTCCAGCTCGATGGCTCGACTCCGGCGCTGGCAGAGATCGTGGTGAGCGGTGTGCTCCAGCTTGGGACCGATACGCTCGAACTTCAGGCGACGGCGAACCCAGGCGATACGCTGGTCCATGTTTCCGGAACGCTCGATATGGGAAGCGGATGGTTTCTGCTCGCCCAAAATGCGGCGGCCGATACGGCACGACCGATCATGCATCTGGGAACCGGAGCGCTCTTCCGCACGAGCGCCGTGTTTCCGTATCCTTCCCCGGGTCTGTTCGATTCGAACGCCAGCCCTCTGTTTGCGCTCGATCCGGCGAGCACCTTTGAATATTATTCCGGCAACCTTGACAAGATCGATGTCTCCTATTTATTAAATAACATCATTGGGCATGCCTATCGTAATCTCGTGCTCACGCAGATGGTCGCAAGTTTTGTGGCGAACCCGCTCGTCGTCATGGATACCTTCGTGATCGGTTTCGGCGCGAGCACGATCGGGGCGTACACGCCGCAGACTGTAACTATTTCCGGCGATGTTATGAACGAGAACACCGGGCCGTCCGGCGCCGCCGGTGCGGGACTTCGCGGCTGTGGAATGCTTTCGCTGGGCGAGGATACGTGGGTCTTCGATGCAAAACCGGGCGGCGTGGGAAAAGACACGTGTCATTGGTCCGGACCGTCGCAGATGGGTACGGCCGACGTCCGTGCGAATACGGTCCTTTCAATCCGGTTCGTAAATGACACCGTCTGCGATTCGCTCGATGTGCTGAATGGGCTGATCGAAGAAGGAATGCCCTGCGGCGGTCACGCGATCGGGAAAGTGTTCTCCGAATTTCCTCGCCTGTTAGATTCCCTTCACACGGTCGATACGTTTGCCGGCCTTACGGTCCGTTCCGGAAAAAATCCCTATCTCGGTTGGGCCCGCATCCTTCGAACGACCGGGTACGCTCCGCCCGGCGCCGATCCGAATACGCACCCTGTACTTCGCTATTACGAGATCACGACCGAGAACGGCCCGCAGGAAACGCCGGACACGATCTCCGCGCAGGTCCATTGCGATGAGTTTAATGCTGCGGAACCCGGGGCATTACATTTCTGGCGTTCACGCGATCGAGGCAACGCGTGGGCCTTTAGCGGTCTTTTGTCGTACGATGCCGCGTCGAACGTCTTTACCTGGGATACGACCGTGCTCGGCTGGCCGAACGATTCCGGGAATTTTTACTGGATGCTCTCCGAAGGCTATACCGATACACCGCTCCCGGACGAACTGGAATCGTTCTCCGCGCTGGCCGTGGGAATGAATGTGTGGCTCACCTGGCATATGGCTTCCGAAGCGAACGTGGCAGGGTACGAAATCGAGCGCCAGAGTGGGAACGATACGACACTGATCGCGAGCTATGAAACGGCCGATTCGCTCCGTGCGAAGGGCGCGGCCGCGTACGATTTTCTGGATACCGATCCGCTGCTCGGCTCGGTGGGGTACGTTCTATTCGAAATCACCCGGGACGGTATTCGCTCGTGGCTCGGTTCGCGGACGGTGGAACTTTCAGGCAGTGCGTCCGATACGACGATCTCCGACCTCGTCTATGCCGGCGGCGAACTTCAATGCTCGGTTCCACAAAACTTTTCGGGGACGATCGCCGTCAGCGATCGGATCGGGCGGACCCTCCTTTCCCAATCGATCCAGCCGGTCTTCTCCGGACGCATGGCCCTTCCCTTGTCGCTCGTGCCGGGCGTCTATTTTATAGAGATCTCCGGCGGAAACGTCATCTATAAAAATAAATTTGTCGTATCCGAGTAAAAGAAGTCTTACTTGATCGAAAAATACTTTGCACTCGGATGATGTACGACGATGGCCGTCGTCGATTGCTCGGGTTCCAGATGGAACTCTTCCGTGAGCGAAATATCGATCCGTTCCGGGCGCAGCAGTTCGAAGAGTTTCGTCTGGTCCTCTAAGTTGGGGCACGCCGGATAGCCAAACGAATAACGGGAGCCCTGGTAGCCCTGGCTGAAGAGGCGCGTAATGTCGGGAGCGTCCTTATCGGCAATACCGAGCTCCGTACGGACGATCTTATGCCAGTACTCCGCGAGCGCTTCCGCCGTTTCGACCGAAAGGCCGTGCATATAGAGATAATCGGCGTACTGGTTCGACTCGAAGAGCTGTTTTGTATACCGGCTCGCTTCGCGCCCGACGGTGACGGCGGTAAATGCAATGACGTCCGGCTGGCGTCGGCGCTCGGCTTCCTCCCTTGGAAGGAAAAAGTCCGAAAGGCACAGCCGGCGAGCGGTGGGCTGCCGCGGGAACGTAAAGCGCCGCCATTCGACGAGGTCGTGTAAGGCGGCCGGCCGGTCCCATCGGTCGAATAAGGCCGCTTCGTCCGATCCCGCCGGTCGTAAAATCACCACGTCTTCGCCCTCCGACCAGCACGGGAAATATCCGTACACGACCTTGGGCACCAACACCTTGTCGCGTTTGGCGCGAAGTTTTACCTCCTGTAATTTAGGGCGTGCGACGTCCTCGATCTGTTGCGCGAAGGCTTCCGGCGATTTTTTGCCGCGCTTCATTTGCCACTGTCCGCGAAATAGCGCGACTTCGTTCAGGTATTCCCAGACTTTTTCGATCTTGATGTCGTTGACCACGCGCGATCCCCAGAAGGGCGGCGTGGGAACGGGATTGTCGTGCGGGGTGGCGCTCGTGCGGACCAGCTTTTCGGTCCCTTCGGCCATTTCGACCTTGCGAACGGCAATTGGGAACTCTGCGATTTCTTCTTCCATCGCTTCGAGTTCGATGCTTTTTTCCGCGGCGTCCGTCGTTTGCTTCGGATGGCGCAGCCACGGCAGCACCCGACTCGCCATTACGATCTTCGATTCCGCTCCGGTCGCATTATCGAGTTCTTCGTCCCGCTCGGCGAGCCACGCTTCGATCTTTTCGACATGGTGCCGTTCGTGGTCGAAGACGCAGCCGGGAAGGCGCTTCTGGACGCTCGGAAGCGGACCGACATCGTTCACATACTGCGCTTCGGTCAGGGTTTCGAGCGAGGCGATCAACCGTTTCGTCGTCTGCTGGTAGAGGTCGAGAAGTTCCCGCTTCGAACGAACATCGTACCTTCGGACAAATTCCTCGTTGATCCGATCGAGATCTTCGGAGGCGATGATGTCGGGTTGGACTCCCTGCTTGATCCATTCATTCCGGTCGAGCGTCAGTTGTTCCCATGCGATCATGTGGGCGACGACATCCCGAAGCGACCACCGGTTGAATGACTTCGCGATGTGGTAGTCTTTTTCGTCGATCGCCTCGAGGACCGCCATCGTCTTTTCTCGCTGTGCTTTAATGGCCGAAATCGCATCCGCGATCGAAAGCCATTCCTTCTCGCCGCTCCCGGCAGGCGTTGGCCGGGGGGCTTTGAGGTCTTCCATGAAATGGAGACCGTCGAAGGCATCCTGCGCATACGAAAGCGTTCCCGAATAGAGCGCGCGCAAATCTTTTTCGACAAATTTTCGTGTGAGCGCCGCGCCGCCGAGCACGACCGGGATCCGGAGATTTCGCGACTGCATCACCTCGAGGTTCTCCTTCATGATTGCGGTCGATTTTACGAGCAGGCCCGACATTCCGAGCGCATCGGCGTGCTCGCGCTGGACCGCTTCGAGCATGGGTTCGAGCGCGACTTTAATTCCCAGGTTCACCACGCGGTACCCGTTGTTCGTGAGAATGATATCGACTAAGTTCTTCCCGATGTCGTGCACATCCCCTTTGACAGTCGCAAGGACCATCACGCCTTTGGACCGCTCGGCATCCCCCTCGAGCTTTTCCATAAAGGGTTCCAAAAATTTCACTGCGGCCTTCATGGTCTCGGCGGACTGGAGCACGAAGGGAAGCTGCATTTCGCCGGCGCCGAATAGATCGCCAACGACCTTCATACCGCCAAGCAGAATATCGTTGACAATCTCCAGTGCGGAATACGTTATGAGGGCTTCGCGAAGGTCGTCGTCGAGGCCCAGTTTATCGCCATCGATAATGCGCTGTTTGAGCTTTTCCTCGACCGTCATCCCGGCATAGGATACCGTCTCGCTTTTTGCCGATTTGGCATCGGCGTAATGTGCCAGGAATTCCTTGAGAGGGTCGTAGGTAACGATGAGTTCAGGGTCGGCCATAATGGAAAAGCCCAACGGCAACGCTATGGATTTAGTTTGAAAACGGCTGTTTTGGGGCGTCCATTAACTTTCTTTACGCTCGTTCGATGTTAAAGAAAGTCGTAAAATAATTTTACAACCCGAATAAATTTTTTATAAAGCATCGTCTCAAATAATCGAAATCGGACTAAATAAGCCCGTTTTTGCCCATTTTTAACGCGTGGCATTTGCCTTGACCAACAGGCGGCTGAAAGGGTGAATTATTCGCCCCGATTTTAAAACCTGCTAACTGTTCTTTAATATGATGTCACGATCCAAGCCTTTGGCGGCGTTCCTCCTGCCGCTCTTTTGTATCACTTCGTTCATCGCCTGTGGAAAAAAATCCGGAGAACTTCCTGCGCTGACCGGTGCCACCCGCGAAGCCGTGCTTACGGAGCCGCCGATGGTGCCCGCGCGTGTAAATGAGGACGGTCCGCAGAAGGTCGTGGTCCATCTGGAAGTTCGCGAGGTCGTAAAACCGCTCACCAATGGCGCGACCTATACCTACTGGACGTTCGGCGGCTGCGTCCCGGGAAAATTTATCCGCGTGACGGAAGGCGACGAAGTCGAATTTCATCTCAGCAATCCTTCCTCGAGCAAAATGCCGCACTCGATCGACCTTCATGCGGTCAGCGGTCCCGGCGGCGGTGCCGAGGCTTCCTTTACGGCGCCGGGACATACGTCGGTCTTTTCGTTCCGCGCGACGACACCGGGCATTTACGTCTATCATTGCGCGGCTGCACCGGTCCCGATGCACATCGCCAACGGGATGTACGGCCTCATTTTCGTGGAATCGCGGTCCAACCCGCTGCCGCCGGTCGATCACGAGTATTACATCATGCAGAGCGAAATTTATACGACGGGACACTATGGCGATACCGGCCTGCAGGAATTTTCCTTCGATAAAGGCCTTGCCGAACAACCGACGTATGTCGTATTTAATGGTTCCGTAGGTTCGACGCTCGGGCCGACCGCGCTGAAGGCGAAAGTCGGCGAGACCGTTCGGCTCTTCGTGGGCGACGCCGGTCCGAACCTCGCCTCGAACTTCCATATCATCGGTCAGATCTTCGATAATGTCTATGAGGAGGGTGGGACCAATGTAAACCACGACGTGTCAACGACGGAGATCCCGGTCGGCGGAGCGACGATCGTCGAATTCAAGATCCGCGCGCCGGGAACGTATCATATTGTGGACCATGCGATCTTTCGAGCCTTCAATCAGGGCGCGGTCGCCGATATCGTGGCCACCGGTCCGGAAGACTCGACCGTCTATTCGCATCAGCAGCGGTACGAGAATTACCAGTAACCGGGAGTACGAGCATTACAGCTCCTAACCAGTCGTATGTCACACGCGTCTTTTGCTCGGTCTGTTGCAGTGCTGCTTGCCGCCGCGTGGTTCCCGCTGTATGCCGGAGCGCAACCGGCCCATCCGCCCGTGCACACGGGGCGAGCGCCGGCCGGAATGGTCTCCATCCCGGGTGGGTACTATCGGCCCTTCTATATTACGAAGGGAATCGATTCGGTGAAGATCGAGCCGTTCTTTATGGACGTTCGTGCGGTGACGAATAAAGAGTTCCTAAACTTCGTCACTGCGAACCCGCAGTGGTCGCGTTCTCGGGTTCCGGCATCGCTCGCCGAACGTGGCTATCTCCGGCAATGGAAAAGCGATTTTGTAATTGGAGGCGTGGCGCTGGAAAACGCGCCGGTGGTGAACGTCTCCTGGTTTGCCGCCCACGCGTATGCGGCGTGGGTCCATAAGCGGCTGCCGACGATTGCCGAGTGGGAATATGCGGCGCTCGCACCGCTCCGATGGGCAGCGACGCCCTCACGGCGTTCCGGAACGATCGATGGCGAAGCTAAAAGGGAACTGATCCTGGCGTGGTATGCCAGACCGAACGGTCCGCTCGCTCCTGCCGGGACCGTCAATGAAAATGCGTACGGCGTTCGCGATCTTTTTGGCGAAGTCTGGGAATGGACCCAGGATTTCAACAGCGTCATCATTCCCGCCGACCCGCGTGGAGAGGCGAACCCGAGTTCGACCTGCGGCGCCGGCGCGATCGGCACGATCGATCCCGGCGACTATGCGACCTTTATGCGCTTCGCCATGCGCAACAGCCTGCTGGCCGCGTACACGGTCGATAACCTCGGCTTCCGCTGCGTGGCGGAGGACCGGAACTAAATAAACGGAAGAAACATGAAAACCTCCACCTATCTCCTGATCGCGATCGTATGCTTTGCGGTATCCTGCTCGAAACAAAAACCGGTCGGCAAGAATGACACCGCCGTTACGGCGGACACCTCGGGAACTTCGTATAACAATCACGGATCGATCTACGACATGGATATGCCGTTTACGGACCAGAACGGCAAACCCGTTGGCTGGACGTCGCTGAAAGGCAAAGTGCGTATCATGGCCATGTTCTTTTCGCACTGCCCAGCGGCCTGTCCGATTATTACCGAAGATATCAAGAAAGCCGAAGCGCTCCTTCCCGAAGCTGCACGCGATTCGATCGGGATCACGATGATCTCCTTCGATTCGAAACGCGACACCTCCGCGCGCCTCATGGAATTCTATCGGGCGCACAACCTCAATCCACGGTGGGAACTCCTTCATGGCGCTTCGGACGATGTCCGCATGATCGCCAATCTACTGAACGTTGACTATAAAGAGTGGCCGAGTGGCGATTTTACTCACCAGAACCTCATCTTCGTCGTCGATTGCTCCGGCCGCATCGCGCTCCGCCGCGAAGGCCTGGGAAAAGATCCGCACGAGCTTTCCGAAAAAGTTCTCGCCCTGCTGTACACATCGAACTCGTGCTGCGCTCCGACGCCCGCGCGCGTAGCGGATGGCCTCTCAGCGGCGCGATAACGCGTGCGATAAACGATTCGCCTTTGTTGTTTCGAAATCTATGAAAGGTCCGGACCCGTATCGTCTGTTTTTTCCGCTCGGCATTGTGCTTGGCCTTGGAGGGGTCGCCATTTGGCCGCTCTTTTATTTTGGCGTACTCACCGGCTATTGGGGAATTTCGCATGCATTTTTGCAGTCGAACGGGTTTTTATTTTGCTTTATTTCCGGGTTCCTCCTTACCGCCGTACCCCGTTTTACCGGGACAAAGGTTCCGTCGCTTCTTTGGCAGTGGACGCTTGCTGCGATGGTGATTTGGGGTGCTATCGCGCTCGAGCTGCAGTATTACCAGATGGCACAAACGGTGTTTGCCGGCGCGTATATCGTTTTACTCGTTCTGGTTCTCTCACGCTTTTTGAAACGCGAGAGCGGCGCGCTTCCTGAAACGTTTTCTCTCATTGGGACCGCGCTCCTTACCGGAACGATCGGGGCACTCCTCAATGCCGTTGCCTTTTGGAATATTGACATCGGCGGATGGGCGCTCGCCGGCAAACGCGCGCTTACCGAAGGCATGACCCTCGTGCTTGTGCTCGGGGTCGGCGGCTTTCTGGGTCCCCGGCTGCTGGGATTCGACCGGCTTCCGGTCGTCCAGATCGTTGGCCTGGAAGACGAACACGTTCGTTCCCAGGCGATTTCGAAACGAACGATCTATACGGTGGTCGGCGTGCTCCTCGCAATTTCGCTCTTCGTCCAGTATGGGATTGGAATTCCCTGGATGAGTTTTGTCCGGGCGGGTGTGGCAAGCTACGTTCTATTTACAACAGTAAATCCCTGGCGCAAACCCGCTCACCGCACGACGCTCGCATGGTGTGTATGGACTTCCATTTGGATCACCATGCTCGGACTCTGGCTCGTCGCGTTCGTTCCCAAATACCAGGTCGATTTTCTGCACGTCCTTTTTATCGGGGGCTTTTCACTCATCATTCTTGCGGTCGGTATGCGCGTGACGCTTTCGCACGGCGGCCATGGGTTGACCTCCGAAAAAAAGAACTGGCCGCTCCGCATCGGCCTTATTACCGGCCTGATTGCCATGCTTGCCCGAGCCGGCGCGCCCTTTTCAAAAGGATACGTCATGCACCTGGAGCTCGCCGCGATCCTTTGGATCGTTGGCCTTGCAATTTGGGGATATCGCTTAATCAAACTGATCGCCGTCGCAAAGCGATAATGGGAAAAGCGATAACGCGTATGGATCAATGAGAGAACTCTCACTCGAGCTGTAAACTAAACTTGGCGGCGAAGGCTTTTGCATGGTATGCGCCTTCGGACCATCTTTTCATTATTCTTCGCGGTGTTCTTCGCATCGCTCGGACGCGCGCAGTCTTTTCCCAACGTGCGCATCAGCGATCCGGGCCTTCGCAATCCCGAGGAAGTTTCGATCGCGCTGAATCCACGCGATCCAAATCAGCTCGCGGCTGGCGCGAATTTGAATTACTTCTTTTATTCGAACGATGGCGGCTGGTCCTGGCACTGGAAACAGCTTTCAAGCCCGTATGGGTTTTGGGGCGATCCGAATTTGCTCTTTGACGATTCCGGCGTGCTGTACTACGAGCATCTTTCGGGCAATCACTGGATGGACAGCGAATTTTTGGAGCGCATTGTCGTGCAGCGCTCCACCGATGCCGGGCTTTCGTTCGATTCGGGCGCGCAGGTCGGCTACGATCCTCCGACGATGCAGGACAAAGCGTGGTTCGGGCTCGACCGTTCTCCGACTGGTTCGAATGGAACGATCTTCACCTCCTGGAACGAGGACGACAAATACGGCAGCACCGACCCGAAGGATAGTTCTCGCATTTTCTTTTCCGAAAGCACCGACCGTGGCCGCACCTGGTGCAGCCGCGTGCGAGTCGATCATTGGGGTGGCGATTGCCTGGACAGCAGTAATACCATCGAGGGCGCCGTGGCGACCGCCGGCCCGAACGGCGAAGTGTATGTCGTCTGGTCCGGGCATAACAAGATCTATTTCAATCGCTCGCTGGACCATGGCAGGACCTTTGGCCTCGAACGTGCCATCGCGGACCAGCCCGGCGGGTGGGATTTTAAAGTGCCGGGAATTTTTCGCGTCAACGGGTTTCCGATGATCGCCAGCGATCTCGATCCACAGTCGAAGTATTACGGCCGCCTTTATGTCATGTGGTCGGACCAGCGCCGAGGCGTGACCGATGTCTATTCGATCTATTCCTCCGATGGCGGCAAAACATGGAGCGCGCCGCTGCGGGTCAATACCGATAGCGCGATGAGCCACCATTTCCTTCCCAGCCTGGCGATCGACCCCACGACCGGGCATCTATTCGTGGTGTTCTACGACCGTCGGAATTATGTCGATGACCAGACCGATGTGTATCTCGCTCGTTCGACCGATGGCGGGGCCTCGTTCGACAACGAGCGCATCAGCCAGTCCGCGTTCGGTCCCGTCGCCAAGGTCTTCTTCGGCGATTATATTCATATCGCCGCGTTCGACCGGCATATCTATCCGATCTGGATGCGCATGGACGATAGCGTGACCAGCGTCTGGACGGCGATTGTTTCCGATACAGGGAATGGTCCGGTCGCCGCTTCGATGATGCAGCAGCAGGAGCCTCAGACGGCGATCTGGGCGACGGGGAACCCTGCGGCTCCGGGCGTGGCGTTCTCGTCGGAGTCTGCGGGGCATGTTCGAATCGAACTCTTCGATCTCCTCGGCCGCCGTGTGGGAACGCTTTTAAATGGCGATTACGGTCCCGGCCAGTGCCGCTTCGGTCTTCCCGAAAATATTCCCGATGGTACGTATGTGGCCAAGCTCACCACCCCGGGGAAGCAAGCGGTGGCAACGCTGGTGGTTGCGCGGTAACGAGGACATGCCGGAAGCTCCTTCCCGCATGAAAGAATCATTCACGGAACTTTGAATGCGTGCCGCAGGCTTCTTGGCCTTCCCATGCACGAACCTACGTTTCCGGACCTTCCGATTTATAGCGAACACACGCGATTCGAAGTCGATCGCGCAATCGGACGGACCCTGTTCGCCTGCGATCTTTCCGAATGTCACGGCGCATGCTGCACGATGCCGGCGGATGCCGGCGCGCCGATCCTGGAAAGCGAAATTCCGGAGCTGGAACGGGTTTTTCCGATCGTCAAAAAATATTTAAGCGAGGATTCCCTCGCGACGATCGAAGGGGAAGGCGTGTGGCGACGCGAAAAGGATGGCTCCGTCACGATTCCCGCCATCCGCGGGCGCGACTGTATCTTCGTGACCTATGAAGACGGCTCTCCGACCGCACACTGCGCGATCGAAAAAGCGTACCGCGCCGGCGAGATCGAAGGGTTCCCAAAGCCCATCAGTTGCCACCTTTTCCCGATCCGCATTTACCCGAAGGGAAGCAGCTTCGAGATCGTCTATGAATCGATCCCGGAATGCAAGGGCGGCCGCGCGCGCGGAAAGAAAGAGAAGATCCCGCTCGTGGATTTCCTCGAATCGCCGCTCGTCCGAGCGTTAGGCGAAGAGCGGGTGAAAAAACTGAGGGATGCCCTGGGGGAATAGCCGTTTATAACGACGGGGAAGAACCGTTATAAGAAATGTTGCTGCACTCCATTCCACTTCTGAAGGGCCCTATGGAATTCTTCCCAGCTCAGGTCCAGGCGTTCCTGTGCGCGGCCAAAGAGGAGCGCGACCGGCACCATCCGGTCGCCAAATTCCTTTCGCGCTTCGTGGAGCACCAGGAGGACGGTCCGCTCGACTTCCGTCAGGCCGTCGCGCACGTCGGGAATGTTATAATAACGGTCTGATCCGGTCCGGGAATTCATATTAGATCAGGAATGAAAAAACAGAACAAATATGGCCTTATTATTTTAATTGCGGCGCTCATTGCCATTATATGGTACGTTAACCGTCCGAATGTAATTCCACCTTCGCAGGAGTCCGGTGTGATTCCGGAGAGGATCGGTGGCGTCGGATTGGAAGGAAGCGGTGGCGATGCAGAACTCAATCGGGAAAAGAACCGCATTGAAGCGCCGAAAACGTTTGCCGATCTTCGTCCGATCGATATGCTCGCGATCCCTTCGGCCCTGCTCGTCGAAGCGGGACGTGAAAAACGTGCACGGTGGAACCGTGCGGAACGGAACTATCTTGGCAGGGAAGAATCTCTGGGCGTGCGCCTTACGGGATATGTGCTCCATGCGAAGGAATCCGGCGTCGAAAGCTGCAATGGGTATTCCGATACGCTGCGCGATTTTCATATTTGGATCGCTGACGCACCAACGGACGATAAAGGGAGTGCCGTGATCGTCGAAATGACACCGCGCTGGAAATCGGTCCATCCCGAGTGGCAGCTTCGGGAACTGGACAGACTCGCTCGCGACCGAGCGATGGTCCGTGTTACGGGCTGGCTGCTCTGGGACGAAGAGCATCCCGATGAAGTCGGCAAATCGCGCGGCACGCAGTGGGAAGTCCACCCGGTGACAAACTTCGAGGTCATGAAGGACGGCGTGTGGCAGCCGCTATCCGAACGACAGCCATAAAAATAATTGCCCGATCTGCCACAATTTTTCTTTTCAGATGGTTTAGATAACTCATTTTACCTGTCAGCCTATGAAATATTTTCTTTCGCTCCTTTTTGCCTTCACATTCGCCGGCCTAGCGCAAGCGCAGCCGGGAGCCATGCGGATGGCACCGCCCTCCAACGCCCATCACGAGGTCTATAAGGACAGCGCCCAATTCAAAGCCGCATTCAAGGAACTTTATCCGCTCATTAAACCGACTCCGAACGTTCGCGAACGAACGCAAATGATGTTCGAGCGGATGTCCCGCATGTTCAAGGCCCGCGACATCGATAGTGCCGCCGCGTACGACAGCGTCATGAAAGCGCTCGATCCGAACATGGACGAGAAGTTGCTCTTCGATGCGTATCGTGCACAATTTTCCGCCGAAGAACTCAAGGCGCTTACCGCGTTCTTCAAGACGCCGGCCGGGAAGCATTATTTGGAGGTCGGCAGCCGGCTCCAGATGGCGTCCGGCTCCGAACTCGATCAATATATCTCGCGCACGATCGCGATGGCGATCCGCCCGATGATGAAACTTCCGGAACACCCGGCGATGCCCGGTCGCCGGCCCGGAGTGATGCAGCGTCCCGATTCGACCGCACACACGCACGAATGAGCGAGCCCGTCCGTTCGCGGCCGATCGGCGTGTTCGATTCCGGAATCGGCGGGATGACCGTCGTGAAAGAACTCTTCTCGGCCGCTCCGCAGGAGTCGATCGTCTATTTTGGCGATACCGCCCGGCTTCCGTACGGCTCGAAATCGGTCGAGACGCTGCAGCGATTTGCCCGCGAGGATGCGGAACTTTTACTTTCGTTCGACGTGAAGATGATCGTCGTCGCCTGCAATACGCTGAGTGCGACGGCGTTGGACGAAGTCGAGCGCAAAGCACGCGGGATCCCGGTGATCGGAATGATCGGGCCGTGTGCGCACGCCGCCGTGCGTACGACCCGGAACGGAAAGATCGGCATTATCGGCACCGAAGCGACGATCGCAAGCCAGGCCTACGAAGCGGCGATCGAAGAAGAATCCCGCCGTGCCGGAATCCGGTGCGAAGTCCATTCGGCCGCGTGCCCGCTCTTCGTTCCGCTTGCGGAAGAAGGTTGGACGGAGCATCTGGCAACGGAACTTATTGCAGAATCGTATTTGAAGGAACTCCGCTATCGCGGGATCGACACCCTGATCCTGGGATGCACGCATTATCCCGTGCTATCGAACGTGATCCAACGGACGATGGGAACCGGCGTAACACTGGTCAATTCGGGAGCGGCGGCGGCTTCCGTCGTGGTCGAGCTTTTGGAAACCGAGCGCGAAGGAGAGGAAGGATCGGTTTCGATACCGCATGGCTCGCCCGAGCACCGTGTACTCGTCAGCGATGTCCCTCGAAAATTTCAGGCGATCGGTGAGCGCTTCTTAGGCCGAAAACTTCCAGACGCCCGCCTGGTGACCTGGAAGGAAGCCTGGACCATCAGCGGCAGTATGGAAATTCCGAGTTGAGCGTTTCCGAAAAGTTTGCCATGCCAATTTAGCGCGGTGGCCCGCAGCTCGATCGTCCCTAAGCAGGCTCGAAATTTGCTTTGTTTCGCGGCATGTCATCCCGTCGCGAATTTCTCACCGGAGGGCTGGTCATTACCGGCGTTGTCATGGCACCCCGCGCCATCGCTTTTGGTAAAGCGGGAAAAGGAGATGTTTCGACCAACGAAGATCTCATGCGAGAGCATGGCGTGCTTAAGCGCGTGCTCTTGTGTTACGATGAGATCATTCACCGCATCGATACCGGGGAAACATTCCCACCCGAGAGCGTTCGGGACGGTGCGACGATCATTCGTAACTTTATCGAGCAGTACCATGAAAAGCTGGAAGAGCAGCATCTTTTCCCGAGATTCCGAAAAGCGAATATGCTGGTCGATCTTGTGAACGCGCTCGAGACCCAGCACACCGCGGGCAGAAAGGTTACCGAACGTATCCTGGCTTCGAAGGGGAGCGATGCGGACGATAAACGCGCGCTCCAACACGACCTGAAAGCATTCGTTCGCATGTATGCTCCGCACGAAGCACGGGAAGATACCGTTTTATTCCCCGCCCTGCACCAGATTGTTTCCCCGCACGAATACGACGCGCTGGGCGAGGAATTCGAAACGATCGAACGTAAGACGTTCGGCGGCGACGGCTTCGAGATGTACCGGGATAAAGTTGCGGCGATCGAAAAAACCCTCGGCATCTACGATCTCGCACAGTTTACTCCCACGTGACCTTTTACGAAAAAAACTGCTCAATTTCGACCCAAATCCGCTTAAACCAGCAAAATTCTCTTTTCGAAAAAAAATTGTCCGGGTTTGGGAGTTTCATCCGATATAGCATTACAATTCACTCCTAACCTTATTTAGGATTTTCAGTCAATTTTTTTTGATTACTGTTATGAACGAATTTATATTTCTCTATCGCGGCGGGATGAACAACCAGAATACTCCGCCTTCGGCGCAGGAAATGGAAGCTCAGATGAAACGCTGGCAGGCCTGGTTCGGAAAGCTCGGCGAAGAAGGCAAGCTCAAGGACTGGGGCGCGCCGCTCCAGCGCGAGGGCAAGCACGTCGCGGCCGGTGGCGTGATCACCGATGGACCGTTTTCCGAAGGCAAGGAAGTGATCGGCGGTTTTTCGATTATCAAAGCGAAGGACCTTTCCGAAGCGGCGCAGATCGCCAAGGGCTGCCCGGTCTTCGAGGCCGGCGGCAGCGTGGAGGTCCGGCCGGTGCAGGCAATGTAACTATTTTTATATTGAACTGTTCGAATGGAGACGCGCCGGTTGGCGCGTCTCTGCATTACGATGGATAAAAAATATTTTTTGCTCCGCCTACTTCCGCCGCGCGCGTCGTTTACACAGGACATGACGCCCGAAGAGCGCGCCGTGATGCAAGCGCACGTTGCCTATTGGGCGCCCTATATCGAGATGCGAACGATGATCGTGATGGGGCCCGTCGCCGATCCCGCCGGCGGCTGGGGACTTGGGGTCATTGGGGTCGAACGCCGGGAGGAGCTGGACACCCTGCTTAAAAACGATCCCGCCAGCACGCTCGGCCATTGGGAAGTGTTTCCCATGCTCGGTATTAAATATAAATAGATGACGGTCACGATCGAAGTTATCGCTAACATTGCACTCACGCTTTCCGTGATTGTGGCGCTCATTTTCGGGATCGCACAGGTCCGTACCGCCGAGCGAGACCGCCGTGAGCGGCTCACGCTCGAAACGCTGCGTGTCTTCAATACCCGCGAGTTCGCGGAAATCATCCATTTTATGCAAGTGCTCGATATGCCAAAAACGCGGGAAGCCTTCACGGCCCTTCCGGACGAGCAGCAAGTCATTCTCATTCAGGGTTCCCAACAGATGGAGTCGCTGGGAATGCTCGTCTATGAGAACGCCATCGATCTCGATCTCGTCGATAAGACGATCGGCTCGTTCGTTTCCCTCACCTGGGAAAAATACAAGCCGATGTTCGAGGACATGCGAGAGAAAATTCCCGATCCGTACCTGGGAGAATATTTTCAATGGCTGGCGGAGCGCGTCGATCAAAAAATCCAGGAACATCGCCTCCCGTATTATGCTCAATCCCAAAAACGATGGCGTACAATGAAGCATTGACGCTCCGGCTTCGAGAAGCATTTGCCGACGCACTCGAAGGCGATCCACGTCCGGTCGTCGAAAAAAGAATGTTCCGTGGCGTCTTATTCCTCGTGGACGGCAAAATGACGGCGAGCGCGGGAGACGACCGCTTTATGTTCCGCATCGACCCCGCGATGCACCAAACCGCGCTCGATGGCAACGGCGTGAGCCCCGTCATCATGCAGGGCCGAAGTTACAAAGGGTACGTGCACGTCCGGGAAGATGCGGTGCGAACGAAGCGGGAGCTTCTGAAGTGGGTCGAGCGAGCGGTCGACTATAATCCCCGCGCGAAAGCATCCGTGAAGCGGAAAAAGAAATAAGAAGCGAAAAAAGAAATAAAGAAATAAAGAAGCCGAAAAAGAAATAACATGGCGCCGAGCGTTCACGCGGTGGTCGAGCATTTATTCCGCCAGGAGTCCGGAAAATTGGCGGCGTCGCTCGCGCGGTCGTTCGGGCTTTCGAAGCTCGACGTCGTTGAAGATATCGTCCATGAATCGCTGCTGGCGGCGCTGACATCGTGGTCGTTTCACGGTCTTCCCGAAAACCCGACGGCGTGGCTGCACCGCGTCGCCAAACACAAGGCCGTCGATCATATCCGAAAACGAGCGCTCGAGTCGCGGGAAGCGGAAGAGATACTTCCCGCGCTGAGCGCCGCATCGCACACGCTAACGTTCGAGCACAACTTCCTTCCCGGTGAAATCGAAGATTCCCAACTCCGGATGATGTTCGCTTGTGCGCATCCGGGGATCCCGGTCGAGTCCCAAATCGCGCTTATGCTCAAAACGCTCTGCGGATTCAGCGTGCGGGAAATTGCAAGCGCATTCCTTACGCAGGAAGCGACGATCGAAAAACGTTTGGGACGCGCGCGAAAATATTTTCGCGATCATCACGTCACGCTCGAACCGCCGGTCGGGGCAGCACTGACCGATCGCCGCCCGGCCGTGCTCACCGCACTCTATCTTCTGTTTAACGAAGGTTATAAGCGAACTGAGAGTGAGGACGATCGATCGTCCGCCGATGGACTTCTGAACCGCGATCTATGCCTTGAAGCGCTGCGGCTCGCCCTGCTCATTTCGAAGCATGCCGAGATCCGTTCGCCGGAAACGGACGCGCTCGTCGCGCTCATGATGCTGCTCGCCGTGCGGTTCGATACGCGGACGGCGGAGGACGGTTCGATGGTCCTGCTTTCGGAACAAGACCGTTCCCAGTGGAACCAACAACTCATCGAAACCGGGATGGAGTACCTTCGCCGCTCGGAACCGGACGTGTATACCTCGGCGTATCATCTCGAGGCGGGAATCCAATCGCTGCATGTTACGGCCACGACCTACGCAGAAACGAACTGGGCGGCCATCCTCGGGCTCTACAAGCAGCGCTATGCTCTAACGCCGAGTCCGCTCGTCGCCATGCATATGGCCGTGGCCGTAGCGGAAGTCCATGGCCCGCAGGCGGCACTCGAACTCTTGGATGCGGTGCCGATGCCGGAGCATTATCTCTATCATGCGATCCGAGGAAATATTTCTCTCAAAGCCGGCGCGGTCGAATCCGCGCGGGAATCGTTCCACTCCGCACGCACCCTGACCAGAAACGCCACGGAGCGGGCCCTGCTCGAAGCGCGCCTCGCATCGCTGGAAGCTGGCGTCGCTTAAGCGTTCATTTCTTTTCCGGGACGCCATCGTCATACGCAATTCCCTTGGCGCTTTTGACGACGATTTCGCCTTGTTTGATTCGCTCGTCGGAGTACCAATCGTCGCTGTGTCCGAGATCGATGAGCATCCCAAGGGAACCGGCATGGCGCGGTTCGATCCAGTTGCCGCCCCCTTCCGAATCGGTCGTGTCCGACAGTTTGCAATAATACCGGTCGTCGCCGTGGCTATCGAGCAAATAGGCGAACGAGTTGAAAAATCCGCAGCCCTGCCCGGCGCCAGAGCAGCGATAGGTATCTTTTCCTTCCCAATCTTCGAGGCATCCACCGGACAAGTCGTGTGCATTGCCCTGTTCGAGCCAGGCGTAGGCATCGTAACTGTCATCGCCGGAATCATCGAGCAACGCGGCAAAGGAGAGATGGATCCCGCTGCCCTGCGAGTACTGTCCCGCGCTGTAACGGTCGGCGCCCTGCCGGTCGTGAAGGATCCCGAGCGCATACCAATAGCTCCCGCCCTGAGAGAAAATTCCCGCATCGTAGACGTCATCGCCCTGACGGTCGCTGAGCAGGCCGATGCCGCCATCGGTGCCGACGCCGGTGCTCCATGGCCTCAGACCGAAGCCGAAGCCCTGCGACATGGCGACGTGCGCGCGGTTTGGCCAGCGGTCGTCCGGATATTTCCATCCGGCACGATAAGAATCATTCCCGGCGCGTTCGAGCAGCATGCCAAAGCCGTACGTATAGGCAAACCCCTGCGCATACACGTCGGCCATATAATGGTCGGAACCGGCATGATCGTAAAGCAACCCAATGCCGAGCATGGCCGCGCCCTGCGAGCACCAATGGGAAGTATAGATATCGTCGCCGCCAAAATCGGCGAGCACTCCGACACCCAGGCACCCGGCGCCCTGCGTCCATCGGTCACCGCGATAGACGTCGTTGCCCGCGCAATCGACCAGCACATCGACGCACCCGACGCCGGAGGCGATCGGGCCGTTATAGATATCGTTCCCGGCCAGATCGGCGACCACGCGAAACGTTCCCGGTTTGCACGGAGGCAGATCGTACACATCGTTGCCGCCGACGTCGAGGATAAAGGCAAAATCGCCGTAATACCGGTTCGGTCCCGGCCCTCCGATCACACAGCGGCCTTCCGGCGTGTCCCACGTGGCGATCACTTCCCCGTCGACGCCGGGAACGTTCTTGATCGTCGGCTGCTCGTCCATCAAGTCCAGGAACTGTGCAGCGAAGGTGGGGACCCAACCGGTATCGGCGAGCGCCGCGAGCCGGTGCGCAGCACCGGTCAAGGCCTGAAAATCCACGCGGTCGGCCGCGCCCAGGACGCGAACGAGCATTCGTTCGGCAGCGTCGCGTGCAGAAAGCTGGTGCACAGGGTCCGGAATGGAGTCCACGGGATCCTCCCAATTGGTGTCCGTATTCAGCAGTTCCGAAAGCTGCCATGAAAGCGTTCCTACATCGGAGTGGACGTTGGCATACGCGCGGTCCAGGAGCGTTTGCACGTCGGCGAAATATTTATTTAGTTCCTCCTCCGTTTGCGGCAGTTTCGGCCGTGGCAAGTCTTTCGTAAGGCATCCCAATTGCTCGGCCGCGGCATCGATGGCCCCGGCGAGTCCCGGGCCGGCTTCGAGACGATCCCACACCATTTCATCGATCAGGCGCGAAAGCGCACCCACGCGCGTCGGATGGTGGTCGAGATAGGTTACCGCGTTTAACCGAAACGGATTGGGACGCTCCGAAAACGGAGCGTCGCAAAAATCGAGATCGGCGATGGCCGCAATTTGCTTTGCGATCGTATCGGCCCACGGTCGCAGTCCTTTTTCGGTAAGGGTCCGCTCCATCCAGGAATCGTTTCGAACGGGGCCGAGCGCAGGATAGTCCGAATAGGACATCGCCGGAATCCGCTTACCGGCTATGAGCGGAACGGGAACATTCAGAATGGTTCCATTACGAATGATCTGGAACGTCATCGTGTCGCCAACTTTTTTCTCCCCGAGCCTCGTATTGAGGATGTCCGTGCCACCGTACACCGAATCGCGCAGGGTGCGCCCATCGACGCGCAACACAATATCGCCATTCATAAGCCCCGCGGCATCCGCAGACCAGTGCGGGGCAAGGTGCCAAATTTTGTCGGCTTTGAAGGTATCTAAGCCATGCGTGAGCAACCTCACCGAATCCGCCGGCACATCGTTAAAATAAATTCCCATCCGCGGTTTCAGCGGCGGGAGCGGACCCTGCTGGGCATACGGCGGATAATCGACATAACGTAAGGAGTGCCGAATGAGGCTGTCCGTCGAAGGGGCCTGGGCACGAGCCGATATTGCCATACCAAGGACCAGCGCAGCGCACCGCGCAATGCCTGCGATAAATTTCCGGTTCGAATGCACTGCTCTTACCGATTCCATCCTGCGAAATTACGGAAATAAAAAGGCCGGAGATCGATCCGGCCCAGGGTAAATTCCTTTTGAAGATCCGGACTACGCGGTCAGCGGCTCCCAACCGGTTCCCACCCCACGCTGTGAAAATAGATCAGCGTGACACCGTGCGGGCCGCCGCCGCCCGTATTTGTCAGTGTAACGCTGCCGACGGTGATCGCGTCCGTCGCGTCGTTGTTATAGACGTAGAGTACTTGTCCGTCTGTTCCTGTCGGCAGCGTCAGCGATGTTGGGCCATTACCGCCACCGTTATCGACGGTATAAACGGTCGTATTCGCTGGGACCGCTGTCGTCACATCGGTATTATGGGCCGAACTCAGGACGGTCGTACCGGATGTCTCAGCGATCCCGCCCGAAGTCTGGAGCGTTCCGCTCGTATTGACGAGCGTGACGTTGGTGTTGCCCAGCTGGATAGAGTTGCTCGCGGCGACAATAGCACCGCTTCCGATGGCGGTTGCATTCGTCAGGCCGCTCGAAGCGACATCCGCACTATGACCCAGCATCGTGTT